>Ga0070741_10009625_pt1 | contig 18646 bp, 15 predicted proteins | sample Coa_R1_4_FD_66440 | JGI IMG/M metagenome (GOLD analysis project Ga0070741, IMG submission 66440) | Surface soil microbial communities from Centralia Pennsylvania, which are recovering from an underground coalmine fire - Coalmine... | ecosystem: Environmental > Terrestrial > Soil > Unclassified ...
CCGACGCCCTGGCGCGCGAATCCGCGATCGGCGGCGCCGCCGTCCACGGCGCCGCGCTCCGGCGCCTCCGGGGGGAAGCGAACCTCTGGCTCGGGAGGGTGGACCAGGCCCGCGAGGAGCTCGAGGAAGGCCTCGCCGCGGCCCGCGCCAACGGAGCCGACTACGAGATCGCGCTCACGCTCGCCGTGCTGGAGCGGGTGAGCAGGGTCCAGGGTCGGCCGATCTCCGACGCGCACCACCACGAGTCGCGCGAGATCCTCGAACGGCTCGGCGTCCGGGCGGTCGTGTGGACGCCACCTCCCGGCGCCTGCCGTTGACGCTGCCGCGCGTCAGCGGTGCAGCCGCGGATCCTGGGCGCCCAGCGCGACGTAGACGATCGCGTGGCCCTGCCGGTTCATCCACCGGAAGTACTCGCACGCGGAGCCGTCCGGCAACGGCTGCGGCCTCAGGTAGGGCCGGCACACCGGCAGTGGCTTGTCGACACCGTTCTTGTTGACCATGAACTTGACGAACGGGATGAGCACGAACGGTGACGGCTTGCCCGTGTCGAACACCGCGGTCAGCGTCTGCCCGGCCGGGTTCGCGTGCGGTTCGACGTCGAGGATGTCCGACTTGCACGTCGCGCCTGGTGGGCACTGCGACTGCGGTTCGATCCGCAGGGTGAGGGGGACAGTCCCCGTCTGCACCTTCACGGTGCCGCGCGTGTTCGTCGCCGTCCCGCTGTTGACCGTCAGCTGCTGTCCCTGGCTCAGGATGCCGCCACCCGAGCTGCCGCCGGCGGCCGAGACCGTCGTCGTGACCGAGGCCACGTTGTTGGTCGTGTTCGGATCGAAGGTCGTCGCCGTCGCGCTCGCGGTGTCCGTCAGCGAGCCGGCGCCCGGGAGCGTCGCCGTGATCGTCACGGTGATCGAGCCGTTGACCGGGAGCGTCGTCACCGGGTTGCAGGTCACGGTACCGCTCGCCACTGCGCACGTCGTCTGGCCGGATGTCGCGGAGACGCCGGTGGCGCCGGCCGGCAGCGTGTCGCTCACGGCGACACCCGAGGCGGTCGTCGGGCCGGCATTCGTCGCGGTGACGGTGTACTGCTCCTGCTGGCCCGCAGTGACCGTTTCGAGGAGCTGCGTCTTCGTCACCTGGACGTCGGCGCAGTTCAACGGTGCGCTCGACGTCACGACGTTCGTCCCGAGCACCCAGGTCGTCGGCGCCGGCTCGTCGGTCGTGACCGCGTCGTGCGGGCCGGGCAGGAAGGTCGTCACCTGGCCACGGCTGTCGGGAGCGGGAACGAAGAAGTTGTCGTCGTCGTCACCGTCGCCGACGCGACCGTCGATCCGCGTGTCGTCGCCGTTGTCGGGCAGCGTGATCGTCACGTTGCCGTTCGACGTGTTGTCGTAACCCCACACGGTTTCCAGACCATTGGCGCTCGGGCAGGCGTGCAGGATCACGGGTGTCACCCGCGATTCGTTCTGCTCGAACGCGTTGGCCCCCGGCGACCAGGCCGCCAGACCGGCCGTGGCCACGACGATGACGAGGAACCCCACCCTGACGGAGCGCGCGAACCGACCCTTGCGCATGCCCAGACCCCTTCTGCCGACCCAGCTTCGGGGGGCACAATAAGGTCCTTGATACCCACGCGTCGATTCGGCCTCCGGCGCGGGGCTCGTGATGCGAACGCGCTACGACGGGATCAGCCCTTCAGGGTCCACTCGTTCATCGTGAAGTACGGACCCATGACCGTGTTGCTCTCGACGTTCCCGCCGATACGGCTCTTGTCGTAGATGAAGATCTGGGGCGCCTGGTACAGCGGGTACGACGACGCGTCCTCGGCCAGGGCGACCTGACCCGCCTTCACGGCCGCGGCCCGGGTCGTGTCGTTCAGGTCGTGGTCGACCGCCCCCCAGGCCTGGTCGACCGCGAGGCTGTTGGTCCGCGTGAGGTCCTGGCCACCGAACTGGTTCGCCTTCGACGGGATGTTGCTCGAGCAGAACAGCGTGCACAGACCGGGGTCGGGCGTGCCGACGCTGGCGTAGATCGCGGCGCCGTACGTGCCCTTCGGCAGCGTCGTCCCGAACAGGGTGTCGGGGCTCTGCTTGCGGATCTTCACGCCGAACCCGTTCTGCACCAGCTCGCTGCGCATGATCTCTTCCGTGAGCGAGCGGGCCTCGTTGCCGGTCGTGGTGACGATGTCAAGGGTGGCCGTCTTGCCGTTCTTGGTCCACTTGCCGCCCTTCTTGGCCCACCCGTCGCCGGTCATGAGGTCGTTGACCTTCTGCGGATCCGGCTTGTAGTCCGCGAAGGCGGGGACGTAGAACTGCTTGAAGGTCGGCACGATGAAGCTCTGCAGCACGGTGCCGGTGCGGATCGCGGGCTTGAGGATCTGGGTGACGATCGCCTGCCGGTCGAGGGCGTAGCCGACCGCCTGACGTACGGCCTTGCTGTCGAACGGGAACGCGCGCGAGTTGATCCACAGTCCCTCGTACTGGTTGCCGGCGTCGACGCTGTACGCGAGGTTGCTGTGCTTGTCGAGGGTGTCGAGCGCGCCGGTCGACGGCTGGGGATACGCGGAGACGACCTGGCCCGTCGTGACGGCCTGGAGCTCGGCCGAGCTCTCGCCGACGAACTGGAACACGACCTTCGCGATCGACGGCTTCGTGCCCCAGTAGTTCGGGTTCGGGACGAGCGTGATGCTCTTGCCCTTCTTCCAGCCCGACTTGCCGCCCTGCAGGAGCCACGGACCGCCCGAGAAGGCGTACCCGTCCTTCATCTCCTTGTGGCGGTCCTTGCCCTCGAGCAGGTGGCTCGGCATCAGGAAGTAGAAGCCGCCGAACAGGTCACGCCACGCGGCGAAGGGTTGTTTGAACACGACGACGGCGGTCTTCGGGTCGGTGGTGTCGATCTGCGAGATGTCGCTGTAGCCGGTCGCGTCGTAGATGTCCTTGCCGGTGGTGATCTGCTGCCACGTGTACTCGAAGTCCTTGGACGTGATCGGCTGGCCGTCGCTCCACACCGCCGCCGGGTTGATGTGGTACGTGACCTTCATCGGCGGGCCGGGGTCGAGCACGGGCATCCCCGACAGCACCGCGCCCGGCTCGTAGTCGCCGTCGCCGTTCACGGGCAGGGCCTGGGGCAGCGTCTCGACGCCGAGTGTCCAGTTCCCCCACGACTCACCCGCGCAGCTCGAGATCCAGTCCGCGCAGGCGAGCTCCTGCTCGGCCGCGATCCGGATGGTCCCCGCCGCGGCCGCGTGCGCCCGGGTCGGGCCCGCGGCGCCGGCGGGGGTCGCGTTCACCGCGGCCGCCGCCCCCGCGAGCAGCGCGACCGCGAGGCCGGCGGCGCCGGCCCGCAGGTTCCTTCGTCCCCGCGCCCGCGTTCCGATTGCCGTCGCGCCATCCCGCACTGCGTCCAACCCCCTGAGGATCCCGAAGCTCTCGACTGCCGATGGGATTGCTACTGCCCGGTAACCAGCAGGGCGCAGCGAACTGCGGCCCAGCCGCACTGCTCAGGTCTCGACCCGCGACCGGTGTGAACCCGAAGAAAACGGATGTTACGGCTGGAGCCGCAGCGAGAGGAGGATGGTGGCGAAGGTGAAGATGACCGCCGTGATGATCGTCAGGCGGTCGAGGTTGCGCTCGACCACTGTCGACCCCGCCATCGAGCCCCCGAGCTGGCCCCCGCCGAACATGTCGGACAGACCACCGCCGCGGCCCGCGTGCAGGAGGATGAACACGATCAGCAGCAGGGCCGTGATCACGTCGATCACGATGAGGGCGGCGTCGATGATCACGGCGGGAGATCTTACCCGTTGGTGGCCGCCGGCCGGGCGCGGGCACCCGGCGCGCCCCCGCCGTTAGCGAAACCTGACGATCCTGGCGAAGTCGTCGGCGTCGAGGGAGGCGCCGCCGACCAGGGCGCCGTCGATCTCGGGTTTGGCCATGAGCTCGGCGGCGTTGCCCGGCTTGACGCTGCCGCCGTACTGGATCCGGATCCGGTCGGCGACGTCACGGTAGAGGTCGCGCAGCACGGCGCGGATCTGACCGATGGTCTCGTCGGCGTCGTCCGGTGTGGCGTTGCGACCGGTCCCGATCGCCCAGATCGGTTCGTAGGCGACGACGCACCGTTCGGCGTCGGCGGCCTTCACGCCGTCGAACGCGGCGCGCGTCTGCCCGTCGACCTTCGCGGTCGTCGCGCCCGCCTCGCGCTCCTCGAGCGTCTCGCCCACACAGACGATCGGCGACATGCCGTGCTCGAGGACGGCCCTGGCCTTCTTGTTCACGGTCTCGTCGGTCTCGCCGAAGAGTTGCCGGCGCTCGGAGTGCCCGACGATGACATAGCGCACGTTCAGCTTGGCGAGCATGGGCGGGCTGACCTCGCCGGTGTACGCGCCCTGGTCCTCCCAGTGACAGTTCTGCGCGCCGAGGATCATCGGGATCTTGTCGGCGTCCATGAGGTTCTGCAGCGGCCGGATGTCGGTGAATGGCGGGCAGATCACGACGTCGACCGCCTCGTAGTCGTCCTTCTCGAGGAGGAAGGCCAGCTTCTGCACCGTGTGGATGGCGACGAGATGGTCGTGGTGCATCTTCCAGTTGGCCGCGATGATCGGGTGCCGGGTCTCGCTCACGTTCTCTCCCCTCGCCCCATCCCGGCCCGCAGCGCGGCCAGGCCAGGCAGGTCGCCCTGCTCGATGAACTCCAGCGACGCGCCGCCGCCGGTGCTGACGTGGTCGACCCGGTCGGCGAGCCCGAACTCGCGGATCGCCGCGGCGCTGTCGCCGCCGCCGATCACGGTGAAGCCGGGGCAGTCGGCGACGGCTTCGGCGACGCGCCGCGTCCCGGCCGCGAACGGTGCGAGCTCGAACACGCCCATCGGCCCGTTCCAGAGGACCGTCGCGGCCGCCGCGACCTCGGCCGCGAACGCGTCCGCGGTGTCGGGCCCGACGTCGAGTCCCTTCCAGCCGTCGGGCATCGCGCCGGCCGCGACGACTTCGCTCTCGGCGTCGTCGGCCATCTCGCGGGCGACGACGACGTCGGTCGGGACTCTCACGCGGCCGGTGTCGAGCAGGCGGCGGCACTCGTCGAGCATGTCGGGCTCGACGAGGGAGTCGCCGATGCGGTGCCCCTGGGCGACGAGGAAGGTGAACGCCATCGCGCCGCCCACGAGGATGGTGTCGCAGCGGGCCAGGAGCGCGTCGATGACGCCGAGCTTGTCGCTGACCTTGGCGCCGCCCAGCACGGCGACGAACGGATGCGCGGCGCCGTCGAGCAGGCGCGAGAGCACGTCGACCTCGCGGTGCAGCAGGCGCCCGCCGGCGCTGGGCACCAGGCCGGGCGGCCCGACGATCGACGCGTGCGACCGGTGCGACGCGCCGAACGCCTCGTTGACGTAGGCGTCGCATCCCGCGACGAGCGCCCGGGCCAGCGCCGGGTCGTTCTTCGTCTCCCCCGGCTCGAACCGCAGGTTCTCGAGCAGCGCCATCCGCCCGTCGGCCAGCTCGCCGACGACGGCCTGCACCTCCGGTCCCGTCACGGCGGGAGCGAGCGGCACGTCGAACCCGAGCAGCTCGGTCAGGCGCGCGGCCACCGGCGCCATCGAGTACTTCGGGTCGGGCGCGCCCTTGGGCCGCCCGAGGTGACCGCAGCCCACGACGCGGGCGCCCCGCTCCAGCAGCCACTCGAGGGTCGGCAACGCGGTCGTGATGCGGAGATCGTCGGTGACGACGCCGTCACGCAGCGGCACGTTGAAGTCGACGCGGACGAGCACCCGCTGCCCGCGCTCCAGCGGTAGGTCCTCGAGACGCGCGAGTCCGGTGGTCATGTCCGTCGGTTCGGTTGGTGGTGCGGGACGGCTACTGGACGCCGATGAATCCGACGAGGTCGACGAGACGGTTCGAGTAGCCCCACTCGTTGTCGTACCAGCCGAGCACCTTGACCAGGTTGCCGTTCGCCATCGTGTCGATCGCCGAGTAGATGCACGACGCGGGGTTGCCGACGATGTCGGCCGACACGAGCTGCTCCTCGCTGTACTCGAGCACGCCGCGGTACGACGGGTCGTTGGCCGCTTCCGCGAACGCGGCGTTGACCTCGTCGGGCGGCGCCGGCGTCGAGAGCACGGCGGTCAGGTCGGTGATCGACCCGGTCGGGGTGGGCACCCGCAACGACGTGCCGTCGAGGCGGCCCTTGAGCTCGGGCATCACGACGCCGATGGCGCGTGCGGCCCCGGTGCTGCTCGGGATGATCGACAGTGCGGCGGCGCGCATGCGCCGGAGGTCGGCCGTCCCCTTCCGGCTGGTCTGGGCGAGGTCCTGAAGCTGCTGGTCGCTCGTGTAGGCGTGCACGGTCGTCATCAACCCGCGCTCGATGCCGAACCGCTCGTGCAACACCTTCGCCATCGGCGCGAGACAGTTCGTCGTGCAGGACGCGTTCGAGATCACGAAGTGCTGCGCGGGGTCGAAGACGGAGTCGTTGACACCCAGGCAGATCATCGCGTCGGCGTCGTTGCTCGGCGCGGAGATGACCACGCGCTTCGCGCCGCCCTCGAGATGTCCCGCCGCCTTCTCACGGGCGGTGAACAGGCCCGTCGACTCGATGACGATGTCGACGCCGAAGTCGGACCACGGGATCTCGGCCGGGTTCATCACCTCGAGCTTGCGGACCTCGCGCCCGTCGACCGAGAAGCCGTGGTCGTTGGCCTTGACCTCGTTGCGGAGCGTCCCGCCGACCGAGTCGTGCTTGAGAAGGAACGCCATGGTTCCGCTGTCGCCCATGGGGTCGTTGATGGCGACGAGCTCGATCTCGGCACCGCCGCCGCGGGCGAGCAGCGCCCGGTAGAACGAACGACCGATGCGACCGAAGCCGTTGATGCCAACCCGGATCATGTGCACTCCCCTTTCGGAGGTGTCCGCCTCGAAAGGCGACTACAGCAGAGCAACGAGCGCCTTCGCCAATTCCGCGGGGTCGTGCACGAGACCCGAAGGCGCGGCCACGTGTGCTCCGACCGGTTCTACCCCCATTCCGCGGACGCGCTCCGCATCCGCCCGAAGGGCGCGCGGATCCTCGTCCTCGTGGAGGAGACGGTCGACCCGGGCACCGTGGTCGAGCACCACGGCGAGTTGGTCGGCCGCATCGAGATCCGCGGTCTCGGGTATCTCCGCGCGCAGGTTCGCGATCTGGACGACCCGCCCCCGGCTTTCCCGCAGCGCGCGACGCAGACCGGCGACACACACAACCGGAAGGAGACTCGTGTACAGCGATCCGGGCGCGAGCACGACCTGATCGGCGCGCTCGATCGCCGCGACCGCGTCGGGACACGCCGCCGCGTCACCGGGCACGATGTCGAGCCGACGGATCCGCCCGAGGCTGTTCGACACGGCAACCTGGCCCTCGACGTCCAGTCCGTCGACGTCGGCTTTGAGGACGACCGGCTCGGTCGTCGCGGGCAGCACGCGCCCGACCGCACCGACGAGACGGCCGGCCTCGTCGAGCGCGGCGCAGAAGTCACCGCCCATCGTCTCCGCGAGCCCCACGAGCATGAGGTTCCCGAGGGCGTGACCCGCGAGCTCACCACGTTCGAAGCGGTGTTCGAGGGCCCGCGCCCAGACGACGTGCTCGCCGTCGTCCTCACCTGCGAGCGCGACGAGACACTTGCGCAGATCGCCGGGCGCGAGGACGTCGGCATCGCGGTCCCGCGCGCGGCGCAGGCGGCCCGAGGAGCCGCCGTCGTCGGCGACGCTCACGACCGCGGTGATGCTCCCGGCGTACTGCCGCGCGGCGCGCAGGACGACGGCGAGGCCGTGCCCACCGCCCAGCGCGACGACGGCGGGTCCGTCGCGGCGCAGCACCTCACCCACGCTCGACGTCCCGGTGGTGCACGCGCGACGAGAAGCCCAGGGGTTCGAGTCGCTTGGCGAGCTCGTGCGCGATCACCACGCTGCGGTGCCGCCCGCCGGTGCAGCCGATGCCGATCGAGACGTACGCCTTGCCCTCGCGGACGAACGCGGGCAGGAGCAGGGCGAAGAGCCGCTCGAGCTCGTCGAGGAACGCGCGGGCTTCCGGCTGGCCGAGGACGAACTCGCGCACCGGTTCGTCGGCGCCGGTGAGCGGGCGGAGGGAGTCGACCCAGTGCGGGTTGGGCAGGAACCGGCAATCGAAGAGCAGGTCGATGTCGACCGGGATCCCGTGCTTGTACCCGAACGACACGATGCTGACCTGGAGCCCGGCGGTGCCCCCGCGGTCGTCGGCGAACAGCTCGACGAGGCGGTCACGCAGCTCGTGCACGTTGAGGTTCGACGTGTCGATGATCAGGTCGGCGCGACCCTTGAGCTCTTCGAGCAGCTCGCGTTCGCGCGTGATGCCGTCGGACACCCGATCGGTGTTGGCGAGCGGATGCGGCCGCCGGGTCTCCTCGAACCGGCGCACGAGCACGTCGTCGGCGGCGTCGAGGAAGCAGACACGCGTCCGGGCGCCGCTCTCCCGCAGCTCGTGGAGCGCGGCCTGCAAGTCGTCGATGAACTCCCCCGACCGCACGTCGACGACGAGGGCGAAGCGCGACGTCCGGTCGCTCCCCCGGCCCAGCTCCGCGACCTTCGGGATCAGCGCGGGTGGCAGGTTGTCGATCACGAAGTAACCCAGGTCCTCGAGGACGTCGGCGGCAGCCGATCGGCCGGCACCCGACATGCCGGTCACGATCGTGACGTCGAGCTCGCCGAGCTCACCCCGGCCCCGCCGTTCCGCGGTCCGCCGCTCGCCCGTCCGTCGCTCCGCGTCGCTCATCGTCCCACCAGTGTCGTCCGCCGGTTCCCGTTCGCGGGGACGGCGCCACCGTGGAGCGCCGCATAGGTCGCCCGGGCGACCCGCTCCGGGAGCCACGGCAGCGCCACCAGGTCCTCTTCGGCCAGCTCGCGCAGCTTCTTGACCGACCCGAACTGGCGCAGCAGCCGGGTCCGGCGGGTGGGGCCGAGCCCGGGCACGTCGTCGAGCACCGACCTCGTCACCTTCTTGTCGCGGAGCTGGCGGTGGTAGGTGATGGCGAAGCGGTGCGCTTCGTCACGCACCTGCTGCAGGAGGTACAGCGCCTCCGAGTCGCGCGGGATGCGGATCGGCTCCGGGCGGTCGGGGCGGTACACCTCCTCGAAGCGCTTGGCGAGGCTCGCGACCGCGATCTCCTCCAGCCCGAGCTCCTCGAGCACCCGGACGGCGACGTTGAGCTGGCCCTTGCCGCCGTCGACGAGGAGCAGGTTCGGCGGGTACGCGAACCGTTTGCCGGTGCGTGCGCCCTCGTCGCGCTCCTGCAGGTAACGGCGGAACCGGCGCGTGAGCGCTTCCTCCATCGCGGCGAAGTCGTCCTGGCCCTCCTGGGTGCGGATCTTGAACCGGCGGTAGTCCGACCGCTTGGCCAGCCCGTCCTCCATCACGACCATCGAGGCGACGATCTCGGTGCCCTGGAGGTTGGAGATGTCGAAGCACTCGATGCGCAGCGGTGCTTCCGGCAGTTGCAGCGCGTCCTGCAACGCCATCAACGCGCGGGCGCGCGCGTTGTGGTCGGACGCGCGTCGCAGCTTGTGCTGGGCGAACGCCTCGACCGCGTTGCGGGTCACCGTGCTGAGCAGCTCACGCTTCGATCCGCGCTGCGGCACACGGATCCGCACCCGGCCCGTTCGCCGCGCGCCCTCCGACCAGCCGGCGCGCGCCTCGGTCAGGAACTCCTCGTACAGGTCGAGGTCGTCGGGCTCGCAGGGCACGAGGATCTCGCGGGGCACGTCCTCCCGGGCCGCGTCACCGTAGAGCTGCTCGAGGAGCTTCGCGACGAGACCGGGGCCGTCGACGTCCTCCACCTTGTCGACGACGAAGCCCCGCCGACCGACGACCCGCCCGCGGCGCACGAAGAACACCTGCACCGACGCTTCCAACGGATCCTCCGCCAGCCCGATGACGTCGAAGTCCTCCTCTTTGGCCGCGACCATCTGCTGGCGCTCGATCGCCTTGCGCACGGACACGATCTGGTCGCGCAGGCGCGCCGCCCGCTCGAACTCGAGCTCGTCGGACGCCTCGTGCATCTGCTCGTCGAGGCGCTGGAGGATCGTGTTGTGCTCGCCGTCGAGGAACGCGAGCAGCTCGTCGACGAGCCGGGCGTACTCGTCGCGGCCGACGGCCTCCACGCAGGGCGCGGCGCACTTCTCGATGTGGGCGTAGAGGCAGGGCCGGCCGAGCCGGTGGTGGCGGTCGAACTTGTTCTGCGTGCACGTCCGGATGGGGAAGGTACGCAGCAGCAGGTCGAGCGTCTCGCGGATCGCGTAGGCGTGGGCGAAGGGCCCGAAGTAGCGGACGCCCTTGCGCTTCGCCCCCCGCAGCACCATGGCCCGGGGCCACTCCTCGTCGAGGGTGACGGCCAGGTAGGGGTAGGACTTGTCGTCCTTGTAGCGGATGTTGAACCGGGGCCGGTGCCGCTTGATGAGGTTGTACTCGAGGAAGAGGGCCTCGACCTCGTTGCGGACCTCGATCCACTCGACGGTCGCCGCCGCCGCCACCATCTGGCGGGTGCGCGGCATCAGCGAGTCGGGCGGCCCGAAGTAGTTGGCGAGCCGGCTCCGGAGGCTCTTGGCCTTCCCGACGTAGAGCACCCGGCCGCGCCCGTCCTTGAACTGGTAGGACCCCGGCGCATCCGGGATCGTGCCCGCCTCCGGCCGCTGCAGCATCACCCACCATTGTCGCGGGCCAACCCTCCACCCCTCCGCGTCTGTTCCAGAACCTGCGCCAGAGACGGTTTCCCAACAGACGCGGAGGGCGGACCGCGGGCGGTAGCATGCTCTGAGGCCGGCCTGGTACTCCGGCCACATATCCAGTCCCGGGGCCGACAACCCCGCGGTGGGCGACCAGGCTGTCCCCGCCGGCCATCACCGGGGCTCCCCAACGGGGGTACATCCCAGATGCTGCGACTCCAGGCCCCTCTGGCGGACCGCTATACCCGCGCGACGCCCGCAGAGCTCGAGGCGATGATCCGTGACGCGAAGGGCGTGCTCGGCGACCGCCTCCTGATCCTCGGACACCACTACCAGCGGCCGGAGGTCATCCGCTGGGCCGACATGCGGGGTGACTCGTTCCGGCTCGCCCGGTTCGCGGCCGACAACTCGGACGCCACCGACATCGTGTTCTGCGGCGTGCACTTCATGGCCGAGTCGGCCGACGTCCTCACCGCCGACCACCAGCGGGTCGTCCTCCCCGACCTCAACGCCGGCTGCTCCATGGCCGACATGGCCGACATCGACCAGGTCGAGGAGTGCTGGGACGCCCTCGCCGAGATCACCGACATCGACCGGGTCGTCCCGATCACCTACATGAACTCCTCGGCGGCGCTGAAGGCGTTCGTCGGCCGGCAGGGTGGCGCCGTGTGCACGTCGTCGAACGCCCGGGCCGTCCTCGAATGGGCCTTCCGCCGGGGCCCGGACACGAAGGTCCTGTTCTTCCCCGACCAGCACCTCGGGCGCAACACCGGCTACGACATGGGCTACCGCGCGTCCGACATGCACGTCTGGAACCCGCACCTCGAGCTGGGCGGGCTCGACGAGCGCGCGATCAAGGAGGGGACGTTCCTGCTCTGGCGCGGCCACTGCACCGTCCACCAGCGCTTCCAGCCCGACCACATCCGCCAGTTCCGGGCCGAGCACCCCGACGGTCAGGTCATCGTCCACCCCGAGTGCAAGCACGAGGTCGTCGCGCTCGCCGACCGGGTCGGCTCGACCGAGCGCATCCTCGAATGGGTGACGGCCGCACCGGCGGGCGCCGTCCTCGGCATCGGGACCGAGATCCACATGACCCAGCGCATGGCGGCCGAGAACCCCGACAAGACGATCGTCTCCCTCGACCCGCTCGTGTGCCCGTGCTCCACGATGTTCCGCATCGACGAGCCCCACCTCGCGTGGTGCCTCGAGGCACTGGCGCGCGACGAGGTCGTGAACCGCATCGTCGTCGACCCCGAGACCGCCGAATGGGCCCGCGTCGCCCTGCAGCGCATGCTCGACATCACGTGACCTGCACGCGGCGCATCTCGGCCGCGAGCATCGCCAGCAGCAGCACCTGGCCGGCGAGGGTGGCGAGGGCGGCGCCGGTCGCGCCGTAGCCGGGGATCAGCGCGAGGTTCGCGACCAGGTTCACGACGAGCGCGACGGCCATCATCGGGATCGTGCGCACCGACCGCAGCGCCAGCGGCGGCAGCAGGGCGAGCACGCACGCGCTCACCGGCACGGCGACCAGCAGGATCCGGAACGCCTCGGCGCCGGCCGCGTACGGCGGCCCGAACACGAGGCGGAGGAGCGGCTCCGCGAACACGAGCCCGACGACGGTGCCCGGGATGCTCGACACGAACGCGAGGAACGCGAGCCGGTGCAGGCGGTGGACGAGCTCGCGCCCGGCGAGCTGCGTCGTGTAGGGGACGGCCAGCGCCGCGACCGCGGTGGCCGGGAGCAGGAACCCGTCGAAGATCCGGTACGCGGCGGAGTAGCGGGCGACGGTACGGGGCGTCTTGATCAACGCCAGCAGCCACAGGTCGAGGCGGTAGTAGACGTTCCCGATCACGTTCGTGACGCCGAGCGCGCCGGCGCGCCGGAGGGCGAGCGCGCCCGCGGGGACGGGCTCGGGCGGATGCGACGTCACCACACGGAAGACGATCCCGAGGACGAGGGCGGAGAGCGCGTCCGCGCTCGCGTAGACCGCGACCGCGCCGAGCAGCCCGCCCCCCGCCACGATGACGGCCCACCCGGCCGCGAGGACGAAGACCCGCGACACGACCTCGTTGCCGCCGTCGATCGCCGCCCGCCCGGTTGCCCGGAACACGGCGCCGAACGACGAGTAGATCGTCGTCGAGAAGATCGAGACGGCGAACACCGCGGGCACCGTCCACGAGCCGCTCCCACCCGCGACGACGTAGGCACCGACGACCGCCGCCGACGTCGGCAGGGCGAGCGCGAGGCGGACCCGCACGATGTACGCCGTCGCCGGACGGGCGGCACGCGGCTCGGTCGCGACGACGTCGGCCAGGAGGTTCGACAGTCCGGCGTCGGCGAGGACGGCGAGCATCAACCCGATCCCGAGGAGCAGCGCGAGGCTGCCGAAGTCGGGAACGGAGAGCTCGCGCGCCGCGACGACGAACCATGCGGCCGACACACCGGCCGCGAGGACACGCCCGGCCGCGAGGCGCGCGGTCTCGGCCCGTAGCGACGCGCGCGGTCCGGGCGGGCGCGCACCGGGAGGCGCGGCCCCGACCACGTCCGCCGGTACGCTCGGATCCATGCTCGGCCAGCCTGCCACGCAGCCTCGTGCGGAGCGGCGGACCGGCCGGCGCCGGATCGCGCTCTTCCTCCCCGACCTCCCCGTCGGGGGCGTCGAGCGCGTCTTCGCCAACCTCGCGGGCGGGCTGCGCGGACACGACGCCGAGGTCGAGCTCGTCGTCGGCGACGCGTCCGGACCGGCACGCGCGCTCTTCCCGGATGCGATGCCCGTCGCCGATCTGCACGTCTCGCGGTCGCTGCGGGCCGTCCCCGGGCTCGTTCGTCACCTCCGCCGGTCACGTCCCGACGCACTCATCAGCGCGAAGGACCACACGAACGTCGTCGCCGTCGCCGCCGCGGCCCTCAGCCGCACGCACGTCCCGGTGATCGTCACGGTGCACGCGCCGTTGAGCGAGGCGTGGCGCGCGCCCGAGCGCCGAACGGGCCGAGCCGTCCCGGCCCTCGCGCTCCGGGCGTACCGGCGGGCCGCGGCCGTCGTCGCCGTCTCCGAGGGCATCGCCGCGGAGCTGCGGCGCCAACCCCGGTTGCGGAACGCTCGGGTCGAGGTCGTCCCGAACCCCGTCGTCGACGAGCAGCTCCTCGGGGCCCGTGGTCAGGTGCCCGACCACCCGTGGTTCCGCGAGCGAACCCTCCCGGTCGTGGTCGCGGTCGGCCGGCTGGAGGCCCAGAAGGACTTCTCGACGCTGCTGCATGCGATCGCGCGGCTCCGCGCCCGACGGCCGGTGCGCACCGTCGTCGTCGGCGACGGGTCCGAGCGCGGCACGCTCGAGGCGCTCGCCCGCGACCTCGGGCTCGACGCCGACGTCGCGTTCACCGGCGCGCGTGACGACGCGACGTCCTTCCTCGCCGCATCCGACGTGGTCGTGCTGAGCTCACGCTACGAAGGGATGCCGACCGTTCTCGTCGAGGCGCTGGCGCTCGGCTGTCGCGTCGTCGCGACCGACTGCCCGACCGGACCGCGGGAGTTGCTCGCCGACGGCGCGTACGGCCGGCTCGTCCCCGTCGGGGACGCGGCCGCGCTCGCCGACGCGGTGGACGGTGCGCTCGCCGACCCGCGGCCCGCGCTGCCCCCCGGGCACCTCGCGCCGTTCACACCCGCGGTCGCGGCCGGACGGTATCTGGCGATCGTCGACGCCGTGAGGCGCCGGTGACCGGCACCACCGCCTCGTCGGGCGGGCCATCACTCGCACTCTGCGTCATCTGCCACGAACGACCCGACGAGCTCCGCGCCGCGCTCGCCTCCGCCCCCGGCTTCGACGAGGTCGTCGTCCTCGACATGGCCTCCGAGCCGCCGCTCGCCCCGGAGCCGGGCGTGACCTGGCTCCGCGAGGAGCGCAACGCGGGCGTCGCCGCCGGCCGCAACCGGCAGGCGGCTGCCGCCACGGCCGACGTGCTCGTGTTCCTCGACGACGACGCCGTGTTCGCGTCGCCCGATCCCGCGGCCGCGATCCGGGCGGTGCTGCGGGAGCACCCCGACGTTGCCGGGCTCGCGTTCCGCATCGTGCGCGCCGACGGGCAGACGGTGAAGGCCGAGTACCCCTTCCGCGGGCACGCCGTCGACGCGGCGCGGGCCCGCCCGTGCGCGTACTTCCTCGGCGGGGCCGCGGCCGTCCGGCGCGACGCGTTCCTCGCGGCCGGCGGGTTCGACGACCGCTACCTCTACTCGACCGAGGAGCTCGACCTCTCGTTCGCGCTCGCGCGTCGCGGCGGGCGATTCTTCTACGCACCGTCCGTCGTCGTCGAGCACCGGCCGTCGGCACGGGGCCGCAGCCTCGATCCCGAGGTGCCGGCACTCCGGCTCCGCAACCGGCTGCTGCTCGTGCGGCGCCATCTGCCCGCCCCGGTCGCGGTCGTCCATGCGACCGCGTGGGCGGCCCGAACGTTCACCGAAGCGGCGCGCGCGGGCCGCGTCGGCCCGTGGCTACGCGCCTGGCGCGGCCTCCGCGAGCCAGTCGACCGCGCGCCACTCGACGGCCGGACGCTCCGTGAGCTGCACCGGCTCGGCGGCCGCGTACTTTGGTGAGCTGACGAGGCCGAACCAGAACCCCGCGCCCCAGGAGAGGTGCATCAGCGGGAGCGCGCCCGCGAACGCCGGCGCGCCGGCGGGGTCCCGGGTGGCTTCGAGCAGGGAGCGCCCGACGACGCCGGCGGCGTACGCGGCGAGGACCTGCTTGCGCCACGGGCTCGCGAGCGCGACGACGAGCAGCGGCGCGACCATCTGGCGCGGCCGGATGCTCCCGGGGTGGCGCTTCACCGTCGCGGCGCGCGAGCGGCCGTAACGGAAGAACTGCCGGGCGACGCGCCGCAGCGTGGCCCGGGGCACGTAGGTCGACCGGATCGACGGGTCGAACCAGATCGTTCCGCGCCGGCCCATCCGGATCGCGAACTCCGAGTCCTCGTTGACGCCGACGTCCTGCGCGTAGCCACCGACCTCGAGCGCGAGCTCGCGCCAGTAGGCGCCGAGGTACACGGTGTCGACCGGCCCGGGGCGACCGCCGACGTGGAACCGGGCCGGACCCGCGCCGATCCGCGAGCGCATGGCCGCGGCGATGCCGCGCTGGCTCGCGTTCTCCCCGACCGGTGTCATGGCGCCGCCGACCATGGCGGCGCCGGTCGACTGAAGCGCATGGACACAGCGCTGCACGTAGTCGGGCGCGAGGACGCAGTGCCCGTCGACGCGCACGACGACGTCGCCCGTGGCGGCCCGCAGCGCCACGTTCAGGCCGGCGGACTGCACGCGGCCCGGGTTGTCGAGCACGCGGACGCCGGGGAAGGACTCCGCGATCTCGCGGGTCGCGTCCGTCGATCCGCCGTCGGCGACGAGGATCTCGACGATCTCCGGGTAGCTCTGCACGACGACGGATTCGAGCGTGTCCTCGAGGTCGGCCTCCTCGTTGAGGACGGGGAGCACCACCGACACGGTTGGACGCCTCACCGGCCGTCACCTCCCAGCACGGAGCGCACGGTGCGCCCGATGATGCGCAGGTCCAGCCCGAGCGACTGGCGGCGCAGGTAGAAGAACTCGTACTGCAGCTTCTCGAGCGTCTCGGCCTCGGTTCCCGCGTACCGGTACTTCACCTGCGCCCAGCCGGTGAGGCCGGGTCGGACGAGGTGGCGGAGCCGGTAGAACGGCAGCTTCGCCGACCATTCGTCGACGAGATGCGGCTGCTCGGGGCGCGGCCCGACGACCGAGAGGTCGCCGCGGAGCACGTTGAGCACCTGCGGCAGCTCGTCGAGGTGGGCCCGCCGCAGCATCCGGCCGAACGGCGTGATGCGCGGGTCGCCGACGCCGGTCAGGTCGGCGTAGGTGCGCGACTGGTCGACCTGCATCGTGCGGAACTTCAGCATGCTGAACACCACGCCGTTGCGCCCGACACGCGGCTGGCGGAAGAGCAGTGGTCCACGGTTGCCGAAGCAGTTCGCGACGGCGACGATCGGCGTGACGGCGGCGAGGAACAGCAGGCCGATCGTCGCGAGGACCACGTCGAGCAGGCGCTTCACCCGCGCGTAGGTCGGTGTGTGGAGCTCGCCCACGTCGAAGAACAACGACACGCGCTCGAGCTCGCCGACGGGCAGCTTCCCGAGCCACTGCTCGTAGAAGAGCGACAGCGTCCGTACCCGCAGCCCCGACTCGTGCAGCTGCGCGGTCTGGGCGACGATGTCCTCCTCGGCCTGCGCGGTCCGGCTGAGGACGACCAGCGTCGCCCGCGACCGGCGCGCGGCGTCGACGAGGGGCTGGCGCGGCGGGTCGTCGCTGCAGGCCTCGTCGGGCGTGAGGATGGCGACGACGAGCGCGTGCTGCTCGGTCACGCCGTCGAGCTCCGCGTACAGGTTCTCGACCTCGTGCGCCTCGGCCACGACGACCACGCGCTCTCGCTCCTCGGCCCGCACCCGGACGTCGCGGGCGACGCGGGCACAGAGCACGTACCACGGGACGAGCACGGCCGCCGCGCCGAAGACCACCGCCCGGGGCAGGAGCGCGGCGCCGCCCGCGAGCTGGACCAGCGAGATGCCCGCCACGGCGGCGCCGACCGCGGCCAGCGACCCGAACACGGCCGCCCGGCGGGTCCGGGTCGCGTCGGGGAGCCCGACGCCGTAGGCGGTCGCCCCCAGCAGGGCGACGTAGCCCAGGGCCCATAGGAACCGGCTCGACTGGGTGAAGTCGTAGCCGTGGGCATGGGCGTGGAACTTCGAGAAGCCGAGCACCGCGACGACCGTCCCCGCGTAGAGACCGGCGCGAGCGAGTCGGCGCATACCCGTGTATCGGCCCCCGATCGGCCCCGGTTGAAGGGTTCAGGCCCCGGCCCGGACGTAGGTCACGGCGAGGGTCTCGAGCCCCGGGAAGTCGATCCGCTGCGACCCCCGCCGGACGAATCCGTCGATCTCGCGGGGGCGGGACTCCCCCTCCGGTACGAGGAGGGCGAACTCGGTGGCGCCCGACTTCCGGGCGACCCCGATCGCCCGCCGGGTGTCGGCCTTGGTCATGCCGCTCAGCCAGTGCGAGTCGACGTCGTAGAACGCCCCGCCCTCCCGGAGCAGGAACGCGGCCTCGGAGATCACGATCTGGTCGTGGCGGGCGACGATCGTCCGGAAGCCGTCCGCCATCGCATGGGTGCGCTGCGAGAGCCACACGACGCCACACGCGGTGACGGCCACCGCTACGCCCACGACGACGATCCGACCCCAGCCGATCGAACGCGCGACGACCAGGGCGCCGGCGACGACGAGCAACGTGCCCGACGTGAGGACGTACCGGCCGCCCCACTGCGCGTGCGCGCCCCCCTGGTACTGGAACAGGAACACGATCGGGAGCGCGAGCAGCGCGACGGCGCGGTACCGAGAGAAGCTCCGGTCCCTCCACGCCAGGAACAGCCCGACGACGGCGAGCGGCGACGCGGTCAGGAGCCCGGGGATGAAGCCGAGCCGGGCGTCGAAGCGCGTCACGTAGACGAGCCCGGCGCCGGCGACCGCGGCGAGGCCGAGGAACCGGCCGTTCCGATCGCGGCCCAGGAGCCGCCACGCGCCGTACCCGAGCAGCGCGACCGCAAGGCCGCCCAGGAACCAGTCGGTGCCGTCGGCCCAGTGGTTGAAGCCGATCGTGGTCGTCAGCGCCTCCTTGACGCGGAGCACGACGTCGGCGCCGACGGCGGCGGCCGTGTTGGCGGCCCGGCCCGAGCGGATGCTGCCCCCGACCGTCAGACGTTCGACCACCTGGTTGGCGACCAGCATCAGCAGGAGACCGGCCGCGACGAGGCCGCCGAAGCGCACGATCGCGCCGAGGCGGCGCCGATGCCGCAGGAGGAGGACCCCGACGACCAGCGTCGTCACCAGCGCGTACACGAGCGCTTCGGTCCGCATGGTGGCCGCGAGCCC
>Ga0070741_10009626_pt1 | contig 18643 bp, 18 predicted proteins | sample Coa_R1_4_FD_66440 | JGI IMG/M metagenome (GOLD analysis project Ga0070741, IMG submission 66440) | Surface soil microbial communities from Centralia Pennsylvania, which are recovering from an underground coalmine fire - Coalmine... | ecosystem: Environmental > Terrestrial > Soil > Unclassified ...
AATGCGGCCAGCCACCTGGTACAACAATCGGTCCGACGGCTCATAGATCGGCACAGTGGCTGGCAAGGGGCTGGGAGTCAGTGTCGCTTGCGATCCTATGGGGGCCGTCAGCGACCAACTGACATTCGTGATCGAGTTGGCGGCAATTTGCAGGTTGACATCGGCCTCAAGGTAAGCGGGAGTTCCCACCCCGATAGTCTTGAGGCCGCCGGAGTATTCGCCCGTCCCCAGGCTATAGAGTTGGACATCGCCCGGCGTCACGGGACGCGGAATTACCCTCGCATTCAAGGGCAGTGGGGCTCCCCTGGAGGCGATCGCCCCAAAGGCGGCCATGAACGCAATTGTCCAGAGACAACATTGCGCTCTTTTGGTTGCGGTTCCTATATTCATACGTGTTTATTGCTTAGCGCTTAGTTTTGATCTTGACTGGTGTGCTCTCCGGCAGCGCGTCCGCGCGATGCCTCTGACAGCAGCCATCCAATCCGTCACGCCCTTTGGTGCGCCGCCTGTCAAATCGTTTGTCTTTCAACGCTTCTTCCATAGGGCTAGTTCAGGACGAAACTGCCCGCCGCCCGCTCCCAGGTCGCATGTGGCGTAGCCACGCGCGGCCGCAACGTGTCCCCCGAGAGCTTGGCCATCAGCTCCGAGGCGTGTTTGTCGATGATCGCGCAGCAGAGCGCCGCCTCTTGTCCACGGTGGCGCACGTTTTCGCGCACCACGCCCTCAATGTCATCAATGTTGAACAGAAAAACATTAGCTACCTCCTGCACGGCGGGCGCAATGTCCCGCGGGACCGCTATGTCAATCAATACCAGGGGTCGCTCGGCGCGGGCCGCCATCACTGCCTCGATATCCTCGCGGTCCAGAATCGTTTCCGGGCAGCCGGTGGAACTGATGACAATGTCGCTCTCGCGCATGGCCGCCAACCCATTGTCCATATAGTTGACTGCACGGCCGCCCACCTCGCGCGCCAGCGCCTCGGCCGTTTCCAGCGTGCGATTGGCAACGATCACTGAGCGCAGGCCCTTCTTGGCCAGATGGCGCAAGCAGGCCTCCCCCATTTTCCCCGCGCCGATGATCATCACCGTCTTATCATGGAAGTTCTCTCCAACAATTTCCTCAGCCAACCGGACGGCGGCGCTTCCCACTGACGTGGCGCCTCGGCCAATTTGTGTTTCGGTTCGGATGGCCTTGGCCGCCTGCAGCGCCTTTTGAAAGAGGCAATTCGTGGCTCGCCCGGTTAGCCCGGCTTGTTGCGCGATTTCGTAGGCATTCTTGACTTGCCCCGTAATCTCCGTTTCGCCCAATACCATCGAATCCAACCCTCCTGCAACCCTGAAAAGGTGGCGTGCAGCCCCCATTCCCGTGTAAACGAAAGCATGCGATCGGACATCGGCCCCGCCCCGCGACAAGAAGTTAAGCAAATGGCCGATCGCCTCCGGCTCTGAGGTCACACCGTAGATTTCAACTCGGTTGCACGTAGAAACCAAGACCACCTCAGCCAGATGGGCGTCGCTTTTTAGTTGCGCGGCCGCAGAAGCAAGCCGGGCCGGCGGCACAGCCAATTGTTCGCGCAATTCAATAGGCGCCGTTCTGAAGCTGATTCCGGTGGCAAATAAGGTCATAGGCAATTCGTGGCGTTAAAGTGAAATCTTGAATGCAAGGCGCGCTTCCTGCTGATCGCGATCAACCGTTTCTTGCCCTCTAAGCTTTGGTCTCTGTTGCGCCGTTTCCTTCATGCGTCAACATTCGCCGCAATCGGAGGGCGCGAACCACACATGGATTGCCTATTGCTTGGCTTTTTTTGAGGTATCAGAACAGCCGGGCTGATTCGGTAAGCCAAAGAATGGCCGGAGGATCGCAAAAGCTGACAAGTCAGAGGATGAAGGCGCCCTTAGTTTCAACTTAGCTAGATTTATGATGGCTGCCGCTCAGAGCAACGATCAAGGCCGAATCCCCGTGGATGACACGTGCGATCCGGCATGCGACCGCCAGTGCCCGCGCCCGGGCACATGCCCGCTCAGCCTGGTCAAGGCCGGGGCTGCCGTGCAGATTCACAAGCTTTCCACCAGTCCCGAAATAGCCCAGCGACTGCGCGAGATTGGCTTTGGCGAGCGGCAAGTCATCAAACTGCTCGTGCGCCAGGCCAATCTCATCTGCCAGGTTTGCAACGCGCGCCTCGCCCTAAGCGCCGATTTGGCCCGAATGATTATCGTCGAGCCAATCGCCGGGCGCTAGCTTTCCCCTTCAAGAAACGCAAAGCCAAGCCGCAGCGCCCTCTCCTTATTGTCAGCGCTTCTGCCAGCCCGAACCTGACCCGGCCTCTGGCCGGCTAGCCACCATGTCGGTTCTATTGATTGCAGCGTTTTGGCGCCACAACGCGGACTCCCCCGTCCTGTTGTCGGGCATGTCGCCCGGCGGCTTGGCCGCGTCCGCGAAGTCTCCTGTGCCTCGTTCTCGTTGGGAAAGTGCCTTGAGTTTCACGCCAGTCAATAACTCTGGCCAGGCCGTTGGCGCCCAAGTTTTGCGCAGCTTTTGCCACCATCGGTGGAGAAGCCTCTTAGGCCCTCCTGATACTAAACGACCGTCATCCGGGGTTGTATGGATGATGGCCGCTGGTGCGGCTGTCAGAAAGTGACGGTCGGTGAACATTACCGAGAAATGGCTGGTCTGGCGTTTCAACCGCGGCGATGCCGAGGCGGTGCAGGTCATTTATGACAAACATAAAGAAGACCTGCTCGCCCTCGCCCTCGCGCTACTGAAAGACCGCGCGGCCGCCGAGGACGTCGTCCACGATGTCTTCGCCGCCTTCGTCCGCCGGAAGAAATTCCAACTGACGGGGTCCCTGCGCGGATACCTTGCCACTTGCGTGGCCAACCGCGCCCGCAACGCCCTTCGCGACAATCGACGCCACCATTACGAGCCTCTGGACGACGACGGGGAGCGCTGCTTGCCTTCGTCCGGTCCGTGGCCCGATGACGCCACCATGCTCCTGGAGGAAAACCGCCTTTTGGCGGACGCCCTCGGCGAACTCCCTTACGAGCAACGCGAAGTCGTTCTCTTGCACATTCACGGTGGTCTGAAATTCGTCGAGATCGCCCAGTCTCAGAATGTCTCCATCAACACCGTCCTTGGCCGTTACCGCTACGGCTTGGAGAAACTGCGGTCCAAACTCAACGACGAGGTGTTCCATGCAACTTAGCGACCTCAGAATCGCCATCGCTTCCCTCAAGGCAAAGCCAAGCGCGGACTTGGACGCCCGCGTCCGGACCACTATTCGCCAGGCCCTGGCCGACCGGCCGGTAAATCAACCGGGCGTATCGTCGCCCATTTTCTGGAGAATCATCATGCAAACCCCAATGACAAAATGGCTGGCCGCCGGCGTCACAATGGCGGCCCTGGCTTTGGGCGCGTTTCTCATCGAGAGAACGACTCCTTCGGCCTTCGGCCTCGAAGACGCCATTAACGCCTACAAGAACGTCCGCACCGTCCACACAAAACTCTATCGCGGCGGCGATTCCCCGCCCGCCGAATACTGGATTCAATCGGATGAAAACGGCCAAGCCATCCGCGCGCGCTTCTTTCTGCCGAAAACTGAAGACGGCGACAAACTCATCACCTGGACCCCCGAACGCGTCGAGGTCTGGTTCCAAACCAAGCATGGCTTCCTCACCACTTACGGTCCCGAAGTCCAGGCTTCGATGCAAAGTATGCTTGACTCGTGTCGCCCGGAGATCGCCTTGCGCAAAGTCGAACGCGAGCGCCAGAAAGGCGACGTCACCTCCGCCCGCCCCGATAGCCAAACCCTCGTCGTCACGGGCAAAAAAGGCGGTTTCCGCCAAGTCTTCACGTTCGATCCGGAAACGCACTTGGTCAAATCCATCGAGATGGCCAACATCACCAATGGCGTGGCTACTGTCTTCAACCGGGTCGAGTACTTGGATTACAACACTCCGCTCGACGACAAAATGTTCTCTCTCGCCGACGAGCTTCCCCCGGACGTCCACCACGCCGACACCCTCAACCAAGTCACCGGCGTCCCGCAATACCCTGGCCTGACCGACAGCCAGGCTGCCGCCGAAACGGTCCGCCAGTTCTTCCAGGCGTTGGTGGACAAAGACTACAAGGCCGCCGGACTCATCTATGGAGGCGGTCAGGAAGCCGACATGAAAAAGGAGTTTGGCTCAATCAACATCACCGCCATTCAATCCATCGGCGCGCCTGTTCTGCAAACCAATTGGATGCCGCGCGGCTACCAAGTGCCTTGCCAGATCGAATTCACCTACTCGGACGGCACAAAAGCCATCGCCAAACCGGCCCCATATGTTCGCCCGGGCGACAATCGCAAATATCCGGACAACTGGCACATCACCGGAGGCGTCAATCTCATGGCGCCCAACCTCGCCTTGCGCTCCGATCCCAAATACAGCCAACCGAGCGCCCGCGAAGCCGCCGCCGCCTTTTTTAAGGCGTGCTCCGAAACCAACTGGGACGAAGTCCTTCAATTCTGGCCTGCGTCCGCCACCGATCCAATGTTCGCCCGCTTCAAAAAATACCTCGGCGGCTTGCAACTCATCAGCCTCGGCGAAGCCTACCAAAAGGCGCCTTATCCCGGCTGGTTCGTCCCATATAAAATCCAATTGCCCCCGCAGATCGTAAACTTTGCCGTGGCCAACACCAACGCCGCCAAACGCTGGGTCTTCATCGGCTTGTTCGACAGTAATCTCCAGCCCATGGAAACCATCGAGTGGGCCAACCCGCCCCAAACCTTGCCGGCGGACGACTCTTATAACCGTCTGGCGCCAGCCGATGTCATTCGCGCCTACGTCGCCGCTGCCGAAAAACAGGATTGGAACAGCCTGGCCAAGCTCACCTCCGACCTGGACGTCCAGCAAACCAAAAACGAAGCCGATGCCGCGCGGAAAGAGGCGGCCGATCTTTCCGGCGCGTTTGCCGGCTTGGAAGTCCTCGGCGTCACCCTCTCGCCCGATGGATCGATCGCATACGTGAAGTGCCGGATGGCCCCACTCAAGACGTTCCGCTTGGCCATCCGCAACGACAATCCTGAACGTCGCTTCGTGTTCGACGGCGGGCTCTAAATCCCAGCCCGGGCCTCCAGAGGGCATACGCAGCCGAGAAAAGCTTCGTTTAAAGCCTTCTGGTGGCCACCCCCTTTGGCGCCGCGCCCTGGGCAACTTTTGATCGCGCCGTGAAGCAAAACTGAGCTGAATCTTTGGAATTGGCCTTCAGCATTCAGCGTTGCTTGACATTCAGCGCTCAATAGAGCCCAACTGCCACAACGGAGGCCGCACTCTTTCGGCGCGCGCAACGAACGACATTGCCAGAGGTCCGTTGGCCGGATTTCCGCGCGGGATTGATCGCGGGCTCCGACTTGGAAGCGGGTTTCCCAGCATACAAGTAACGGCCGCAATTGTCGCAGAGGTGGATCTCCGCATCGTCTTGATGCTCGAGTTGGTGCATCGTCCCGATGGGGATGACGAGGTGGCATTCGCTGCAGGAGGTTCCGCGCACGACCGCGACGCCTTTCTTGCCACGCGCGATCAAACGGTCAAAGTGATACAGGATGGGTTTGGGCATTTCGGCGCGCAATTTGAGGACGGTTTCTTCCTCCTGCGGGGAACGAGGGTCAAGGCTCAACTCGAGGTTTTGCAGAGCGAGGAGCTTGGGCATCAAATCTTTCATGGCGAGTTCGTTTCTGCTTGTGTTGATTCAACGTGTCTTGGACAAGCGCGCTGACATGGCTTCCGCTTCCCGCCAGCGCGAAGTCCGTGGATCTCTAGTGATTACGATTCAAACGGCCTTTGGCTCGGGGTTTTGAAGTCTTGGCAGGCCCTGAAGCAGGCGTGACGGAGGCCGGAGCCCCGGACGAGGCGCTCGCCGTGACAGGGTTTGACGGCGCGCCGGCGCAAGCGCAGGCCGTTGGTGGAACCGCTGCTGTCGCGGTCGTTGTAGCCGCAGGGACGCCTCCAGTTTGATTTGTGGGATTTAGAGTTTCCATAATCTTCGCTTTCAATTTTAGGGATTCTTATCGGGCACGGACCACGCAAGCATTGGGTTTGCGACCTTGGCGGATCGAGCCACAAAACTGCGATGGCGGGCGTGCGAGGCGGGCAAAGCGCCGCAAACCGCGCCCACGAGTATTCCGAAGCGGTCATGCTGCGCGACTCCGTTCCAACAGTGGCCAGAGATTTTGTCCACGCGCGTAACTTGGCCCGCCCAGCGTGCCGCTACTAACCGCAAACTGTCATTTGCGCTTCCATTCTTGCAACCGCTATTTTGGGGTTTATCCCTCGGGCGTTGAAATGCATCCATACTGATCTGCGCCCATTTCTCTGCGCTCTTTACCGAGCACGGCGTCTCTGGCGGGATTCCGCGCGTCCGTCCGCTTTTGCTGGCCCGTTCACAAGAAATGTGAAACAAATCGCAATTGGCGCGGAGCAGGGGACCGGCGGATTGGCGATGGTGACTGGCGTGAAAGAAATCCAGGCCAGTGAATGAACACTCCGCCATTTAGCCCAGGTCTGTTTCTGGCCGTTTTCGCCGCGGCCGCCGCGGTGTTTGCCCTCGCGCCTCTAGCCATGGCCTGGTTGTGGGCGCGAACCTTTTCTCCTCCCAAGCCAGGCCCAGTCAAGAACGCGATCTACGAATGCGGATTGGAATCGCAAGGCGCCGGCTGGCTTCAGTTTAAATCGGAGTACTACCTATACGGAATCGTTTTCCTGGTCTTTGACGTCGAAACAGTTTTTCTGCTGCCCTTCGCCGCTGCTTTCAAAGCGCTTCATCCCGCGGCGTGCGTGGCGATGTTGATTTTCATTCTGTTGCTGGCGGAAGGGTTGGTCTGGGCGTGCGCGAAGGGAGTTTTGAAATGGGAATGATCCACGAAAGCCGCGCCATGCCCGAAATTGACCAACGTCAACAATTGAGCCGCCAGGGTGTGATCCTCACGACCGTTGAAGATCTTTACAATTGGGGCCGCAAGAACTCGATCTGGCCGCTGCAATTCGGCCTCGCCTGTTGCGCGATCGAAATGATCGCAGCCTCCATGGCGCGATTCGATATCGCGCGATTCGGTGCGGAAGTCTTCCGGCCCTCGCCGCGGCAGGCCGACCTGATGATCGTCGCCGGAACAGTCACCAAAAAAATGGCGCCGCAGGTGGTGCGCCTCTACAACCAGATGCCGGAGCCTAAGTATGTGATCGCCATGGGCGCATGCGCCATTTCGGGCGGGCCATTCCGCCAGGGATACAACGTGGTCAACGGCATTGACCGCTATTTGCCCGTCGATGTGCATATCGCCGGCTGTCCGCCGCGCCCGGAAGCGTTGTTGGAAGGGCTGATGGCGTTGCAGCAAAAAATTGCAGCACAGCGCCTGACAGGCGCCGGTCGTCCGCGCCATCTGGATGGCGCCCAATCCGGAGAATTCCCTGCGCCAAGGCTGGAAGAACACGATCTGGCCCCAATAGCGAATCCGCAAATTTGGCGTCCAACGGCAGTCAAGGAATGACCACGATGCAAACGCTGGAACAAATCAAGGCTCGGTTGGAGGCAGGCGTTCCAGGCGCGCAAATTCAGATTGTTCCGAACGCCGGCCCAGCCAATCAACCCTCACTTCTAATCGATGCTGGGCATGCGCTGCCGGCGGCGAGACTCCTTCGCGACGACGCCGAATACCGCTTTGACTATGCGTCGAACGTGACCGGCGTGGATTGGCCTGCGAAGGTCACAAAGGAAAAAATCAAAATCAAACGAGTCGTGGCGGGACTGGAGAAAGAGGTCGAGGAGACAGTCGAAAAGAACAGCCCCGCGTATTTGGAGGCGGTTTATCATCTTTATTCCATGGCCCGAAAGGAAGGGCCGCTGGTCCTTCGGTTGAGAACGGAAAACCGCGCCGACAAAGTCACGCTGCCCTCGCTGACTCCCATTTGGCGCTCCTGTGAATTTCAGGAGCGGGAAGTCTTTGATCTTTTCGGGATAGTCTTCGAGGGGCATCCGGACCTGCGCCGGATTCTGATGTGGGACGGCTTTGTTGATCATCCAATGCGCAAGGACTATGTCGCGCCGACGCAAGAGGTGGCGGCATGATCTCCGCCGAAATCCACAACGACACAAGCGCGCTTGCTGAGTTTGAGCCGGCGAGCTTGGACCACGACGTCTTGGAGGTGGCCATGGGGCCGCATCACCCCTCGACCCACGGGGTTTTTCGGATGGATTTGGTCCTAGACGGCGAAACCGTGGTCAAACTCAAGCCCGTTTTTGGCTACCTACATCGCAATCACGAAAAAATCGCCGAACAGAATGGCTACCTCGCAGCCATCCCCTACACCGATCGCCTCGATTACATCTGCTCGATGACCAACAATTGGGCTTACGTGCTGACAGTGGAGAAGTTGGCGGGCATCACCGTGCCCGAACGGGCCGAATACATTCGCGTAATCGTCGGCGAGTTGACCCGCCTATTCAACCACGTTTGTTTGGCGGGCTTTCTCTTGCAAGACATGGGAGCGCTCGGCACGCCGCTCATGTACGCGTTCCGCGAACGGGAGAAGATCCTCGATCTCTTTGAGGCGTTGAGTGGCTCCCGCATGATGTGCAATTATTTGCGCTTCGGCGGCTGCCGTTGCGATTTCCCGGAAGGATGGATTGCCCGGGCGGGTGAAGTTGTTTCCAATTTCTCGGCTTTTCTTGACGAATTCGAGGCGCTGCTGACCGACAACGAAATTCTTCAGGCCCGCGCGCAGGGCGTGGGCGTCTTGCCGGCGGCGCTCGCCATCAACGCCGGCGTGACGGGGCCGTCATTGCGCGCCAGCGGAGTGGATTACGACCTTCGCAAGGTTGACAAGTACGGCATTTACGCCCGGTTCGAATTTCGAGTTCCGCTCGGCAAAAACGGAGATGTGTTTGACAGATACATGGTGCGGATTCTCGAGGCGCGGGAGTCGCTGAAAATTCTGGAAGCGGCCCTTGCCGCGATTCCTGAAGGCCCGATCCTAGACCCAAAAACCAAGCTGCGCGGCCTGCGCCCCAAGGCCGGCGAAGCTTACGGACGCATCGAAGCCCCCAAGGGCGAACTCGGCTTTTACCTCATTAGCGACGGCGGTCCGAAGCCGTACCGGTTCCGGGTGCGTCCGCCAAGCCTCATCAATCTGACCATTCTCGAAGACCTGTGCCTTGGGCACACCGTCGCCGACGTGGTCGTCATTCTGGGCAGCATCGATATTGTGCTCGGGGAGGTGGATCGCTAATGCTCGGCTCCGGCATCATCAAAGGATTCATTGAGACGGGACGGAACTTCGCCGAAAGTTATTTTGTCCCCGAGCGTTTGACAACCGTGCAGTATCCCGAGGAGCAACTGCCCCCGCACGAAAACACGCGGACGATTCCGTTTCTGGTTTACGACGCCTCCGATCCCGCAGTTGGTCTGCGCTGCACGGCGTGCCAGATTTGCGAGCAGGAATGTCCCCCGGGATGCATTCGCATTGTCAAAGACACGACGAAAAAGCCGGATTTCGTCGGGAAAATGCAATTTCAACCGGCGGTCTTTGAAATCGACATCTCCGTTTGCATGGGCTGCGGCATTTGCGCGGAGGTCTGTCCGTTTGATTCCATCAAAATGGACCACGTCTTTAATCTCTGCGCCGTCGAACGGCTTGAGAGCATGCTTGTGCGCAAAGAGCGGTTGGCAAAATCCAACGACTACTTCCGCTCGATTCATCCCCGAGAGGCCCGCGAAATCGACGCCCAACGAGGCGAAGAAAAAGCCAAGGCCGAAGCCAAAACGCGCGCCGCCGCGGCGGCCAAGGCAAGCCCCGCAACCAACCCCGTTTGTGGAGCGGCAGCATGAACTGGCTCGATCAAATCTTTGTGACGTCAGGGCATCAGTTGGTTTCGCTCGCGCCGGCAAGCCTTCAGCCGGCGGCATCCGTTCTGCTGACTATCGCCGCAATCATGGCTGTCTGCGGCGGCTGTTTTGCGCTGACAACCATCATCGAGCGCAAGGGCCTGGGACGAATACAGAATCGGCGGGGGCCCAATCGCGTCGGCCCATGCGGGTTGTTCCAACCGCTCGCCGACGGTTTGAAAATGTTAACCAAAGAGGACATCGTGCCCTCCTCAGCGGACAAGGCGGCGCACTTTCTCGCGCCGATAATCTTGACCGTGCCCATCTGGCTGACGTTTTCCCTTCTGCCCTTTGGACGGAACATGGCGGCCCTCAATCTGGACTCGGGCGTGCTGTTCTTCTTTGCTCTGGGTTCGGCCACGGAGCTGGCTGTTTTCATGGCCGGTTGGTCAAGCCAGAACAAGTATTCCGTCTTGGGCGCCATGCGGGCTATCGCGCAAATGATCAGCTACGAAGTCCCGCTGGCGCTCGCGACGGTGCCCGTGCTCATGCTGGCGGGCTCGCTTTCTTTGGTGGATATCGTCCAGGCCCAGGGCGGATATGCGCTCGGTTTCGTGCCTCGGTGGAATGTTTTGACCCCTTGGGGCCTGGTCGGATTCGGCCTGTTTCTCACCGCCGCCACGGCGGAATCGAATCGTTCGCCCTTTGACCTTCCGGAAGGGGAATCGGAGTTGATCGCCGGTTATTTGACAGAGTATTCCGGGTTCAAGTACGCGCTCTTCTTCCTCGGCGAATACCTGGGATTGTTCGCCGTGTCTGGTTTGGGCGTGACGCTCTTTCTCGGCGGCTGGCGCGCGCCCTTGCCCATCCTGGAATGGGCGCCATCGTGGTTCTGGTTCGGGGGAAAATTCAGCGCCCTCATCTTTGTTTTCATTTGGGCCCGCGGAACCTTGCCGCGCCTGCGTCTGGACCAACTGCTCAATCTCGCCTGGAAATTTCTCGTGCCGATGGCCCTGATCAACATGTTGGCGGCGGCGATCTGGCACTTGAGTCCTCAATGGGGGGGCGTCTTCACTTCCCCGCCGATGCGCTGGCTGCTGACGGCGGCAATGCTCGTTTTTCCTTACGTCTGGCTGGGGCGGGCGGTGAATCCGCGGGCTGGCGCGAAACGGGAGTACGCCTATGCCGAATAACATCCCATTTTATCTGGCGGCCGCCGTGACGCTCGGCGGAGCCATCGCGGCCATGAGCCTGCGCAATCTGGTGCATTGCGCGCTCTGTGCGGCCGGCGCGTTCGCAGGATTGGGTGCAATTTATCTGCAACTCGGGGCGGAATTTGTCGCCGCCGCGCAAGTGCTGGTTTACGTGGGCGCGATCGCCATGCTGATCGTCTTCGCAATCTTATTGACTCGCGGCGGAAAAGTGAAGTTGACCGCCCGGCAAACGGCTCCAAATCGCTTCGTCGGGTTTTTGATCGTCCTTCTGGTCTGCGCCTCTCTCGCGGGTTCAATCCTAAGAAGCCCCAGTTTACAAGCCCGGACGCTGGCGTTGCCGGAAGTGACGGCCCCTGCGCAACGCATCGGCGAAAATCTAATGACCGCATATGTGCTGCCTCTGGAAACGGTGGGCTTGTTATTGACTGCGGCGATGCTGGGCGCCGTCGTGCTCGCCATCCGAGAAGAACCCGAAGCGCGGCTTCGCAGCGAACCCACGGCGCAGCGGCGCCAGGCGTTGGAGGAGGCGAACATTTCATGAGCCCGCCTTCCCAATACTTGATTGTGAGCGCGATGCTGTTCAGCGTCGGTTTCGCCGGCGCGGCGCTGCGGCGCAACGCAATTCTGGTCCTCATTGGCATCGAACTGATGCTCAACGCCGCCAACTTAAACTTTATCGCCTTCTGGCGTTGCGGCGCCCATCCGGAAGCGCTGACCGGCGTGATGTTCACCATTTTTTCTCTGGCCATCGCCGCGGCGGAGGCTGCGGTGGGCCTTGCCTTGATCATCGCAGTTTATCGCCACCGGCGAACCATCCAGCTGGACGAACTCGAATCGCTCAAAGGCTGAGCATGCAATCTATTATCAAACTATTATGGCTGATTCCGGTCCTCCCGCTCGCGGCGGCGGGAGTGGGCGCCTTGCTCAAGCGCGAGCGGCGCCGCGCGTCCGCGCTTCTTGCCATTGGCGCGATGACCGGATCACTGGTCCTGTCCTTGGCGGCCTTCGTGGCGACACTCCCTCCCGCCGACTTGCCGCGCGCGGTTTGCAATTTCGATTGGCTTGATTTCGGGACCGCCAGCTTGCAATTGGGATGGCTCCTCGACCCGCTCGCCGCGGTGATGCTCGTCATGGTGAGCTTTGTCAGCCTGCTCATCTTTGTTTACAGCACGGGCTACATGGCCTCGGACGAAAACTTCACGCGTTTTTTCTGTTTCATGAGTTTGTTCGCCGCCGCGATGTTGGGAATCCTTATCGCCAACAGCCTGCTGCTGCTCTTCGCCTGCTGGGAATTGGTGGGGCTTTCGTCCTATCTGCTCATTGGCTTCTGGTATCAAAAGCCCGCCGCCGCCGCCGCGGCCAAGAAGGCATTCATCACTACGCGCATCGGCGACATCGGCCTGTTGATCGGAATGCTCTGGCTGTATGCGCGGGCGGGGACGCTCGTTTTCTACGACCGCGGCCACGGTTGCTTGGAACAGTCGGCCCTCAGCCAACTTGCAGGTCAAACCATTTTGGGCGGAATGACAATTTCAACAGCCATCTCGCTGTTGATTTTCTGCGGCGCGGCGGGAAAGTCCGGCCAAGTCCCGCTGCATGTCTGGTTGCCTGACGCCATGGAAGGGCCGACACCAGTGAGCGCGCTGATTCACGCAGCCACGATGGTCGCGGCAGGCATTTACTTGGTCGCGCGAGTCTATCCCTTGATGGACGGGACCGCAGCCCTCGAAGCGGTGACATGGGTCGGCGCGATCACTGCCGTTTTCGCGGCGGCGATTGCTGTGGCGCAAAACGACATAAAGCGCATCCTGGCGTATTCGACGGTTTCACAGCTCGGCTACATGATGATGGGCCTGGGCGTTGGCGGCGTCGCAGTGGGGATGTTTCATCTGATCACACACGCGTTTTTCAAGGCTCTGCTGTTTCTCGGCGCCGGTTCGGTCATTTTCGGATGCCATCATGAACAGGACATCCGACAAATGGGCGGCCTGCGGAAGCTCATGCCTCTGACATTTGCCGCCTATGCCATTGGCATGATGGCGCTTTGCGGCGTCCCTCTCGCCTTTTCCGGATTCTGGAGCAAAGACGCCATCTTGACCGCGGCGCGTCAATGGAGTGTTTCGTCCGTCCCGTTCTATCTCGGCATGACGGGCATGTTCCTAACGGCCTTTTATATGACACGCCAGATGTTTTACGTCTTCTTTGGGCGAAGCAATCCCGCCGCGCGCCCCGCTCCTGAAAGTCCGGCAGTCATGACCATTCCGCTCATGGTTCTCGCCGCCCTGGCGGTCCTGGCCGGCCTCCTCGGAACCCCCGCCTGGCCGTGGTTTGACGCCTACCTCAAAGGCGGGCCGGCCTCGGTTGATTTTTCAAAACTCGTCTCAGGCCGCCAAATCGCCATGACGCTCTTGTCCGCGACTGTCATAGCAACAGCCATGGCTTTTGGCGTCCGCCTCTATCGCGCGACCGCCGCGCAAGCGCCAAGGCCTGCCGATCCTCTGGAAGCAAAGCTGCCGTTTGTTTTCGCCTGCCTGCGTCGAAAACTGTTCTTCGATGAAATCTACGATGCCACCTTCGTGCGGCTGAATCGGAAATTCGCGCAATTGGCCAATTGGATGGATCACGCCATTTGGGGCGGATTGGTGGCGCTGGCGTCAAAACTGGCCGTCGCGCTCGCGCGGCGGAACTCCGCGTTCGATGAACGCGCCTTCAACGCCAGGTTCGACGCCACTTGCGACGGCCTTAAAGCGGGCGGAAAAATCCTGACGCGGTGGCAAAGTGGCCAGGCGCAACGCTACCTGCGAGTGATCGGTTTGGCATTCTGCGCGCTGCTCTTGCTCATGGTCTGGGGGTGTAAATGAACCAATTCCCGTTTCTCACTCTTTTGACCTTGGTCCCGCTCGTCGGCGGCGCCTTGGTCCTGGCGCCTGGACGCGAACACGGCAAAACAGTCCGTTTCATGGCTCTGGCGATCGCGTTCCTGGTGTTGGCCTTGGCGGCGGCGCTCTCACTGTTCTTTGACCGGACGCAGAACGGCATGCAATTCGTCGAACGCGCCGCCTGGGCGCCGTCACTCGGCATTCAATACCATTTGGGTGTGGACGGCCTGGGACTATTGATGGTGTTGCTGTCGGCCCTGGTCATCCCGTTCGCTTTGCTTTCATCATCGGCGCCGGTCGCAAATCCCCGCTTGTATTACTCATTGTTCCTTTTCCTGGAGGCCGGGCTGTTCGGAACTTTCACGGCGCAAAATTTCGTCCACTGGTTTGCGTTCTGGGAACTGAGCCTCATTCCCGCGTTTTTCTTGATTAAGATTTGGGGCGGACCGCGGCGCACCGCGGCGGCAGTGCAGTTTTTTGTTTACACCACGGCGGGAAGCGTCGCGATGCTGATCGCCTTTGTGGCTCTCTACAACGCCACGGGCAGTTTCGAGTTTAGCCAAATTGCGGAAACCGTCCGGGACGGCCGCCTCGGTCGGGCCGCCCTGCCCATCTTCCTCGGAGTCTTTCTCGGGTTCGCGGTCAAAACGCCCTTGCTGCCCTTTCACACTTGGCTGCCGGATGCCTATGCCGAAGCGCCGACCGGAGTGTCCATGGTTTTGACAGGCGCCATGTCCAAAATGGGCGTTTACGGATTCTTGCGAGTTCTGCTCCCGATTTTTCCAGAGCAAATGCGCGCTCTCCAAACGCCGCTCCTGGGCCTCGCGATCGCCACCATCGTGTTTTCCGCCGCGGCGGCGTTCTCCCAAAACGACTTAAAGCGCATCGTCGCCTATTCTTCGATCAACCACCTCGGCTATTGCTTGCTCGGTATTTTCGTGGCCGTGCAATGGGCTGAAGACTCAGCGGCATCGGCCAACGAAAAAGCGGCCGCCCTGAACGGCGCCATGTTGCAGATGTTCAATCACGGCATCACCGCGTCGGCCTTGTTCTACTTCGTCGGCCTGATTGAGCAACGCAGCGGTGGCTCTCGCGACCTCCATTATTTCGGCGGCCTGCGAAAGGCCGCTCCCGTATTTTGCGGCCTGATGGGCATCACGGTGTTTGCCTCCCTTGGCTTGCCGGGCTTGAGCGGCTTTGTCGGCGAGTTCCTGATTTTCAAAGGCGCTTTCGCCCTCGCGCCTTGGGCGGCAAGCGTGGCGGCCCTCGGTCTGCTTCTCACGGCAATATTCCTCTTGACGATTCTGCAACGCGTTTTTAGCGGCCCATTGCCCGAAAACTGGCGCGCTTGGCCCGATCTCACCAACGCCCAACGCCTGACAGCCGGGCCAATCATCGCCCTCATTTTTATTCTCGGGATCTATCCGCGGCTTTTGACCGATTTGGTCAATCCCACCGCGCTGGCAATTCTCTGGCCCAACTTATGATCGCGTGGACTATATACATTTCGTTGGCGGGCGCAGCCGGGCTGCTGTTCGTCCCCGCTGCCAAGCCGTGCCTGGCGCGAAGGACCGCATTGCTCGTCGCGCTGGCGGGCTTGGTCTTCGCAATCGTCGGCGTTACAATGATTCCCGCCGGCCAGCTCACCGACATCGTCAACGCGCCTTGGGTTCCGCAACTCGGCATCCGGTTTCATTTGGCGGCAGACGGAATCAGCCTTGTTCTCGTGCTTCTCACCGGAATCGCCGCGGTGGCCGGCGTATTGTTCTCTTGGAATATCGAAGAGCGCGCCAATGAGTTTTTCGCCCTCTACTTCGCGCTGATTGGCGGGGTTTATGGCGTCTTCCTGAGCTTCGATCTTTTCTTGCTCTTCGTCTTTTATGAGCTGGCGATTATCCCCAAGTATTTCTTGATCGTGATTTGGGGCTCGACACGCCGCGAGTACGGGGCAATGAAACTTGCTCTCTACTCATTTGGCGGCAGCGCCCTCGTTTTAATCGGATTGATCGCCGCCTATGTCGTCGCCGGGGCCAAGACCTTCGACTTGGTCGAACTAGCCCGGCATCCTTTTTCGCCGGGTTTCCAAACCGGCGCCTTTCTACTCGTGTTTGTCGGTTTCGCCGTCCTCGCCGGTTTGTGGCCGTTTCACACTTGGGCTCCAACGGGGCACGTTGCCGCGCCGACCGGCGCCTCCATGTTGCTCGCGGGCGTCGTCATGAAACTGGGGGCGTACGGCGCGTTGCGCGTCGCGATGACGTTGTTCCCTGCCGGCCTGCGCGCGTGGCGAACTGAAATCGCCTTCCTAGCCGTCATCGGCATCGTCTATGGCGCCCTTGCCGCCCTGGCGCAACGCGACTTCAAATTCGTCATCGGCTACTCGAGCGTCAGTCACATGGGTTTCGTCTTGTTGGGACTCGCCACCCTCAGGCAAATCGGTCTTAGCGGCGCCGTCCTGCAAATGTTCTCGCACGGCGTGATCGCCGGCCTGCTCTTTGCCGTCGTCGGTCGGATGATCTACGACCGCGTCCACCTGCGGGACCTTGAACGCCTGCGACCTTTCCAACTCAACAAGGCCCTGCCTTTTGCCGCCGCGACGTTTTTGCTGGCGGGCGCTGCTTCGATGGGCCTGCCCGGATTCAGCGGATTCATCGCCGAACTCCAAGTGCTGCTGGGCGCATGGCAATCCTTTCCGACCCTGACGATTCTGGCAGGCGCGGGCATTGTTGTGGGCGCCGCTTACACCTTGCGAGCGCTCGACAAGGCATTCTACGCCCCGGACACAGCAGGCCCGGCGGAACGCCCTGCCCTGCCCCCAATTTCGTTGCCGGAGCGGCTGGGAGCGTTGACATTATTGACAGCCACCTTGGCCGTGGGTTTGTTCCCCAACATCCTGCTGAACCTCATTCAGCCGGCCCTCGCCTCGCCGCTCATGCGCCCAGTCTGGGAAGGAGGCGCGATGTGAACCCGGATTGGGCATGGATGCGCCTCCTAGTTCCGGAAGGAATCGTTGTCGTGACCGCGCTTGCGGCCTTGACGTGCGACTTGATCATCACGCGACGGCGGCTCGCGTGGAATCGCGGACAAGCGGCGGGACTGCTTTCGTGCCTCGGTTGCGTCGCCGCAATTTGGTGGCTCGCGTGGCGACCGGGTCCCGGCAATCCCGCCATGCTCGCGCTGACGCCCCTGACACAATTCCTTAAATGCCTCCTCCTGGTCTTGGTTGGCTTCACCGCCATCATTTCGATGCGCGCGAAATTTACGCGGCACGTCGGCGAATACTTTGCGCTGCTCCTTCTGGCCACGGTGGGAATGATGCTGCTGATCAGCTCGAACAACCTCTTGATGATCTTTCTCGCGCTCGAGCTGCTCAGCCTGCCGCTCTACATCCTGACGGCGTTTAACAAGTCGAGCATCGCCTCGGCGGAAGGCGCCTTGAAGTATTTTCTTTTCGGGAGCGTGGCTGCGGCTTTCACCCTGTTTGGCATCAGCTTGGTTTACGGACTGACCGGCGAAATCGACCTTGACTCGATCGCAACACATCTGCGCGCGCAGCCAGCCAAACCGGCCTTTTACGCCGCCCTGATAATGATTTTGGCGGGCCTGTCCTTCAAACTGGCGGCGGCGCCATTCCATTTTTGGGCTCCGGATGCGTATGAAGGGGCTCCGGCGCCGGTGGCCGCCTTTATCGCCTCGGCCTCGAAAGTCGCCGCCCTTTTTGTCCTGGCCAAGGTGTTGCTCATCGGCTTTATCAACCAGGCTGGCAGCGCTGCGTCCGGCGCATACGCCCCGGGTTGGGCGCCTTTATTGGCGACACTCGCCGTCGTTTCCATCGGCCTCGGAAACTTGGCGGCGTTGGTGCAAAACAATTTCAAGCGTCTGCTGGCTTACTCAGCCATCGCCCACGCCGGCTACGGACTGCTCGCCCTCCTGGCCAATCCAGAACAGGGCTTGCCGGCGTTGCTCTTTTACATCGGCGCCTATGGATGCGCCGTCCTGGGAGCGTTCGCCGTGGTGACCGTCCTCGAAGAAAGTGGCAGCCGCGCCCGATTGGTGGACCTGGCGGGATTGAGCCGTCGGTCGCCCTTGCTCGCGTTTTGCCTGCTCGTTTTTGTCCTGTCGCTCGCGGGCATCCCGCCGCTGCCTGGATTCTTCGGCAAATTCTATGTTTTCACCGCCACTGCCGGCGGCTTGCGGCCGCTGGGAGGGCTTTGGTTGGTGGTGGTGGCAATCATTGGAAGCGTCGTGTCTCTTTACTATTACTTGCAGGCCCTCAAGCAGGTCTATGCCGCGCCTCCCCTCCCGGATTGCGGCCAACTGGCCTGGTCGTGGTCCGCGCGCCTCGCTATCAGCGCCTTGTGCGCGATTGTGATCGCGCTGGGATGCGCGCCCAATTTGCTCTTGTCGAAGATCTGTGCCGCCATCCAAACCTCAACTCTATGATGTTATGAAATCATCCAACAGCCAACCCGCCGCCGCTCCGCGTCAATTCGTCACCATGGACGGCAACGAAGCTGCCGCCAGAATCGCTTATCAACTCGCCGAAACCATCGCCATCTATCCGATCACGCCCTCGTCGCCCATGGGCGAATTGGCCGATGCCTGGGCCGCCGAAGGTCAAGTCAATTTTTGGGGCGCCGTCCCGCGCGTCGTGGAAATGCAGTCCGAGGCGGGCGCGGCGGGCGCGCTGCATG
>Ga0070741_10009627_pt1 | contig 18643 bp, 18 predicted proteins | sample Coa_R1_4_FD_66440 | JGI IMG/M metagenome (GOLD analysis project Ga0070741, IMG submission 66440) | Surface soil microbial communities from Centralia Pennsylvania, which are recovering from an underground coalmine fire - Coalmine... | ecosystem: Environmental > Terrestrial > Soil > Unclassified ...
ACAAAAACGCTTCCAAAAGTAGCCGCCGAGATGGCCCTCGCGGCTCTCGCCTACAATCTGACCCGGGTAATGAACATCGTCGGGATCAAGCCCCTGATCGCCGCGATCGTGGCCTGAGCGCGGCCAAGTCTCGCTTACTCCCCAGAGTGGGGTTTTTACACGGCCAAGACCCTCAACGGACATTTGCTCACTCAGCGCGCCCGAACCGTGATAATCTTGGTTTGATCGGCAGGACGTTCTCCAATGCATCACCGGATTCTGAAATGGCAATTGATGCTGTTGGCGGCTGCGCTTGGGTCTGCTAATCCCCAAGACGCGCCGCCTCTGCTCAAGCGGATTGGCGTTCTCAACCAATTTGGCTGCCCCATACCGGCCGATAGTCCCTCTCGTCGGCGACGTCTTTGAGGCTAAGGCCGTCGGGAGCACTCTAGGAGCAGAGGCGCGCTTTCCTCTTTGGAGTCCTTCAAATTCTTAGACACAGCTGCTGGCGACCATGCGTTCAAGGTGAACCCTAGTGCTGTCAGCTTGTGGCAGGCAACTTCCAGGTTAGCCCTGCACGCAGCTAAGAAGCTGTTATCCGGCACGTTCAGTATCGAAAGAGCCGTCGAGGGCCTGCATGAACGCTGATTGCTGTGATGTTGTTCTTCGCTGCGGGATTCATTTGACGGTGGGACCGCCTGAAACGCCTCGCTTGGTTGAGTGCCTCGTTTTTGTACCTTAGAATCTGCGTCATGGTGTCAACCAGATCGTCGGTTTTTCCGTTCGGGAAGGAGATAACCTCTCGCTGGAAATCAGCAAGCCCGGGCGCGTACTTCAGAACCGATACCTTCCCGTCCTCAATCAAGCCGACGACGTCGAGACAACGCTGCTCTTTGCTTACCCTAACTCCGCAGCTCAATACGTGCTTCATCCCGTCTTCTTTCTCTAGTATCGAAATGAGCCCCTTTCCTACGCCCGCGGACTCGATAACTAACAGGTCAGGCCGATGCTTTTGGTCGAGCCTGCAAATTTCCCGACGGACCTTAGAAAAGTCATACTGGAAGCGATGCAAAGCGATCAAGTACCACTGGCGATCCAGATGACCCCAAAGTGTGACTGCGGTGTAGTTGCCCCCAGCATCTGTGAGAGCGACGTCGACGCTCATGATGAGTTCAGTGATCTGCGGAACTTCGTCTACCTGTTTAAACCATTCCCATTTCAAAATTCCGCCAGCGAGGGGCAGGGGGTTCTGCTGGTACTGTGCCGCGAATTCTCTCGTCCCCATCTCTTTCTGTTTTTGCTGAAACTCAGCGGGACCGAAACGGTCCTCTTGAAGGAAAGCGCCGCGCTCATAGCATAGCTCGGTGTCATCATCGTAGTCGTACAGAAGTGTTTCTTCAGCGCAGGCCGGCATTTTCAGAATGCTGTAACCCGGATCATTCTCAACGCTGCCGACCAAATCATCTTCGTGCAGTCTTTGCATAACTACGACGAGACGACCCGATTTTGGGTCATTGAAGCGAGACATTGCTGTGTTGAAGAACCAATCCCGGGTTTTGTTACGCGCAGATTCCGAAGCCATATCGATCGGTTTCTGAGGGTCGTCAATGATGATGAAGTCGCCACCGAACCCGGTCATCGTTCCGCCCACAGACGTTGCCATCCGTCCACCATGAGCCGTGGTTCAGGAGAACTCCGGCCGACCGCTATATAGAGCATACTTCTTTTAGCGCAGTGAAGCAGTTGCAATACTCGTCGCCTTTGCTGCGCATGGTGATTGTCGTAGGGCTGAAGTCCACTTCTGGGACTTTCGAACATGGCTGGATGGAGTCGACAATTGTCCGGTGTTTGGGGGTGAAACGGAAGTGGCCGACGCCCGCGCCGATTTCCGTTTTTGGCACTTAGCAGACGTGGGACCTGTCAGGTCCGAAGGTAGGAACCGACATGGCCGTTACAAGCTATTCGAGCAGTAGATTTCATTCCGCCCGTCTACATCCCCAAGTTCGCAGGGGCTTAAATTCCTCCTCCGTCGCTTCAATGATGCGATCGGCAGGCACGCGGACTGACCGGCCGGTGATAAGGATACACGTCCCCGTGGGCGGGGGCACCCAAACACGAATCTTTTCCTCTTTTTTCGTCATACCGGAACCCATCTCGGCCGCCAGCCTTCGGTAATACACCAACATGCCTGGCTCTGGTGTCTTGAGCCAAGCGAGTGCTTGGGAGGTGGAATCAACTTGGTCGTCATATTTGCCGCGAGGGAACGTCGTCAGCTCGTGGATGTATTCCGAGAGCCAAGGCGCATCCGTGGGCAGGTAGACGAAGCCGTTTTCGATCGGGGCCGTCTGCGCGTGCATGCGCATCACCTTGTCACCCTGCGGCTTAACCTTTTGTACGTTGTGCACGCCTTCGCCAATCAACTCCTGGATCAATTGTGTGCCTGACGCCTTGTCCTCGATCAGGATAACGTCTGGATGGTGAAGGTCGCTCTGGCGACGAACCGCGCGCTTAAGGTCTGGATAGGCCATTCGCTCGCGCAAGGCATGAAGAAGATAAATGCGCTTGTCCTTGAGACCCCACGTAGAGCAAACCGAATAGTCAGCAAGCTCGCTGGGCTTGTTTGCGGTATCCCACGACTGAATGATCTGATCAAAGGATTCGGGAAGCTCTCGTCTCGTGTAGCGCTTGAACCATTCCGCCTTGACCATGCCGCCACCAAACGGGGCAGGTGACTGTTGGTACTGGCCTGCAAAATTGTACTCGCCCATCGAGTTCTTTAGTATGTCCAGGGTCTCACGAGGCTCCCGCGCAGGGTGCAAAATGTCGCCGATTCGGCGCTGATGGTGGAACCGGCCATAGATAGTTTGGAATTCGTGCGTTTCTTCGATTTCGGCGATCGCGGGGAAGCTGACAACCTCCCATTCTTCTTGGCGGAGAACATGTCCGACCAGGTCGTCTTCATGCAATCGCTGCATGATAATTACGATACCGCCATCGAGTTTGCTGTTCAGGCGGCTACGCAGAGTGTTGTCATACCACTGATTGACGGCGTTGCGCGCGACGTCTGAGACGGCCTCGTCCGGCTTCAGCGGATCGTCGATGATAATGAGATCAGCGCCCCGACCAGTCAGCACGCCACCGACTGAGGTTGACATGCGGAAGCCACCCTCCCTGGTAGCAAAGTCATGGAGAGTGGTTTTGTCCAGGCGCGTTCCGAATATGTCCCGGTAGACCCTCGCGTTCATGATGGATCGGCAGTCCCTCGCGAGCTTGTCAGCGAGGTCTTGGCCGTAGGAAGCGCAAATGATCTGTACGGTGGGGTCGTGTCCCAAAATATAGGCCGGAAGACAAACTGACCCGGCAATGGATTTGAGATGGCGAGGAGGGACGTTGATGATCAGCCGCTTGATCTCACCGCGTCGGACAGCATCGAGCTTCTGGCAAATCACCTCTAGGTGCCAGTTCGGCAGGAATTCCAGACTTGGATGGAGTTCGAGTGCGCACCTGTGAACAAAGGCATAGAAGTCCGAACGAAGGATCGCGCGGTACTCTCGGGGAGAAATTTGAATCATGGGTGCTGGCTCGCTTGTTGGAGGATCCTTTGGATCACTTGGGCAATGACGTCCTTGTCGGCTTCTGTGAGTTCACGCTCCGGCTCCGCTATCGACTCGGCCGCCTCCGCCTTCTTCAGCTCTGTCAGCATCATCTTGATGGACGACGACTCGCCCTGAGCCGCCTTGTTCATTAGCTGGGTCAACGCAACGTCGACCTTGTCGACCTTGCGCTTCCGGCCACCCTCACGCAGGATGACCTTTTCCGCGGCTGCCTTCTTCAGCCGATCGGGTAGCTTCTTCTTGTTTTTGGAACCCTTGGGACGACCCAATGGATTGGGGCACTCGCCCGGCTGCCACTTAGCCATGGGTCGCGTCCCCGTCATGAACGAGCTCATCAAAGGATTTTCCGGATCCCTCGTGGACGGCGCTCCCTCCTGTGAAGCTCTGCCACCTCTTGATGATGAGGTCGGTGAAGGTCGGATCGATCTCGATGCCGTAGCACCTGCGACCTACCTTTTGAGCTGCGATCAGCGTGCTGCCCGAGCCCAAGAAGGGGTCGAGGACCAGATCACCGCGTGCGGTGCAATCCATCATCGCATCCGCCAGCATCGCAACCGGCTTCACGGTCGGATGCAGCTTCAGGAGGTGAAAGTCCTCGCCGGCATTGCGCCCGAAGCGGTTAGCGGAAGGATAGCTCCAGATGTTGCTGCGATCCCGCCCGTGACGGCCCAGCTCGACGTTGTTACGATGACGTCCACGCCCGGTCTTAAACACGAGGACCAGCTCATGCTGACTGCGGTAGAAGCTGCCCATGCCGGCCACATGCTTCGACCACACGCACAAATTTTTGTACTCGGAAAACGTGCTGCAGCAGGCGGCCAGCGCCTCGGGAAGGTGGCGCCAGTCCATGAAGGTATAGACTAGGGCGCCCCCCTTAGAGTGGCTGGCAATATGACGGCTCACCGTCGTGAGAAACGCCTCGAACTCCTCCGAGGTCATCTCGCCGGAGGCCATCGCGAATTCGCGGTGGGTGTCGTGGCCCAATCCGGACACGAAGCCGTCCACCCGCACGTTGAAGGGAGGGTCGGTGATCGTGGCGGCCGCAAGCTCTTCGTTCATGAGACGCCCGAAGGCGTCCGCGTCGAGTGCGTTGCCGCACAAGAGACGGTGGTCCCCAAGGAGCCACAGGTCTCCGAGACGGCTGATCGGCTCCTCGGACAGCTCGTCCGGCAAACGGTCAGCCATGTCAAATTCCTGGGCCTCGATCTCGAGACCTTCGATACGGACATCGATTTCGGCCAGCTCGAAGCCGGTGGATTCGATGTCGAAGTCCAGTCCCAGATTCGACAGCTCCTTGAGTTCGATGGCGAGAAGCTGGTCATCCCAACCGGATTCATCGTGAAGGCGGTTGTCGGCGAGCGCAAAGGCGCGCAATTGCTCGGGAGACAAATGACTGACGCAAATGGCAGGGACCTCCGCCATTCCGAGGTGTCGCGCAGCTTCGAGCCGGCCGTGACCAGCGACGACGGTAGTGTTCGCATCGACCACGATCGGGGTGATGAACCCATGCGCCTGGATCGATCGCGCCAACTTGCGAATTTGAGCGCGAGAATGAGTTCTGGGGTTATCTGAGTTCGGTTTGAACTGATCGATCGTCAGATAAGCGATCTGGTGACGCGTTTCCGCAGCGCTGACGAGCTTCGGTTTTTTTTGGAGTGGGATATTCATCTTGGTCAGTCCTTAGAAGGTTGGATCAGACCAGGATTTGCGTGTTCGGCAGAATCTTATCGAGTTCACAAAACGAGGAAAAAAATGAACCTGCCTATTTTACAAAGCGGATAGACACGAGTTTCTTGGAATCTATGGGTAAATCTTTATTTTTTATAGCGATTCCAAACTCTATAGTGTACGTGAGGACCTCAGACAAGAATTCTTCGTCGGCGATCAAGTTGCCATAGGAGGTCTTCATCTCGCCCCGACGCTCCCGATCGTTGATCGCCACGGCTACCGCGGCCGCAAGGTGAATCACGGGCAAGCTTGGCGCCCAGACTCTACTCTTGAAGTTTTCAGGGATGGACTGTTCTGCTCGTCCCATGAGAAACTCGGAGAGCTGATTTATCGAAAGCCGCTTTATGCCGGAGGGCAGCCTAGGGGAATGCCCCTCAGCTTTTTGCAAAAACGGAATGGCAACTTCTGCAGCCACCAACCGATCCCGTACAAGTCGGTCAATCGTCTTCAAGTCCTTCTTGATCAATTGTTCATCGCGGAAAGCGTATTTGGCCTTCACGAGATCATCAGGATTCCCAGACTCCTTGAACACCGCCCGTAGGTGAGACGCGCACAGGGATGCTGCTATTTCTGTCCGCTCTGCATCAGTTGCGGACGGAAAAGCGAGAAGTGCAAGCAACGCCGCCCCGCACTCGAAAAGGGATAGGTGGCGAGCATCAAGGACGAGTTCACGAGAGGAAGGCATTCGAGCTCCAAAGGTCCTCCCAGCATCAACATCTCATTGATGGGATTGGGTCCTTAGGCGTGATGTGCCCCACGGCGGGGAGGACCAAGGTTACGACCACGGAACCCCGTCGCAACCTGCTCCATTGGAGCCCAACCAAGGCCCCTTAGCCGGCCGGTATCTCCCTGTTTTCGCGGTGCGCACCAACGAGCTTCCGCGACCTGTTAACGGCCTGTTTTCGCTGGTTTTTGTCCTGTATTCTTGAGCTTCATTTTGCTTTAGAAGGCCGCATTATTGTTGGGCTTCACGAAGTCGGCGCCTGTATTTTTGGTCCGCTTCTAAGTTTTTCCTGTTTTCTCTGTTTTTGCCGTTTGGAGACCGGTTTCGGCAGACTGGGTCCACCACCATCCAGTCTCTTCGAACCGGCTATTTTCCGGCAAGGTTGGGATAGGCCGCTTTTGCCGGCATTTTCCGCTGTCGATTGCGGCGCCTTCCAGTCTCCGCAGGGCATTCGGTGTCTCCACCGGCTATTTCGGTGGTCCTGTCTCCGCCTGCCAAAATCCCGTTCCTGGTGAACACGCCTTTGCGGTCGGAACGCGCGTTTCCCAAGCGCTCACCAGACCCCTTCGCTCTCGGAACCGTGGTTCCTTTGGGGTCGCACTATTCCGGATTTAGGCCAAGCGCCTCGAACTGCCGCCTCCATTCCGCGGGCAAATCGCGCAGCCGCTCGATGTTGATGCCACGAGGCAAGCGGCCCTCGACGGCAGCCCGGACGAGTTTGGGCGCGAGGAATGCGAGCGAGATTGTCATGTTGACGTGACGGACGCTGCATCGCTCGCGCGAGGCAATCTGATCTACGTCGGTGACAGTGCCTGAGATGATTTCGTCTAACCAACGCCTGCCTCGCGCGATAGCGTTAACCAGTCGTAGGCGTCTTTCCGGTCGCTCGGGGCGAGTCTCCTTCCGTGAAGACCCATGCGGCAACAGGATCTCTCGGAATCGTTTGAATGGCGGTTTCTGCCAAGGAATGGACAGGAGACGATCGTCGGCTGGATCTTCGCTATCGTCTGCTGTTTTAGTCGTCGCTTCGGTTCGTTGTGGCCTCAGCTGGACCGCTAACCGGTCTTTGTGAACCTCAATGCGATCGATAAACTCAACAATTGCGCTGTGATCTATCACGATCAGCGCTCCACTTTGCCCTCGAAGGTACTCGTTGAGCGATTTTACGACGATCTCCTCGACCGCGGCTGCAGGAACGCGAGTAACCGATCCTACCTTCGCCGTCTTCGTCTCGCCGTGCAGGCATGGTCGTGACACATAATAGCGATAACGGATGCCAGCTCTGGTCGCATGCGTCGGCGCCATCGGATAGCCGGCGTCATCGAACAGTAGCCCGTTCAAAAAGTGATCGCCTGCGTTCCTGATGCTGATCTTGGCAGTCCAGTTGTCCGTAAGCTTCTGCTGGACCGCATCGAAGAGTGTGCGCTCCATGATCGGTGGCTGCTCGCCGGGAAGGATTTCACCCTTATAGTTGACCTCCCCGATATAGAACCGGTTGCGCAAGAGGTAGAACAGCGTTCCCCGTTCGAACGGGACGCCCCCACGGATGCCGCCGGTCGTAAGCAGCCTCGTCTTGGTGCGCATGTTGCGGTCCCTGAGATCTCGAACGAGGGCATTGACTCCGCTTAGTTCGAGATAGCGCCGAAAGATCAGTCTGACCTGTGCAGCTTCCTCTTCCACGACGACGATCTTGCCGTCCTTCATGTCGTAGCCGAGGGGGAGGGGACCGCCGACCCATATTCCCTTACGCTTGGAGGCCGCGAGCTTGTCCCTGATCCGTTCGGAGGTAACCTCCCGTTCGAACTGGGCAAAGGACAGGAGCACATTGAGCGTCAGCCGGCCCATGGACGTCGTGGTGTTGAACTGCTGGGTGACCGAGACAAAGGACACGCCGTGGGCATCGAAGAGCTCGACCAGCTTGGCGAAGTCGGCGAGCGACCTAGTTAACCGGTCAACCTTGTAGACGACGATAACGTCGATCTTGCGGGCTCGAATATCATCAAGCAGCCTCTGGAGGTCAGGCCGATCGGTCGATCCACCTGAGTATCCGCCGTCATCGTAGCGCGCCTTGATCAGAGTCCAGCCGGCATGGGCTTGGCTCCTGATATAGGCCGATGAGGCGTCGTACTGAGCATCCAGCGAATTGAACTCCTGATCGAGGCCCTGGTCAGTAGAGACCCGTGTATAGATGGCGCAGCGAACAGCTTTGGCAGAGGTTGGCTTCATGGCGTGGCCTCAGACGCCATTCTGGCGGGCTTGTCCCTTAGGCCGAAGAAGCGGGGACCGTTCCACTTGGTGCCGGTGATCGCGAAGGCGACCTTGGTCAGACTGTCATAGGTTCGGCCGTTCCAGGCAAAGCCATCAGCTAGCACCATGACGCGATGAGACTGCCGGTCCCATTCTCGGACTAGAACGGTGCCGGGGGTCAATTCCGTTCGCTTTCGGTCGAGCGTCTCAAGTCGGTCTGCCATCGTTGGGCCCGACTCATTCGTAAAGGCGCGATCTAGAACTTTCCTGGTCTCATGATCCAGATCGCCGAAACGTTCGGCTTGGATGCGGAAAGCAAGGGTTGCGAACAGCAGATGCCGTGGCAAGTGAGGGAGCGGTGGTCGCTGGAAAACGCTTTGCCAACGAGCGCGCAACCCGTCAACATCGAGATCGCGCAAATGCGCGATCTCGTCTTCTACGGATGATCTCGACGATCTGACGGGGTCAGGAACATTATGATGTTTGCGGCGCATTGCGTCACGCGGCTTGCTTCAGTCGGCCCGCTGGTGCGTCGATGATACGATAGACGCGGTCGCCGTCGTCGCCTGCTTCCGAAACCAGGTTGAGATGAAGCCTCTTGCGGACGACCCCAGCGAAGAAACCGCGCACAGAATGTTGCTGCCAGCCGGTTGCGGCGGTGATGGCTGATATCGTCGTTCCCGTACGATCTCGCAGCATGGCAAGGATGCGTGCCTTCTTCGTGCCTGCCCGAGCTTTGGCGATCGCGCTCGAAGAAGTTCCAGCAGGCGCCGACTTCTTTAATGATTTTCGTTGTTTGGCTGTCCTTACCGAGCCTGAGCGGGTAGCAGTTCTAGGCTTGGATTGGGTCATGGGAGCCTTACGAGGTTTGCGCGACGCCATCCGCCGCACCACCTCGGCCCCGCTCCGGGCAAAATTGCCGGGCGGGGCTGGAGTCCCAAGCGGCCTTCGCCGCTGCTCGCAGCATCACCGCTCTGATACGATCGAAATGCCAGTCCTTTCTGAGCAATAAAATTGCTCAAGGTAGGCCCGGAGAATTTCTCTCCAACGCCGCCGTACCAGTCCAGCTGATGTCAACGCCGACTTTGTAGTTCGGCTAGCTTTCTTCTTCCTCTTTCCCTGTCCCATCGCAGCCTCGTTTGGGAACCAAATGGAAAACTATTGGCAAAAGTTAGAATCAATCAATAGTTTAGTCACTTTATTTCGTGGAGAGTGGGTTCGAATTTCTTTGCCCAGGGCGCATTTTATAACATTCAATGAGCGAAAGCGGTCGTCGGCCGAAAGCGCAATTCGGTCCATGAGCCGACTTAGGGGAGCGGCAGCTAAACTCGAATCGAAAACCGGTTCATTGCGCTTACAAACTGCACCCGCGGCTCTACATCTTGCAGGTAGATCGCTTTTCGAAGGAAGTCGATCTCGTCCTCTTTGCCAGCATGGTCTACATCCACATACCAGGATCGAGGACGGCCATCGCTCCCATCGCTCCATTTGTAGCCCCGCCTCTTCAGCGTGTCCTTAAGCTCAAACGGGGATTGTTCGGCCCAGATCCGTACCGTCTTTCGCCGGGCTCGCTCGAGAAGGATCGCGAAAGCCGAGCGGTTCATCTTGGGAACTTTGGCAGCTAGGATCTCGATGAGTGCTCGACAATCATCGATAGCTCGATGGGCCTGATGGAAGAGACCGACGCCGGCCAAGAGATACGCTAGGCGCGATCCGTCGAACCCGAGCCTACGCCATTCCACCTCTGTTGCTGAGCACGCCCAATGCTTTCTTTCAAAAATAGGCCAATAACGCTCCACAAATTTTCGGTCGAAGCTCGCGTTGTGAGCGACGATTATCACTGCGTCGGAGACAAATGCAGAGACAGCGTCTGGATCAATCCGATGGCCCGATACCAGCTCGTCGGTAATGCCAGTTAGTTCGGTTATCTCGGTCGGTATAGGATTCGACGGCTCGTTAAATGACGAAAAGACGTGGGTGATGCGCGCTATCTTGTCATCTGGCAAATAGTCGAATTTCACCATCGCCAATTCGATGATTTCGTCCTGCGCCATGTTGAGTCCGGTCGTCTCGACGTCGAGCAGAATACCAACCTTGGTGGCTGCCCCTTCACAGGAAGCAAATTCGGTGCGAGGGCTGAGCCTGCGAAGTACCCGGTAGTCCGGGGACTGAGCTAACTTCTCGGCTATTGTTGCTAGATCGATTTCGTCCGACGACATAGGATCAACCAATTAGGCGTGAGCGCTGCAAACTAAATGAATGGTGCCTTCTACTCTAATTCGATCAAGGAGTTTGTCGAGCAAACCCCCGAAGAGATCCTCGGACATCTCGCGAAGCGGAATCCTTTCACACTGGAGGCATCGCAGCGTAACGCTTGGCTGACCCAGATCGGTGTTGTCCAATCGCAGTACGGCAATCTCGAGGGCTGGATCGCATTTGAGTTTGCAATCCCGCGGATGGGCAAGCGTGCGGACGTAGTTTTGATTGCCGCTGGAATCGTCTTTGTCATGGAATTCAAAGTTGGCTCGGAGCAATTCGACGCGGCTGCCATTGATCAGGTCGTAGACTATGCCCTCGACCTCAAAAACTTCCACGCCGGTAGTCATGGTCGCCGTATCGTACCGATCTTGGTCGCGACATTGGTAGAACATAGTCCCGCGGTAAGCCTGACCTGGGGAAGCGATGGGGTGGCGAGCCCGATCAAGTCAAATGGCAACGATCTCCGCGACATCATCGAGCGTGTCGTTTGTGATACGTCTAAGCAGGCCCCGCTCGATGGCGATGAATGGTCTCGCGCTGGGTACAAGCCCACGCCCACAATTATTGAGGCCGCTCAAGCGCTGTACCAAGGACATCGGGTGGACGAGATCACGCGCTCGGATGCGGGTGCAAAAAACTTGAGCGAGACGGCCGCTTGTCTCGCCGAGATCATCGAAAATACCAAAGCAAAGCGCCAAAAGGCGATCTGTTTCGTGACTGGAGTTCCCGGCGCTGGAAAGACGCTGGCCGGTCTAAACCTCGTGGCGCTTCGAACCAAGGCCCACGGAGACGAACATGCGGTCTTTCTTTCTGGTAATGGCCCGTTGGTCGAGGTGTTGCGCGAAGCCCTAGCGCGAGATGAATACGCGCAATCGAAGGAAAGGGGCGAGAAAAGCAAGAAATCCGAAGCTGCCCGGAAAGTGAAAAGCTTTGTTCAGAACATCATGCATTTTCGCGACGCCAATCTTGTGACGTCTGAGCCACCGATTGAGCGGGTTGCGGTATTCGATGAGGCGCAGCGTGCGTGGGACACGAAGCATCTGGCAAACTTTATGAGCCAGAAGAAGGGTCAGACAAATTTTCAGATGTCTGAACCCGAATTCCTTAGCAGCGTGATGGATCGTCATGACGGATGGTGCGTCGTCATTTGTTTGGTTGGAGGAGGGCAGGAGATCAATGCTGGGGAAGCCGGCCTGACTGAATGGTTCTCGGCGCTCAAACGAAGCTTCCGTGGGTGGAAAGTCTACACTTCCGAGCAACTTGCCCATCGCGACTACCATTGGGGACAAGATCTTGCGGGCCAGCTACAGGGACTCGACTTCCGATCCCAGCCGGCACTCCACCTGGCTGTCTCCGTTCGATCGTTTCGGGCGGAAAAGCTATCCGACTTTGTTGGCGCCCTCGTCGCGGGTGAAGCAAGAGAGGCCAGAGAGTTCTATCAAGCCATCAAGGCGACCTATCCGATCGCCCTGACCCGAGATTTGGGGCAGGCGCGGCAGTGGCTTCGAGATCGCGCACGAGGTTCGGAACGTATGGGCCTAGTCGCTTCGTCAGGCGCGTCGCGCCTCAAACCTGAAGGGATCAACGTCCACGAAAAGATCGAGGCCGCCACGTGGTTCTTGAATGGAAGGGACGATGTCCGCTCGTCCTACTATATGGAAGACCCCGCAACCGAGTTTGATATCCAGGGTCTTGAGCTCGATTGGGTAGGCGTCTGCTGGGACGCTGATTTTCGGTCGGTCGATGGCAGATGGCAATTTTATAGGTTTTCTGGCACGCGATGGCAGAACGTCAATGATGACAATCGTAAGGTCTATCTGACAAATGCTTACCGCGTGCTATTAACGCGGGCGCGTCAAGGCATGGTGATCTACGTTCCGAAGGGCGACGTCCTCGATGGTACTCGCCCGCCCATGTTCTACAATGGTACAGCTGACTTTTTGTTGAGTTGCGGTTTATCGTCTATCTGACCTCCAGGACATCCCTGATAGCGGGATTGGGCACGAGACATATGAAGGTTGTCTATCGTGAACTGGGCGCCACCATTGGACGTGATTTCCATCCAGTTGGTATTGGAGCGACGCATCGTTTGATCAAACTCTGCAGCGCCGTCTTGCTTGTCATCGTTGGATCTACGCAATTTGCCAGCAAGAATTCCCTAGCTGGCACGATGGATGAGTGGGAACGGATCGATGCGCAATGCACGAGGATAACTCCACCGGCCAAAAAAATAGAACGTTGCGTAAAGCTCCTTGCCGACAGTCGTATTCCTAGGAACTATTTGGCTTTGATAAACGGACAGATAGCGTGGGCGTTTTCTGACCTGAAACAGTATTCGAAAAGCATAGAACATAAGTTGATTGACATAAGTCTCGCCCAGGACGAACTTCGGCGAAATCACTCCACTGGTGACGCTCTCCGTGCCAATTTGAACGCGATATCTGGGCGCTATGAAGAGCTTGGGATGTTTTATGCGCTTGACCGTCTTTCTCGGTTAGTCGAACGATCCGATGAGGCACACAAGAGCGCCGAACAAGAGCGACTCAGCTATTTGAGTGCTCTGAAATTCAATCCAAGAAATTACAAGGCTTATATGCGGCTTGCCGAAATCGAAAGTCTTCTTTGCGATAGTCTTGCAGCCAGCAGCCACCAGGATACGGCATTGAAACTGGCCGTACAGGCCGATGACGACAGGGCTGTGCGTGAATACAAGTACGCGATTTTACCGACCTGCATTCCTGATTGGCGCGCCAGTCGACATTGACAGCCGAACTTCATGGCTAGGCCTGACATGATCGTGTCGCGGTCATTACTAGCTCCATCGTGGCAAAGTGCTCGGCCATTGGCTGACTATTCCATAACATTGGGTTGGCGAATCCACCGGGAAGTCAAGTCCGCTGTTCGAGGCCAGGCGCATGTCCGCTATCGGGTGAGCAGCGGAAAACATTTCCTCCTCGCGAGTATTTCCGGGTTTGACCCAACTGAGACATGAGGTCTCAATTGGGGAGGAGAGTGGATTTCAGTCCAAGGTTCGCTGCCAGTTCGGGCGGGCGTTGACTGCCTCCGTGCGCTCGGTGATGATCCTGCTTGCTCAAAATGGGGGAAGCCGGCCATGAAGCTCGCGCCACGCGCCGAAACTTTAATGGAGCGCATTGCGCTCATGGCAAATCTAGTTCCCCTCCCGCTTCTCGATACGCAAATTGCTTTCACCGCCGCGCGCGCCATCATGGTGGCTGCCGAAGTCGGGTTGTTTGAGGCCCTCGGCAGGGGCGATCAGACAGCCGAGGCGGTCGCTGCCGAGTGCGGAACCCATCCTAAGGCAACCAAGCATCTCCTCGAATGTCTCGTTGGCATTGGCTACGCAAGCTGGCGCGATGGCAAATACGATTTGCCGGCTTCGATGAGGAAATGGTTGCTGCAAGCGAGCCCGAGTTCTGTCGTCGCTAAGCTCGCGTTCCAGTCAATGGAATGGGACCTCGTCGGCAAAATCGGGGAGTTCGTACATAGTGGCAAGCCGCTCGATTTTCACTCGCATATGAACGCCCAGGAATGGGCAATCTATCAGGACGGCATGCGCGACGTCGCCGCTAGTCCGGCTGTCGAACTCGCCAAGCGCATGCCCGTACCGCAAGGCGCGACGCGGCTTCTCGACATCGGCGGCTCGCACGGATTGTACTCGACCGAATTGTGCAAGCGCCATCCCGCGCTCGTCGCCACCATACTCGAACTACCGGGCGCGGTAGATCGCGCGACCAAAATTGCGCAGCAAGAGGGACTCGGCGCGCGCGTGAAACATAAAATCGGCGATGCGTTGTCGGACGATCTCGGCGAAGCAACTTTCGATGTCGTGATGATAAACAATCTCGTACACCATTTCTCGCTAGAACAGAACGCAGATCTCGCGCGGCGTGTGGCCCGCGCACTTGCACCCGGCGGCGTGTACGCGATCGGCGATTTTCTCCGGGCTTCCCATCCCGGCGCGGGCGGCGGCATTCCGGCGGTGATGGACCTCTATTTTGCTCTGACGAGCGCATCCGGGACATGGGCGCTGGATGAGATCGCTTCATGGCAGCGTGGAGCAGGTCTCATGCCGCTGAAAACGATACAGTTCCCCAGCTCACCGGGATGGGTGTCTCTGCCGGCAGCGAAGAGCAAATGAGTTCTAGGGCATCGGAGTCGAGTCGGCTCCCGGGTGTGAAGGATTACGCCACCTGCTCGCGCTGACGACGTAATCGAATAGGTCTCCCTACTTCCGAAATTGGCCCGAAGCCGACATGTCGAAGCGATAACCGAAAAGAAGGGCCTAGCGGCGCTGGGATTAGACAATGCTATTCGGCTTCGTTGGGCGCTGCGCGACATTCAGGCCAAGCGTCTCAAATGGAACCCTGTTAGCCGCGATGACCTGCAAACATTGATCGACATGGGCTACGTCGAGATGAAAGGTGAGGAGCCGGTTCTTACCCTTACGGGTATGGACGAGAAGGAAATCGGTGACTGATTGCCTGTTTTGCGACTGCCTAGCCCCCTCACTGGGCGTTCAAGGGTCGATCTTCAGGAAACGCCAGACCGGCGGAGCCTGGTACTTTCGGGCAGCCTCTACGCTGCGAGCAGCGTTTTGCCTAGCTGCAACCTTGTGAAGCGCGATGCGCAAGTTCGCCAGCACCTCGAGCCGATGCAAGATGGCCGTATCCATATTCTAGCGAGCAAAGCAAAATCCCATCCGGGCTTGCTCGGATGGGGGGCTCTGGTTGAGAAAAGTTCTCTAACCAATGGGCGCTCTCCGTTGAGATCGCCGATCCGAGCGTAACAGCCAGCTCGCGGATGGAAAGCGAAATCGACCGTTGCGTTGCACACTCCATGCCATCCCAAATCCCAACACCATCCGAGAACCATTTTGAGACCCCACGAAGTCACTCCGAAAGGGCGGCCTAAATGTCTGCCCGATCTGCAATCATGCTGACGCGAACAGTCCGGCGGCTATACGGCGGACGGCGCACGGTCAGGTTCGGTAGCGCTGCCACCGCTGGCAGGCCAGTGACATTGGACGCTGCCGTATGATCGGCTACAATGAAAGCAGCGGTCTATGAAAACAGTCTGAATCAGGGATGGATCTGCAGCGTCTTCGCTATTTCGTTGCCGTTGCCGAAGAGCGCCATATCACGCGCGCGGCAGTGCGATTAGGAATGGCGCAACCGCCGCTTAGTCAACAGATGCGGATACTCGAAGCCGAACTTGAGACGCGCCTTTTTGACCGACTGCCAAAGGGTGTCGCATTGACGCCGGCGGGCGAAGTGCTGCTGGCAGAGGCGCGCGCCCTGCTCGAAGCGGTCGATCGCGTAGGTCGTCGAGTGCGGCGGGTCGGTGCCGGTGCCGAAGGCGAATTGGTCGGAGGCTTCACCACGTCCGCGGCCCTTCATCCTCTTGTACCACGTTTGCTTCGGGCCTTTCACGAGGCCCACTCGGGAATCTCGTTTGACCTGCACGAGCGCAACGCCGCGGAGCTTACGGAAGGGGTTTTAACCGGACGCCTAGACTTTGCTATCATCCGCGCACCGGTAGCCCGACCGCCAACGCTGGCATTTGTCGATCTCGGTAGCGAGAGGCTATTGGTCGCACTTCCGGTTCGTCACCACCTTCCGATCCAAAAATCGCGTGATGGAATTGGCAAGCTCCCGATTGGGGCCCTGAAGGATCAGAACTTTATTTTGGTACGTCGCCACGCCGCTCCGGGGATATATGCAAATATTGTTGAGGCGTGTCGCCTGAGCGGCTTCGAGCCGCGGGTGATCGCCGAAGTGAGCCGCATGCTGACAAATCTGAATCTGGTCGCGGGAGGTATTGGTGTGTCCTGCGTCCCCGAATCGATGCGCCAAGTGGCAACTGACGGCATTGTCTACGTGATCCCAGTAGCGCCGGCTGCGGCCCGAAAACTGCTGAGGGCGCCTATGACGCTCGTGCACCGTTCCGATGATCGACGACCGACAGTATGCGCCTTCATCGCCGAAGCGCGACGTCTCGCTGCGGTTGAGAGGTCGGGCGGAGCCGCCTCCTGAAATGCTTACAATACCTCAGGTGGTTCGAAGAACTCGTCTCGCTTTTCGGCAATAGCTCAAGAGGCCAAGGGCCGCAAAGCCGAGAACCATCATCGCCCAACTACTAAGTTCGGGGACCGCATCAGCCAGCAAAGTGTCCTCCGCCGCTATAGCAAGTTCGTTTGCAATTGTCGGATCGATGCCAAGTGCCAGGGAAGCGGAGCTTGAGTATAACGGATTCGTTGGATCCCATTCAGCAACAAGCGTCTCTGGGTTGATGCCGGTAATCTGTCCGAACAGGACCAACGCATCGAGAAAATCGCCGTACTGGCTTGGATGGTAACCAATAGGAACCGTGCAGCAGGCAAGCAAGGGATCACTGTCCCACAGATCAACTTGGCCAGCGGGTTCGGTCGTCAGGAAAGGATTGAATTGGGCGATGCCTTGATTGATCGCTGTGGCCCACGCATCCCCGGCGAAAGCCACACCGACTTGGCTCTTGCCTGGATTTGCGGCGTTAAACGCGGCAGCTTCGGTTGCATACGCACTGTGCAAGTCGGACGCCATCGCGGCAATGGGATTGGCGTCGCCGACATAGGGAGCGTAGGCTTTATTACCGTTCTGTTGCGCTACCGTGCTAGAGCCGAAAATCGGTGCGTTGGGGTTCGTGCTCGTAAAGCCGTAAGAGGCGATAGGCGGGGTCTGATACAGTGTTATTTTTGCGTACGGCGCGTTCGCTACCGCGTCCGCATTGTCAATTCCAGTTACTAGCTTGTTCACGCCGGATTGAAAACTCGTGGGATTGCCCCGCGTCGGAACAGTCTGTCCATTTACGTTGATCGATGTTGGCAGCGGCTGAAAGCTCTGGTCCTGGAGAACAACCTGGCTGTATTTTGAATTTTGAATGAGCGGCAAGATACCTGCTTCGTTGCCCGTGTTGTTCGCGTATCCCGTCAGTGTCGCGCTGCTCACTGCGATCACCGAAACGTTGTAGCTCAATGCGGCATCTTTGGTGAACTGCAGAAAAATGCCGGACACGCCGCTGTAGGGCCCAACTTCGTTGTATTGAGCATTCGGATTGGCCTGCAGGTAACTTAGTTGCCCGCTTAGCGAACCGCCCGGCGTATTCGTTGCGGTGGGCGTCACTTGGGGTCCCTTCTCGGCGCCCGTGCAAGGTGCAGAGGGGCATAGCAAATCATGGACCGTGCTATTGCCCGCGGCGTTTCCTGGCCCCGCGTTGTAGTTCAGTACAGGGTCGTATCTGCCGTGCGTATAGCTATTGCCCACAAAAAGTATATTGATAACATCCGCTTGCGCTTCGCCAACGATCCCTAGGAAAACCGCCGCCGCGGCAAACAACGGTAGGAACGGCCTGGTAAGTCCACTTCGTAATACAACCACAACCCGTCCTCCACCCCTTATGATCAGTTGGTTGCGCGCACAATCCTTTGCGTAGGCCGGACAGTCAAATACTGAGAATCTTCGCTGCCATACGATTTTCGTATCGAAGTTCCCGCCGGATTAATCCGAATGGTATGAGCCCAAACTATCACCCCCCGCTGGATCGCGGTGTTTGCTGGCGCCAGCATTATGGCGGCCGACTTCATCGCTCTCATTGTTTGGATCGTTTAGAGATGGGTTTTTGCCGTTTCCGAAAACGGCTAATATAGTTTCGTAGCCGCGCATTACTCCCTGCGGCGCCCGGCAGTGCCGTGCCCGCTCTTCAATTGGGTCTGGCGTGTTTGCGGCAATTTGTTGAGTGAGGTGTGATATGGGCGAAGTGATCGAATTGCCTTATCGGCGTGTCCCGCCGCGTATTGTCGAGAAGCTGATCAGAACCGGCTATTTGCCATTTTCGCTGCGGCATGACTTGGCGACGGTCCTCCGTGCTTGGGAGGATTTCCGCCGCGATGCGAACAGGCGGATCGGTGGCCGCAACAATCCGAGCGGGCCGAATTTGGCGTAAACTTCGATGGCGACTCTTCGGACGCAGCATTACTGGACCGAGCAGGACGACCAACGGCTTCGAGAGCTTGCGAAGGCCGGTAAATCACTCAAGG
>Ga0070741_10009628_pt1 | contig 18641 bp, 16 predicted proteins | sample Coa_R1_4_FD_66440 | JGI IMG/M metagenome (GOLD analysis project Ga0070741, IMG submission 66440) | Surface soil microbial communities from Centralia Pennsylvania, which are recovering from an underground coalmine fire - Coalmine... | ecosystem: Environmental > Terrestrial > Soil > Unclassified ...
CAGGACGAGAACCACGAGCCGCAGCCATTGATCAGAACCGCTTCTGCCGGTCATCGCGTACCCTCCTGCAAAACGAACGGCGCCCCTGCTCGCGCCAATGCCTCGTGCCCACCGGCCGTAGACGACCGGTCTGCCGCCACGGCAGCCCTGAATCCACGGACGCTAGCCAGCTCACGCCGTGCCCGAGCCGGCGCCCGGAGGACCTGTGGGCCGTCGCCTCGCTGCGCGTCTCGGTCGCTCGCAGTATACTCCCGTGGCTTCGGCCCGCTGATGGAAGGCTCGACGGTTTCGCTGCCTGGCGTCTTGCTCGCGGGCCTCTCTGAGACGCGGTGTATGGGGAGGAAAATTATGCCCTGGCAGTATGGCTCCACGCACTCGCAGGCCGTGTGGGAGTGCAAATACCTCGGCGTAATGACCATCAAGGGCCTGTTCACGAGCGTGGACGCGCGGCTCGACCTGGCGGGCGACGACCCGAGCCGCTGGCAGGTCGCGGCGAGCATCGACGCCGCGAGCATCGATAGCGGCCTGGCCCGCCGCGACGACGTGCTGCGCGGCCCCGACTACCTCGACGCCGAGCGCTTCCCCAGATTGGCGTTCCAGGGAACCCGCATCGAGCGCCAGGGCGACCGCTACCGTGTGGCGGGCGACCTGACGATCCACGGCGTGACCCGGCCCGTCGTGCTGGACCTGCAGGACAACGGCGAGGGCGTCAACCGGCGCGGCGAGCGCAGCCGCGCGCTCACCACCGAGTTTACGCTGAACCGTCTCGACTACGGGGTGGGCCCCGCGCCCGACGCGGGCACCGCGATCGGCCAGGAGGTCCGCATCTGGCTGCAGATCGAGGTCGTCTGGCAGGACTAGCAGGGCCGCGCCGGCGAATCATCGGGCTAGGCGCGGGCGAGGTGGGCCTCGACGACCTGCAGGAGCTGGTCGATGCTGAACGGCTTGGCCAGGTAGCCCTGGGCCCCGATCTCGGCCGCGCGGCGGGAGGCGTCCTGGGCGGCGGTAATCACGATGACCGGGGGCTTGGGCGCCGGGAGCTCGGCATAGCGCCGCGCGAACTCCCAGCCGTCGACGCCGGGCATCTTCATATCCAGCAGGATGAGCGCCGGCCGTTCCCGGCTCAGGGCGGCGAGCGCCATGGCCCCGTTCGTGGCGGTCGTTACCTGGTAGCCCTCGCTTTCGAGGACCATCTCCATCATCTGGCGGATGCTGTCGTCGTCTTCGACGACCAGGAGACGGCGCGCCCCGCTCATGCCCGCCTCTCCGGCGTCGCACACGCCGGCACCTCCACCACGAAGCGGCTGCCTTTGCCGTCGGCAGACTCGGCCCAGATACGCCCGCCGTGGCGCTCCACGATCTGACGGCTCAGGTAGAGCCCGAGGCCCAGGCCCGAACGATGGCTGGTGGCGTGCGCCTGGTAGTAGCGCTCGAAGACGTGCGCCTGCTGGTCGGCGGGGATGCCGAGGCCCTCGTCGCGCACCGAGAGCCGCGCCCAGCCGGGCGCCGGCTGCGACAGCTCCACCTCGATGCGCCCGCCCTCGGGGCTGTACTTGATCGCGTTGTCCAGCAGGTTGGTGACGACCTGCTCGAGCCGAAAGGCATCCACCTCCGCCCACAGCTCCGGGGGCGCGGCGAGCGTGATCTCGTGGCGCTCGGTCTGGATACGGGCCTGCTCGACCGCCCGGCGGACGAGCCGCGTCAAGTCCTCGCGCTCGTGGTCCAGCTCCAGCCGGTCGCTGTCGAGGCGCGACGTCTCGAGGAGCTGCGTTACCAGCCGCGCCAGGTTCCCTGCCTGGCGATAAATCGTCTGCACCGCCCGCTGGTAGCGCGCCGGCTCCAGCTCGCCGCCGCGCTCCGACACCCGCAGCAGCAGCTCGGCAAACCCGCGCAGACTGGTCACCGGGGTCTTCAACTCGTGCGCGGCGGTCGAGAGGAACTCGTCGCGGAGCTGCACCGCCCGGAGCGCCGCCTCGGCCTCCTCGCGCGCCAGCCGGGTCGTCTCGTACAGTCGCGCGTGCTCGATCGCCAGCGCCGCGCGGTCCGCGACGATCTGGAGAAAGCTCACGTCGGTCTCGGTGAAGCGCCGGTAGTAGAGCGTGCCGACGTGCAGCACGCCGAGCACGCGCCCTCGCACGATAAGCGGGGCGCCGAGGAGCGACTTGATCGACTTCTCGCGCACGATGGGATTGAGCACGTCGCTGTGCTCGACGTCCTCCAGCACGATCGGCTGGCGCTCGGCGGCGATGCGGCCGGCGAAGCCGTGACCGAGCGGGATGCGGATCCCGGCCTCGATCTCCTCCTCAAGGCCCTTCGTCGCCCGGGGAACGAGCACCTGCTCGTTCTCGTCGAGCAGCAAGATCGCCACCGTGTCCACGCTCAGAACCTCGCTGACCCGGTCGAGCAGGGTGCCCAGCAGGCTATCCAACTCCAGGTGGGCGAGTGCCGCCTCCGTCACGACCTGGATCGCGCGGAGCTGTTCCAGCGCCGTCTCGGCCTGGGTCCGCGCGCCGCGCTCCAGCTCCAGCAGCCGCGCGCGCTCCTCTTCCGCCCGCTTCCGCTCGCTCAGGTCGCGGGTGACCTTGGCGAACCCGACGTGCCGGCCGCGCCCGTCGAACAGGGCCGTGAGCACGACGTTAGCCCAGAACCGCGTGCCGTCCTTACGGATCCGCCAGGCTTCCTCTTCCCAGCGCCCCGCCTCCAGGGCCGTCCGCATGGCGTACTCGGGTTTGCCGCGGCGGGCCTCCTCGGGCGGATAGAAGAGCGAGAAGTGCCGGCCGATGATCTCGTCGGCTCGATAGCCCTTGATCCGCTGCGCGCCCGCGTTCCAGCTCTGAACGTGCCCGCTGGGGTCCAGCAAGAAGATCGCGTAGTCTTGCACGCCCTCGACGAGCAGGCGAAACAGGTGGTCCTGCAGCTCCGCCTTTAGCGCCATCCGGCCATCCTCGCGCGCAACGGTTCGCCCCTCCTGCGCCATCATCTCGTATGCTCTAGTGTGCTGGCCATGCCTGAGCGCCGCCGCTCCGGGCCGCGGCGTGGGGACCGTCCTGGGTAAGCGCCCGCGGGCAGCGCCGGGAAGGATCAGACGTGACGCGGCAGGCGCGCGGCCAGAGCGGCGCGGCGCCGGCTGTAGGGGCTTGCAAGAAGCATACCACACCGCCCGGTGGCGCCCCTGTCGCCGGGCGGCGTTATGGCCCCACGGCGGGCCGCGTCACTCGCGGCCGCGCGGCCCGGTGGCTGTAAGCCTCACGACACCGGGGCGCGGCCGGTGGCGCGCAGCGCAGCTTCGAGGCCGGCGTAGCTGCGGGTGGGCGCGGCCATCAGGAACCGATAGCCCTCCTCCACGAGCCGGCCGACGTTGCGCGCGTCCACGTGCGGGTGGCCGCACACCACGTTGTGCTCCTGGCAGATGCGCAGGATCGTGCGCATCGCGTCGGCGACGACGGGGTGCTCGTACTGCCGCGGGTAGCCCAGGTTCTGCGACAGGTCGCCCTCGCCGATGAGCACGACGCCGATGCCGGGCACCTCCTTCAGGATGCGCGGCAGCTCGTCAATGGCGCGCACTTCCTCGCACATGATGATGACCAGCAGCTCGCCGTTCGGGTTCAGCGGCCACACGTCGGCGCGCTGGTAGTACTCCTGCTGCGACAGGCCCCAGTAGCGCGCCGCCACCGTCGGCGCGTCGCCGCGCACGCCCTCCGGCTCGTAGTTCGGCGCATCCTTCGGGCGCGGGTAGCGGCAGGCGGCGACGGCGTTGTGCGCATCCTCGACGGTGCTGACGTGCGGCCAGACGATGCCGTAGACGCCCGAGTCGAGCACCTGCTTGGCGATCCACTGGTTCTGCTCGCCGCCGTTGGGCGGGATGCGCACGATAGGGGTCACCGCGGGAGCGAGCGTACCGCGCTGCACGAGCTGGCCGCGGTTCAGCATGTACTGCAGCGCGTCGCGCAGCGCGCGGATGTCGTAGGGGCCGTGCTCCATCTCGTAGACGATGCCGTCGTAGGCCGAGGTGGCGTTCGCGATCGCCGTCTCCAGGTCGGTGCTGGAGAAGGCGGTGATCGGCGTGCCGCCGCTCTCCAGAACGCGGATGATGCCGTTGAGCCGCGGGATGTCCGCCATGCTTGGCTCCTTTCTTCGATTCAGGGAGGAAAAGGGCAGCGCGGGGCACACCCCAGTCCCCCGCGCCTTCTCGCCCCCGGCCGCTACTTGCTGGTCTTCGCGAGGTGCTGGTCGAGGCGCGAGTAGACGCGCCGCGCGTTGCCCTCGAACAGCTTGTAGCGGTCCTCGTCGCTGAGCCAGGAGATGCCGTCGAGGTAGGGCTTGGTGTCGTCGAACCATCGCCCCGTCTGCGGGTCAATCGCGTTGACGGCGCCCACCATCTCCGAGGCGAACAGCACGTTGTCCACGCCCACGGCCTTGATCAGCGTCTCCACCGCGTCCTGGCTGTAGATCGCGGTGTCGAAGTAGAGCTTCTTGATCGCCTGCTCGAACGGCTCGCGGCCCTGCACGACGTTGATGCCACGGTAGCGCGCGAGCTGGTAGGGCACCGCGCCGCCGCCGTGAGGAATCACGATCTTCAGCGTCGGGAAGTCCTGGAAGACGCGCGACTCCAGGAGCTGGAACACCGCCGCGGTGTCGCCGTTGATGTAGTACACGGCCGTCGTGTGCAGCGCCGGGTTGATGGACGTGCTGACGTGGATCATCGCCGGCACGTCCAGCTCGACGAGCGCCTCCCACAGCGGGTACCACCACTCGTCGCCCAGCCCCGGCGTCACGCCCATGCCCGCGCTCGGGTCCGGGTTCACGTTGGCGCCGACGAAGCCGAATTCCAGAATGCAGCGCCGCAGCTCCTCGATGCAGTTCTTCGGGCTCACGCCGGGCGACTGCGGGAGCTGGCAAACGCCCACGAACTGGTCGGGGAAGAGCTGGCAGACGCGGTGGATCAGCTCGTTGTTCACCTCGGTCCAGTAGCGGCTCACCAGCTCGCCGCCGAAGTGGTGGCCCATCGCCGACGCCTGCGGTGAGAAGATCGTGAGGTCGGTGCCGCGCTCGCGCTGCTGCTTGATCTGGCTGTTCTCCAGGCTCGCCTTGATCTGCTCGTCGCTGATCTCCACCTTGCCCTTCGTCGGCCGGCCGAGATTGATGATCTGGTTCGCGCGGTAGGCGCGCAGCGGCGCGGGGGCCGTGGTGTAGTGGCCGTGGATGTCGATGATCATGCGCTTCGTCTCCTGTCGTGATGGCGGGCCGGCCGCCCCGCCGGCTGAGGGAGCGCGCGGCCGGCGCGACGCAGGGGCAGCCAGCTCCCTGTCGCGAGCGCGCGTCGCGTCCAACTCGCCAGGCTGCTGCTGAGGTCAGGTGCGCGGGAGGGCGCCCACGGAAAGCCCGCCAGCACCGTGGTGAGCTACCCCGGCGCCGGACGCGCAGCGCGCTCGCCTTCCGGCGCCGATTCGGGCGCACTATAGCATCGCCCCCGGCGCCGGTCAACGCGCGCGAGTCGCCCATCGGCCCGGGCCGCTGCCCCGCGCGCCAACGCGGCTGCCAGCGCCGGGTCGCTACGGCCGGTAGTGGGCCGCGAGCCAGCCGCTCGTCTCCAGCTCGCGCACGATGCTGAGGTCCACGACGTCGGCGGGGCGGGCCGTGCGCGCGGCCGGGATGTCGGTGTTATCGAGCACCGTCTGGATGCCGTCCTCGGAGATCCACGGGCTCCAGGCGTCGCGGTAGAGCTGGTACGCTTGCTCGGCGTCCGCGCGCGAGTCCTGGCGGGTGCCGTGCATGATCGCCGCGATGCCGGCCTCCGGATGGTCGCGGGCGTACTGCAGGCCCTCGACGTAGGCCATCACGAAGCGACGCAGCAGGTCGCGCTCGCGCTCCAGGTAGCCGCGCGTGCTCGTCACATGGTTCAGCGCCACGCGGATGCCCAGCTCGTCCACGTCCACCAGCAGCCGCGCGCCGTTGGCCAGCGCCTGCTCGTTGAACGGCGACGGCAAGGCGCCGGCCGCCACGGCGCCCGTCAGCACCGACGCCAGCACCGTCGGCTGATCGCGCAGGTAGGTGATCTCCACGTCGCGGTTGGGCTCGACGTTCAGGCGCCGCAGCGCGGCGAACAGCGCCATCGAGCCGCCCGAGCCGGGCGTGGTGGTCGCCACCGAGCGGCCGCGCAGGTCGTCCACGCGCGTCACCTCAGCCGTATGGGTCATGACCTTCAGGAGCGCCTTGTCGTTCAGGCCGGCGATAAACACGCGATCGGTGGCGCCGCTCAGCCAGGCGACTACCGACGAGCCGCCGCTGATCGCCAGCGGCACGCTGCCAGCGGAGAGCGCCTGGCTCGTCGCCGCGGGCGACATGTCCGACAGCTCGGGGCTCAGGCCATAGCGCTGGAAGATGCCCTGCTCGTCGGCCACCCAGATCGGCGTGACCGACGCGCTGAGCGCCGAGATGGCCACCGGGAACGCCCGCGGCTCCGGCGTCGCGGCCGGCGGGGCATCGGGCACGCTAGCGGCCGGGGACGGGACGGTGGCGGCCCCGGGCGGCGCGCTCGCCCCGGCGGGAGCCGACGGCGTGCCGGCACCGGCGGGGGCGCAGGCCAGCAGGCTCGCGAGCAGCAGCCCGCCGAGCCACGATCGGTGTCCGTGTTCCATGTCGCCGTCCCTCCGTCCGGGGCGTCCCCGGCAGCTTGCAGCCGGTCCGGCGGCCGCCGACCTCACCAAGAGGCGCTTGACACATATCGCGCCTCTCTAGACCGATTGTGCGGGTGCGCTTAGGCGCGGGCGAGGGGCGTGGCAGCCGGCGGCACCGCGGCGAAGAAGTTCAGCGCCAGCCAGTCGGGGAAGGCCCGCACCAGGTGCCGTGGCCCCTCCATCTCCACCAGCCCTTGATGCATCGCGTCCGCCAGCGCCATCTGGCCCATCCACACCTGGTGCAACGCCACCGTATCGGCGGTCACCAGCAGATCGACCTCGAACTCGGGGTCCTTCATGCAGACCGACGGCTCGGGCTGCTCTAAGACGAGCCAGTAGCTGCCCGGTTTCGCGCCACGGAACTCGAATTGGATGACCACCCGCTGGTCGGGCAGCCGGTCGAGGTGGATGCGGCGGTGCATGTCCCACATGAGGAGCTGCGGATCGGTATCGGCAGGTCCGATGTCGTGGTTCACCCAACGCTGACCCCACTCGCCAAGCGTTCGCACCACGTCGAACAGCTCCTGCCCCGCCGGTGTCAGCCAGTATTCCACGCGCTTGCCCTTGGCGTCGGTGCGACGCTCGACGACGCCGGCCCGTTCTAGCGCGCGCAGCCGCTGCACGAGCAGGGAGTGTGGAATGCCGGGCACGCCTACCTCCAGCTCATGGAAGCGGTGACTGCCTGTGAGCAGCTCGCGGACGATAAGCGGCGTCCAGCGCTCCGCGATAATCTCGGCCGCTTTCGCTACCGGACAGAAGCCGCCGTACCTGCGCATGACCGACCTCCCCCAGGACTTGTAATTCCAGCTTACTCCATTTTTCGGACTGACCGATCGTCGGCGACCGCCTTATGCTCGGATTGGGCGGGCGTACCGAGCGCTCGCGCCGAATGCGGTAGTTCAAGGAGGAGCACAATGACGCTCGCACAGACAGCCTGAGAGGCGAGCCGCCGCCGCTAGCCCCACCTGTGATGGGTTCTTCGCGCTGGAACACTGAGAGGAGAGAGCCTTGAACCTTCGCAAGTCCAGCCGGCCCCTCGTGATGGCCTCGATACTGATGCTTGCTGCCCTGAACGTCTCCGCCTTGCAGGCTCATGCTGAAGACCAGGGGGCCTGTACTCCCGCCACCTGCGGCACCAAGACGTGCTATGACTACTTCAACCGCAGCGGGACCTACTCTGCCGGCGACACGATCGTCTTCAAAAACGCAGAAGGGGAGCTCCACATCTACATCTGCAATGGCTTCACGGGCGACTGGGACTTCGTGGGCGGGCCGCCGCCGCCCGCGGCCAACCCACGTGGGCCCGTGCCGGGCAGCATGGCCCCGCCGGCTGAGACCTCGCCGACGAGCCCCGCCGGGCCGCCGAGCGTGACCGGCCCGCGTCCCAACGCCCCCGCGCGCTGAGGGGCCGGCCGCTAGAGCAGCGGTAAGCGTTCAGTCCCCTGGCCTGCCGGCAGCAGCGATGGCGGCGCGGTTCTCAGCAGCGCCGCCTCGCCTGCCGCCACCAGGAAGCCCAGCAGCCCTCGCCCCTGCGCTTTTGGGTACCAGGCCGCCGCTTGGGCACGGAGCGGCGTCTGGCTCACGTGCTGATGGGTGACCACCGTCACCAGCGAAAACAGGCCGAGCAAGGCCGGGGTGGTCCGACGGATCGCTTGCTCGGACCACTGTCGCTGGGTCTCGACGCCCAGGTGACAGCGCGCTGCCTCAAAGATCACCGCCAGCTGCCAGCGGCGGACGAACCAGGCGACGACCTGCTCGGGGGCTACCTGGATGTCCGTACAGAGCAAGGCCTGGGGGGCGAAGAGCCCGCGCGCATCGCGGATGAGGACCCAGCGGACGGGCACGGGCGGCAGCCCGGTGTGGTACCAGACGGCGGTGTCCGAGACGATCTCTATCCCCCGCGCCCCGGTCCCGTACTAGTCGGGAACGGTGATCTGAGTCCAGCGCTCGGGAACTTTGGCGGTGGCGTGTTGGAGCTGCTGACCGGCAGGCGGGCGGAGGAGCCATTCGCGGCCTGCGTTACGTACCGCGTCCAGGAGGAGGCCTTTGCGCGGAGCGTCGCAGCGGGCACGCCGCCCGCCAGTCGGCCATGCCACTGTAGACTTCCTCGCTCAGCGCCTGCCACTCGGCTTTCCAGTCGGCCCACGCCATCCCGGCTCCCTGCCCCGCTCTCAGTCTCTCCGCCCCCGGAGGCCGACCACTATACCTCCGGCTTTCCCCCTCCGCAAAATCCTGTGGGACACCCCGGCCTCCGCCCGGCGTTGCTTCGCGGTGTAGGTGTAGGTTATACGCACGGCGGCGGTGGGGTTCGACCGCGGGAGGACGGTGCCGATGGCTGTGACTGCCGAGTTCCTGACGCTGCCAGAGCTGCGCCGCGCGGCGCGGGCGAAGCTGGCGCCCGCGGTATGGGACTACGTGGCCGGCGGCGCCGACAGCGAGGCCACGCTGCGGAACAACCGGCGGGCGAGGAGCCGCTATGTCTTCCGGCCGCGCGTCCTGCGCGACGTGAGCCGGGTCGACCTGCGCACGACCTTCCTCGGGATGCCGCTGGCGCTGCCGATCATGACCGCGCCGATGGGCTCGCTAGACCAGGTCCACCCGGACGGCGATCTGGCGATGGCGCGGGCCGCCGGGCGGATGGGCACGATTCACTGGCTGACGACCCAGACGGCGTCCACGCCCGAGGCGGTGAGCGCCGCCGCGAGCGGGCCGCTCATCTTCCAGCTCTACTTCCGCGGCGACTACGCCTGGGCCGAGGCGCTGATCCGGCGCGTCGAGGTGGCGGGCTTCCGCGCGCTGGCGCTGACGGTGGATAACGCGGCCTACGGGCGGCGCGAGCGCGACATCGTGCGGCGCCGCGAGTCCCGCAACCACCCCACGGGCCTCGACCTGCCGCCGGGGCGCGGGCGCATGGGCGCGCTGACCTGGGCGGACGTGGACTGGCTGCGCGCGACGACGCGGCTGCCGCTGATCGTGAAGGGCATCCAGGACCCGGAGGATGCGCGCCTGGCCGCCGCGCACGGCGTCGCGGCGGTCCACCTGTCGAACCACGGCGGGCGGAACCTGGACTACTCGCCCGCCCCGATCGACATCGTCGCCGACTCGGTCGCGGCGGTGGCCGGCCGCGCCGAGGTGATCGTGGACGGCGGCTTCCAGCGCGGCACCGACGTACTCAAGGCCCTGGCGCTCGGAGCGCGGGCAGTGGTGATCGGCAAGGCGGCCGCCTGGGGGCTGGGCGCCGCCGGCGAGGAGGGGGTGGTGCGCACCCTGGAGTTGCTGGCGCTGGAGCTAAGCATCGCGATGGCGAACACCGGCCAGGCCCGCGTCGCGGACGTCGGCCCCGAGCTGGTGCAGCGCGCGTGCTGGACCGGGTAGCATGGGCTCGGCACCGCGGCCCCCGCCCAAGCGAAAGCGGCTTCGCAAGAGTGAGCCATCCGCGACCGGCCCGGTCGTAGGGCAGGGGCTCGTCCCCTGCCGCCCGGTAACCCGGCAGGCAGAATTATCCTGGGGACGGCGATAGGCACCGCACAGTCGCGGCGTCCGCAAGCGCTGGACACGCGCTCTGGAGGAGGGCCCGATGCGCGAGCGCACCACCGAGGTGGATGGGCTGCCGATCCGGTATCTGGAAGCGGGCGAGGGGCCAGTGGTGCTCCTCCTGCACGGCGCCTCGCTGGGTTCCAGCGCCGACGTGTTCGCGCGCAACCTCGGCCCGCTAGCGGCCGGCGGGCTGCGCGCCATCGCACCCGACCGGCCCGGCTACGGGCGCTCCGGCGGTCCAGACGACCCGACGCTGGCCGGCCACCGTCGCTTCGCGCTCGGCTTCCTCGACGCCCTGGGCCTGCCGAGCGCGGTGCTCGTCGGCCACTCGCAGCAGGCCAACACGGCCGCGGCGCTCGCGCTCGACCAGCCGGACCGCGTGCCGCGGGCGGTCGTCCTGGGCGGCGGCGGCCTGCTGCCACCCGTGCCGGGCGACGACGCGGCGCCGGGCGGCGGCGAGCGGCTGACGCAAGAGCCGACGATCGAGCAGACGCGCGCCCACCTGGAAGAGGACCTGTACGACCACTCCCTCATCACGCCGGAGGCGCTGGCGCTGCGGCACGCGATGAGCCTGGGCGCGCCCTTCGCCTACTACACGCGGCGCGCGGCGGGCGGACCGGGCGGCGGGGGCGCGGCGGCGGGCGAGCCGCTGTGGCAGCGGGTGGGCACGCACCCCGAGCGCTTCCTCCTGCTCTACGGCCGCCAGGACAAGCCGACGACGGCCGCCCGCTGCGCGCGGGCGCGCGAGCTATTCCCGGACCTGCGCCTGGTGCTCTTCGACCGCTGCGGCCACCTCGTCCAGTGGGACCAGGCCGAGGCGTTCGTGCGCCTCACCCTCGCCTTCGTCCGCGACGCCGTGCCCGCATCCTGACCGGCTCCGGGCGGCGCTGGTGCGCTGGTCGTGCCTTCCATTGTGTGTGGGCGCGGTATCATACACGCGAGCAGGGGCCGTCCGATAGGCGTGGCTGACGCACAGCCTCTCAATCTGCCTTGCTCGTAACTAGCCGGCCTTCCTGGAGACCAGGATGATTCGATCAACGGATGCGGATGATGTCCTAGCGGCTGCTCGGCTGCGCGGGCGAAAGGTCCGCGACCGCATACTGGCAGCGGAGGGTGGTGTGCTTAGCCCCGAGCAGGTGGCTGCACACCTCCACTCTACGACACCCGAGGTAGAGCAGCTACGTCGGAGTGGGCGCGTTCTGGCGCTCTCGGTAGGCGGCCAGAGCTACCGCTACCCGAGCTGGCAGTTCGCGCCTGAAGGATTGCTGCCGGGATTCGAGCTTGTGCTTGGCGACCTGCGTGGGCATGATGCGTGGATGCAAGCCCTGTTCTTCCTGAACGGCAACGAATATCTTGATGGCGCATCACCGTTAGCCGAGCTACGGTGTGGCCAGATTGACCGCGTTCGGCGGGCAGCCCGTGCCTATGGGGAGCACGGTGCAGCATGAGATGACCCGCCTAGGACGAGCCGGGAGCCCCGCCCGTGGCAGCCGGGGCCGTGTGCAGATCGTAGCTCTCAAGGCACTGGTCCACCAGGCGCTCGGCCGCCGCCCAGTCGAACGCGCGATACTCGCGGCCCTTGATGGCGTTCGGCTCGCCCGCGTAGAACATCTCGTACTGCAGGTGCCGCGAGCCAAACTCCGAGCCGATCAGGTCCCACAGCAGCTTCAGCAGCTTCACGCGCTCCTCGCCACCCGCCTCCGGCCAGCGCACGTAGCGGTTCACGTCGGCGGCCGTCTCCGGCGCGAGCAGGTCCTGCGCCGACGCGGGGAGCTGGATCACGCTGCCGCCCATCATCCCCCGCACCTGCTGGATAATCTCCGGGTACATCGCCTGCTGCAGCACCTGGCTCGCGTAGAGAAAGGCATCGTAGGGCCGCATCACGCCAAACTGGTCGGGGCTGGCCTGCGCCTCCGCACCCAGGATCAGCCCCTCCACCAGCGACACCCGGGTCGCCAGCTCCCCCAGGTTCGCCACGACATCCGGGCGGGCGAGCGTACCGCTCCGCTCCGCGATGCGCCGCACCAGCCCCGCCAGGAACTGCAGCTTCGCCCACGAGCGGATGTGCGCCTGCGTGTTGCCCAGCACGTGCGCTGCCGTCACGCCGAACTGCCCGGCCGTCAGCTCCAGGTTCTTGTAGACGAACACCTGCTCCCACGGCACGAGCACGTCGTCCAGCACCACGAGCGCGTCCATCTCGTCGAACCGCGTCGCCAGCGGGTAGTCGAACACGCTCGGCGCCCCCACCGCATACGGCCGCCGGCAGTACAGCTTCAGCCCCGGGGCGTCCGCTGGGACCACGGCCGAGAAGGCGTAGTCCTCGTCGCCGGGCCGCAGCGGCAGGATCACCGTGATGAATACCCAGTCGGAGATCGGGCCGCCGGTGGCGAGCATCTGCGCCCCGCGCAGGACGATGCCGCCGTCCCGCTCGGCCGCCACGCCGGCGTACAGGTACGGCTCCGGCTGCTGGTGGGCCGGCTTCATCCGGTCCACCGATGGCTGCACGATAGCGTAGCTGAGGTACAGGTCCTCGTCGCACGCTTTGGCGTAGAAGCGGGCGAGGTTGTCCGCGAACTGCGGGCCACCGCGGGCGAAGAAGTCGAGCGACCCGGCGAATCCCGCGAAGAACGAGGCGACGTGGTCAGGCGAGCGCCCGAGGAGCCCGTAGGAGCGGTCGGCGGTGCGCTTGATGGCGACGCGGCGGGCGGCCAGGTCCTCCCGCGTGCGGGGCACCAGCCAGCTCTTGTTCACCGGCCGGCCGTCGCGCGACGAGGGGAAGGTCATCACCTCGCGGTTGGCGGGGTCGTGGGCCAGGTCGAACAGCGCGGCCACCGACCGCGCGGCGCCGGCGAACGCCGGATGAGTGGTGACGTCGGCCACCCGCTCGCCGTTGAGGTAGACGGTGCGGTCGTTCCGCAGCCCCGCGAGATAGTCGGCGCCGCTGCGCGTCATGCTCGCTCCTCCCGCTTGGTCCCGCTGGCGCTCGGGCGCCGGTGAATCTCGCCCCTCGGTTCTATCACACCCGGGCCGGGGAGACGGGCGCCGGCGGCGTCAGCGCCGCGGCTTGGCGTCCCAGGCGAAGATCATCTCGTTCATGCGCGGCGCGAACTCCACGCGGCTGCTCGCGCCGTAGATGTCCTGGTACTGGTACAGGAAGACCACAGGCACCTGCTCCAGGATCTTCGTCTGCGCGTCGCGGAGCAGCGCCGTGCGCTTCGCGGGGTCCAGCTCGCGCGCCTGCGCCACCAGCAGGCGGTCTACCTCGGGGTCCGAGAAGTTGATGCGCTTGGTCACGCCCGTCCGGAAGTACTGCTGCAGGTACTCGCTCGGGTCGGTCACGTCGCCGCGGCCGACGTAGTAGGCGGCGTACTCGCCGCGCCCGAACTGCGCGATGTAGGTGGCGAACTCGGGGAGCTGCAGCTTCGCGCGGATGCCCACCTGGTTCAGCATGTTCACGATCGCCGTCGCGATCTCCTTGTCCTTCGGGAAGCGGTTGACGGTGGTGTAGAAGTCCACGTCGAAGCCGTCGGCGTAGCCCGCCTGCGCGAGGAGCTGCTTCGCCTTGGCGGGGTCGTAGTCGTAGCGCGGGCCGAGATCGGGCGCGTAGCCGACCATGCCCGGGCCCAGCGGCCCGTCGAGCCGGTAGGCGTGGTCCTGCAGGATGCCGTGGATCAGCGCCTCCTTATCAATCGCGTGGGCGATCGCCTGCCGCACCTGGAGGCTCTTCAGCGGCTCGATAATCGGGTTGAGCGCCACGAACATGATGCGGCTGCCGCGCACGCCGACGGCGCTTGCCCGCCCGGAGCCGTTCACGCGCTCGATGCTCTGGATGGGCAGGTTGGCGATGACGTCCACCTCGCCGTTGAGCAGCGCGTTCACCCGCGCCTCGTCCTCGGGGATGCTGCGGAAGACGACCTCGTCCCAGGTGGGCGGCGCGCCCCAGTAGTGCGGGTTCTTCGCCACGACCAGCCGCTGGCCCGGCACGTACTCCCTGAACGTGTACGGCCCCGTGCCGAGCGGCTGCTTCACGGCGGCCTCGGGGCCGAGCCGGTCGTACTGCGCCTTGCTCAGGATGATGCTCGTGTCGGCGCGCGACAGGAAGGAGGCGTCCGGCTCCTTCGTCGTGATGCGCACGGTGGCGGCGTCCACCGCCTCGACCGACTGCACGCCGCCGAGCACGGCCGCCTGCTTGCTGTCCTTGTCCTCGACGCGCCGCCGGTACGAGAAGACCACGTCGTCGGCCGTGAGCGGCGTGCCGTCGTGGAACTGCACGCCCGGGCGCAGTTTGAACACCCAGGTCGTCGGGTCGGGCGTCGTCCAGCTCTCCGCCAGCAGCGGCGCCCAGGCGCCCGCCTGCTCGTCGTAGCGGACCAGCGGCTCGAAGATGTGGAACCAGCGCGCGTACTCGGTGCTGCCGGTGTGCGCGAAGGGATCGGGCGCGCCGGTGATGTCCACCGTGTAGCCGATCGTCAGGCGGCTCGGGCCGGTGCTGGCCGGCGCGCCCGCGGCCGCTCCCGACGCTGGCGCCGCGCCGGCCTCACTCGCGGCCGGCGCCGGCCGCTGCGCCGGGGCGCAGGCGGCCAGCAGCGCGCACAGCGCCACGAGCGCGGCCAGCGCGCGGCCGGGTCGGACGAAACACGAATTGCTCATGTGGTACTCCCGCCAGAGCAGGGCGCAGCACACAGCGGCCCCACCAGAGGCCGGTGTAGGGGCGCTGCTTGCTGCGCCCTGCCGGCCTTCCGCGTCCGCTGGTCTCCTGCGCTCTCTGGCCTCTATTCTGCTTGCCGCACCCTGCCGGCTTTCCGCGTCCGCTGGTCTCCTACGCTCTCCGGCCTCTATTCTGCTTGCCGCGCCCAGCGGATCGTTGTCGCACTACGCGCCTGCCGCCGCGTGGTCGTGCTCGTCGTCGGGGTGGGCGCAGCAGGGATCGTCGTCATTGGCGGTGGCCCGCACGCGCAGCGCCTCCTCGTCGGCGCTGAACCCCTCCCGCTCGTACACGATCCGACCATCAACAATCGTCAGTAGCGCCTGGATCTCCCTGATCGCGTCCACCTCGACGGCGCGCGGGTCGTCCGACAGCACGACCAGGTCGGCGTACTTCCCCGGCGCGATCGAGCCCTTCACGTCCTCTTCCAGCCCGCACCACGCGCTGCCGTAGGTGTACATCCACAGCGCCTGCGCGGGCGTGATGGCCCATTCAGGCCCCTGCACGCCCGCCAGCTCGGTCTCGCGCGTGACCGAGCTCCAGATGGCCAGCATCGGCGGGTAGGCCGCCGTCGGGCCGTCCGAGCCGCCGCCCACCGGCTGCTGACAGTGCTCCAGGTAGGCGCGCAGCGGCTCCAGGTTGCGGGTGCGCTCGGGGCCGATATACTTCAGGAAGCCGGCGCCGAGCGAGTAGACGAGCGGCTGCTGCGCCGTGATCGCCAGCCGCAGGCGGTTGATCGTCTCCCAGTGGTCGGGGCGGGCCATCATCATGTGGATGACCGTCCAGCGCTGGCCGACGATCGGCACCTCGCGGTTCACGGCGTCGTAGGCGGCGAGCACGGTGTCAATGGCCGCGTCGCCCACGCAGTGTACGCCAAGCTGCCAGCCGCGGCGCGCGGCCTCGGTGCAGAAGGCGACGAGGTTCTCGCGCGAGATGCGGATCTTGCCGCAGGGGTCCTTCGGGTCGTCGGTGTAGGCGTAGGGCTCGCGGTAGTAGCCGGCCTCCACGCCGCCGTCGGCGCTCAGCTTGATCGCCAGCGTGCGCACCCACGGATCGCGCAGGTCGCGCACGACGCGCCCGCTCGCCAGTTCGCGCAGGCAGGCGTCGAGCGCTGCGGCGGTCGTGCCCGGCTCGAAGCGCCACATCAGGCTGCTGCGCGTGGTCAGCTCGCCCCGCGCCGCCAGCAGGCGAAACGCCGCCATCTCGTCCGGAAACAGCCCCGGCTCGATGATGCTGGTGATGCCCAGCTCACGGTACACCTGGCAGATCGCGCGCAGCGCGTTCGCGTGGTCCTCCAGCGTCGGCTTCGGCAGGCAGTCGAGGATGCGGCGGAAACTCCAGATCTCGATGCACTGGCCGGTCAGCTCGCCCGTCTCCGGATCGCGGCAGTAGGTGCCCTCGGGCGGGTCCGGCGTGTCGCGGCTGATGCCCGCCGCTTGGAACGCCAGGCTGTTCACCACGACGTTGTGCCCGCCGCGGCGGATCAGCACGGGATTGCGCGGCGCCACGGCGTCCAGCTCGCGCCGGTGTGGGAAGCGGCGCTCGGCAAGCTGCGACTCGTGCCAGCGCGAGGCCGTGGTCACCCACTCGCCCGGCGGCGTCACGGCGGCGCGCTCGCCGATGGCGCGCAGCACGTCGTCCACCGTGCGCGCCCGCGACAGGTCCACCTCGCTCAGGTTGTGGCCCGCGCGCAGCATGTGGTTGTGCGAGTCGTACAGGCCCGGGATCAGCGTGCGGCCGTACAGGTTGCGCGTGGCGGTGCCCGGCCCCGCCCAGCGCGCGGCATCCTGATCAGAGCCCACGGCTAGGATGCGCCCCTGCCCGATCGCCACCGCCCGCGCCGCCGGCTGCGCCGGGTCCATCGTGATCACGTTCGCGTTCGTCAGGATCAGGTCGGCCGGGCCGCTCCCGTTGCTGGAGGCTGCGTGCATAATGCTCCCTCGGCGGCGGGTCTGGCCGCGCCGCGGCGTGACCGGCGCCATCGGGCTCGATCCGCCGCCAGATCGCCCGATACGCCGCTAGTATGCCGGCGCCAGCCGCGCGGAGCAATGGCTGGGGCGGGGCGCCGCCGGGGCAGCAGCGCTGCCTCCGGGCCAGAACGGCCGAGCGGCGAGCGCAGGCCGTATTGCACGATCGTGCGGCTGTTCACGACTCAGGTACGCGGCGGCCAGCACCGTACGGCTGAGCCTGATGCGATGCTCCGGGTGCGCATCTAAAGTACTCAGCACTGTACGCCGAGCGGGATAGCTCGGCACCCATGCTGCCCAGGGTAACTAACCGACGCTGCGTTGATGCTGATGCGCTGTGTCTAGCTCGCCTTCTGGCTCTCCGCTCAATTGCTCGAAGACTAGTTGACAGATTCGCAGCCTGTTGGGCCAGAGAAGCAGAGGGTAGCGACTGAAGTTGTACATCTCTAGTACAATGACGCCGTCGAAATCTGAGTGGATCACGGGGGCCGTCATATGGACTACGAGGCCTAAACGGGCGAGCGTGCTGCGCCCCTCAACACGCGCGGCGAGCTTGGATAATTTCGGCAAATGAATGCGTTCTCGTGTCCGGGCTAAGATGAACCCCCCGACTCCATCCGGAACGGCTGTCCCTCCGGTGCGTCCAGTCGGGTTGCATACCGGCTCTGAAATGCCCGGATATCGATGTTCAGCGTATCGACGGCGAGCGATAGCACGGCGCCCGGCGGCTGCTGAGCTTGCAGGTCCTCAGGGGTGATGAACTGAAAAAATTCATCGCCAAGGATCAAATCGAGTGCCGATGTCGAGACCTGCTCTTGACTTGGGGGCGGATCGATGCCGATCCGCCCATCCTCGATGGCGGCCTTGATGTCCCGATCGCAGAGGATCATGCGGGGATACCCTCTAACAGCCTACGAGGGACGCGCAGCCGTTGCCCTGCTGAGAACGATGGTCGCGGCAAATCGACCAAGACCTCATCGTGGCCCTCTTCCACGACAGACACTCGTAGGCGCCCGGGCACGACTTGCCCGGGCTCTGGGTCGTGCGCGACTTGGACATCGTTCTTGTCGACGAGCGCCGCGATCTTGCCCTCGGGGAGCTGGATCTCGACTCCACGCTCATCGCGGAACATGCCCAACGCCACTTGGCAGGCAATCGTCACGGATGGTTGCTGGGGGTCATTCGCCATGGTTGCTCCCGCACACTAGAGATGGCAGCACTGAGGCCGGCGCTGCGACCCGCGTACCACCAGCGGTCACCTACCGACGTCACCCGCACGCTCTAGTAAGTCGAAGTATTAGCACTTGCGCTGGTCGGCGTCCACCTTACCTCTCGGGATGCCGACCGGTGAGCTCTTGCGCCGCGAGCCTAGGCACTGAATTAAACGCTTCGGTGACAAGCCCGTTACCTGATGTTACGATCTCGTGCCCCAATCACTCTTGCATTTTGCGCCGCGTCGCCGTCCCCAGCGCCACCGGCACCTGCCAGCGATAGGCCGCCAGCTTCGTCCGACACGCCGCCCAGACCCGCTCCAGGGCCGGTTATACAGCCGCCGCCCGTCTCAGTAGATCCCGAGCGGGGTGTACGCTCTCCTGCAGATCGACGACTATAGCGAGGACGCGCTTGAAGAGAAGCCTAGCAGGGTGCTGAAAAACCGAGTGCGGAGCGCTGGATGACCGTGAGACCGGTAGGATGGGGGTTCCTCCCCAGGGCTCCACAGGCGGTGGGCGCTGCCACCGCCCCGCACGGAGTAGC
>Ga0070741_10009629_pt1 | contig 18640 bp, 13 predicted proteins | sample Coa_R1_4_FD_66440 | JGI IMG/M metagenome (GOLD analysis project Ga0070741, IMG submission 66440) | Surface soil microbial communities from Centralia Pennsylvania, which are recovering from an underground coalmine fire - Coalmine... | ecosystem: Environmental > Terrestrial > Soil > Unclassified ...
ACGCAGGCTGGTGGAACAGAGAATTGCCGATGGCATGTCATACTCCAGCATAGTTAGTGCATAGCCAGGTTGCGTTGTGTGCACCACTTCAAAGCCTTCAAGCTTCAGAGCGTCGGTAATCCGCCGCGCCAAGAACACGTTGGCATCGATCAACAGAATTTTGGCTGGAGCGGAGACAGTCGGGTTCATGCCCGCGCCTCCGTGGAGATCAGTTTTTCCAGCGCAACGATTTCGACGATCTCATTCCCCATGTCCAGCATGCCGCTGATGTATTGTGGTTCATTGCCGGTGAGCGGCGCGCGCGGAGCGCTGGCTAGCTCGCATTCGCCAGTAACGGGAAGCGCAGTGAGCTGCTGGATGGATTCGAGCTTGCAATTTGCGATCAGATAAAACTTTCTTGCCGGAGCCGCAGGGCCAACAAGAATCTGGGCAACATCGCAGACAGGAACGATCCTGCCTCGTCGCACTAAAACTCCCGTCAAGAGAGGCGTGCGATGCGGAAAGGTCTGCAAAGTATCTGGTCGGGCAAGTTCTGTAACGGCTTCAGCAGGCAGAGCAAAGCGCTTCTCTCCCAAAGGAAAGAGCACGTACGCTTTGTCTCCGTCAGGGATCATACCGTCACCACTCCGCGTACCCGTTCCAATCCAGAGCGCAGAACATCCAACTCCGCTTTGTTCAGAAATGTGTTGTGGTTCACTACCGGCACTACAGCACCGTTCATCACTGCCAGGCCGCGATACCAACCACGTTCTTCATGCGTAAAAATTCGCGGCAACGCATGAAGAGCCGAAATTTCCATGATGCGATCTGTTGCGCCTACCAGAACAGCTGTGGGTGTGTTACGCAGAATCATCACCCGCGAAGGCTGAGCAGGCGGCAAACCGAAATGCTTTGCTGCATCGATCACAAAATAAGTTGTTCCTGCGCGCTCCAGCGTGTAAACCAGCTTGGCAATCTGTGCCGATATTCCTCCCAACGTGAAGGTGTGCAGGCCTTCCATGCCACGAATCTCTTTTACCGCGCCGGCAGCAATGGCAAACCTGAATCCGCCCACGGTAAACACAATCACGTCTTCATGCGCCGGCTGTGTGACGGCTTGTGCGCGTGATTTTGGCGAACCCTTCACACTGCCCCCACTTTGGCCGCGCCAAAGATGTACAGCACGCGCTTTTCAATCGCGTGATAAATCGCCTCCATGGGCAGAACCTGGTCCACTGCGCCGGTCTTAATGGCCTCCTGAGGCATTCCAAAAATTACTGCCGTAGATTCATCCTGGGCGATCACATGCCCGCCGGCAGCGCGAATTTCCTGCACGCCCTTGGCGCCGTCATTGCCCATGCCGGTCAAGATCACGCCGATGGTCATGGGCCCGGCATACTCCGCTGTGCTCTCAAAAGTCAGGTCAGCGCAGGGACGATAGCCGCCGATGCGCGGCCCGTCATCGAGTGAAATTCTTCCCGTAGGCGAGACCCGCAGATGGTGCGAGCCAGGACAAACATAAAGCTGGCCGGGAACGATAATTTCTCCGGCTTCCGCTTCCTTTACCTTGATCTTCGATATTTCCGCCAACTGCTTGCTGAACTGTGCAGTAAAGTTGCCGGGCATGTGTTGAACCAGGATCACCGCCCCGGGAAAATCCTTAGGGAAGTAGGGCATTAAGTTCATCAACGTAGCAGGGCCACCGGTAGAAGAAGCCAGCACCACGATCGGGAATTTTCCTGCGCTTTTGACTGCTGCGTTTACTGCGGCACGTACTTCCTGAAGTCCGCTGTCACCGTTCTTGCTTGCCGGTTCAACTCGCGGCGATGAAGAAGCGATTTCATTCTGCAGCTTTGAGCGGGTTGCCGTCCGTACTACGCGAACTTTAGCTGCCATTTTGAGCTTGCGGCACAACTCGTCTTTCACCGAACTCATGTCAAGATCGATGCCGCCGGAAGGCTTAGCTACAAAATCAATCGCGCCAAGTTCCAGCGCTTTCAACGTGACATCAGCGCCTTCACGCGACTCTGAACTCACAATCAGAATCGGTCGCGGATTGCTGGACATGATGATCTCTGTGGCCTGGAGCCCATCCATGTGCGGCATATTAATGTCCATACTGATAACGTCAGGCTTAAGCACCTCGGCTTGAGTGACTGCGTCGCGGCCGTCGCGGGCCTCGCCGCAAATCTCCAGTTGCGGATCAGACGCAATAATAGTTTGCAGCACCTTGCGCATGAAGGCCGAATCGTCCACCACCAGCACCCGAATTTTTTTGCCTTGCGTCATCTTTTATACTTGTCGCTCCGCTCCAAACCGCCCGGAGCCTTTAAAACCTCGTTCTTCTTTCAGCTCTTACATCAGGCCGCTCAGCATTTGCCTTCAGCTTTTGGCAAGCGTTAAACTTCTAGCGTCCCGCCGCTACTTGTTCCATCCGCATGCCGCTTGGCGATCCAATCAAATCTCCTACTGCGGCAATAAATTGGTCTTCCTGCACCGGCTTGGTAAGAAATGCTGCCGCGCCCTCTTTCATGGCGCGCTCGCGATGCTTGGCTCCCGCGCGCGAGGTCACCACCATTACCGGAATGCCGCGTGTCTGCGCATCCTGGCGCAGGTGTGAGAGAAGCTCATAACCATTAGTCCGCGGCATTTCCAGGTCGGTAACCACCAGATCGCAGTGCGTTTGCGTAACAATCTCCAGCGCCTCCAGGCCATCAGCCGCAAGCTTTACGCGATAGCCCGCTTTTTCCAGCATCCGGCCGACGAATTTGCGCACGCTGATGGAATCGTCCACCAGCACAACGAGCTTTTCCTGGGGTACAAAATCCATGGCTTCCTGCGGAATTGCGCCATGCGCCACGGCTTCTGCGCCGGGAGCAAAAATACGTGCCGCATTCGCGCTGGTCATCAGTGGACGGTGCTCAATAGATTCGCCCGCAACCAAACGATTCACGTCAATCAAAAGAATCAAGCTGCCGTCCGGAGCGATGGTTGCGCCAGGGAACATCTTGAGGTTGCGCAGGAACTCGCCCAGGCTCTTGATAACGATTTCATCTTTGCGCACAACATCTTCCACTACGATCCCAACTTGCCGTCCTGCGACATTAGCGATGACCATGCGGAAGTAACCATTGATCGGCTGGATAGGCTCAAGACCGAGCGCCGAATCCAGGCGCACAATCTCTGTAACCACGTCGCGCACTTTGGTGAGCAGCTTTCCGCTAACCTCTTCAATCTCAGTGATCCGGAGCCGCCGTATCTCTTCCACAAAGGCCAACGGCACCGCGAACATAGAAGTCCCGCAGCGGACAAACAATGCCTGCGAGATGATCAGCGTAAGCGGGACCTTTAAGGTAAAGCGCGTGCCAAAACCTTTTTGCGTTTCGATCTCGATCTCGCCGTTGAGCTGGGCCAGGTTTGCCTTAACTACATCAAGTCCCACACCACGACCGGCCAATTCCGTTTTACGCGGAGCGGTAGAGAAGCCGGGCTGGAAGAGCAGATCCAGCAACTCGCGCTCGTTCAGCTCCGCATCAGCAGAAATCATTCCGTTTTCGATCGCAGTCTTGCGGACTTTTTCGTAATCGATGCCGCGGCCATCGTCTTCAACTTCAATATAGATATGGTTACCGCGATGGTAGGCGCGTACGGCCACGTTGCCGGAATCGCTCTTGCCCTGCTCGTACCGTTCTTCGTCGCGCTCCAGGCCGTGCGCCACCGCGTTGCGCACCAGGTGAATCAGCGGATCGGAAATCTGCTGGATAATGTTGTTGTCCAGTTCGGTTTCGGCACCTGCGAGCGTAAGTTCAACCTTTTTATTGACAGCCTTGGCGGCATCGCGCACTGTGCGTGAGAGGCGCGTGTAGAGATTGCCGATTGGCACCATGCGCGCCTGCGTGATTTCATCTTGCAGACGGTGCGCCAGCTTAGTGAACTCATCGATATCACCATCGACGCGGCGAACAAAGCCATCCAACTGCGTGAGCACTTCAGTGATGTCGGCTGAAATTTCCGTCAATGACCGCGAGAGGATATTGAAATCGTCATAGCGGTCCATCTCCAGCTCGCTGAACTCGGCGAGAGAGTGGTCAAAGGTATGCGAATAGCTGGAGTATCCGCTGCGCAGCGGGAAATTGTCCGTGGGTTTGGGCGTGGGAACGGAGTGGATACGGCTGAACTCGTATTTCTCCTGAAATTCAGCCACTTTATCCTGCATGCGTCCTTTAGAGAAATTCAGCACGTCAGCCAGGCGCTCCAGTTCGGCCACGCGGCCCAGCATACGAGTACGGTTGATCACCAGCTCGCCGACTGCGTTCATCATGCGATCCAGCCGTTCCAGCGCGATGCGCACGGACTTGGACTGCGGCATGGAAGCAGGCTCTTTGCGCAGGAACTCTTCTTCCGCCAGCTTGTCCAGCTTTTCGAACTTGTTTTCCGGTTTCTTGGTTTCAGCGATTGCAACCTGCGGAAGCGTAGCTTCAACTGGCTGAGTTGCCGGCGTTGCAAGCGCAACTGGTTCGGCCAAAGCAGCCGGCTCTTCCGCACGATGCGCTTCTTGCAGATAACTCGGGCCTGATAGCGATGGCTTTTCTGCTGCCACAGGCTCGGCATGGGCGACAGGCGCCGCTTCTTGTTCCAGCTCTTTCTCCGCTGGCGCTAGTCGCGAGATGCGCGCAAACAATCCCTGGACGGAAGACTGCATGGCAGCTTCATCCGGCCATTGGTGATAAAGAAATTTTTTGAGCGTATCCACTGCATCTAGGCAGATATCAATGATTTCAGCGCTGGGGCGCAACTCGCCCTCGCGTAGACGTCCAATCAAATCTTCAGCGCGATGAGCAACGTGCGAAATGCGGTGCAGACCCACTTGCGCCGCCGATCCTTTCACCGTATGCATAGCGCGCAACAGACGATGGATCTGCTCAGAGCTTGGATTGGTCTCCAGCGAGAGCAGGCAGCTTGTTACTACCTGCAAATGCTCTTCCGCTTCAGGAACAAAGAACTCCAGGACCTCAGCCGGGACCTCGCCATCTTCCGGCAGAGGCTCCAGCTCAGGTTCTTTTATTGCAGCAACAGAAGGCTTGGAAAGAGCAGCATTCTCCGAAGCAGGCGGCTCTGGTTTCTCCGGCGATATAGCTTTCGGCGAAGCTTCCTGTGCTGGAGTTGCAGCCGGAGCAGCAGCCTGGAAGGCAAACGGATAACGCTGCTTGAAAGCGCTGATATCTTCTTCTGCCTCCACGCTGTTGGTGCTGATCATGATGAGATCAGATTCCAGCAGCGCGACGGCTTCAGAGATGAATTCCACCAGCGGAACAGCAGCGTCGGCGGCGATGCTGGCATTCATCGCATATTGGAAGATATGCGCCAGCTTGCCGGAAATTTCAGAAAACAACGGGAAGCCGTAAGAAGCTGAGGTCCCAGCAAGGGTATGCGCCGCAATGTGCAGGCGCTCCACGTCTTCCGCCCGTGGATAGGCGTCCTGCAGGATGCCGGAGTACTCGCGCAAAAATTGCAGGCGCTCCGACGCTTCCTGTAAGAAGACCTCTACGAATTCTTGGCCTTGCCCGTTCAAGCTCTCTCCTGCGCCACCGTGGGCCGCGCCAGATTGGCCGGCTTCTGGTAGATGCGCGCGTCACGATAAATATGAGTGTCAAACTTTACGTCGGCCCGATTGATGGATTCTGCATGGCCCAAAAACAGATATCCACCCGGCTCCAGGTACTCATAAAAACGCTGGATCAACTGCGCCTGCCGCTCTTCAGAGAAATAAATCAGCACGTTCATGCAGAAGATGCAGTCAAATTTGCCCATGTAAACGACCTGGGCCAGGTTCATGGGCGCAAAGGTCACCATGTTGCGAATACGCGGCCGGACCAGGCAATGGTCGCCTACTGAAGAAAAATATTGCTCGCGCTGCCGCGATGTAACCGTCTCCAGATCGCGCGGCTCGTAAACACCGTGCTCCGCATACTCAAGCGCCTGGCGGCTGATATCCGTGGCCAGGACGTGTATGTTCCACGCATCGGCAAACTCAATGGCATCGGCTACTGTCATGGCGATGCTGTAAGCTTCTTCACCGGTCGCGCAGCCGGCGCTCCATATACGCAGCGAGCGTGGGCTTTCCCAGAACTTCTTCATGTGCAGGTCAGGCAAGACCTTTTTTTCCAGCGCCTCAAACACCGCCGGATAGCGGAAGAATGAAGTTTCCTGCGTGAGCAAGCGCTGCAAAAGCGAGTCATACTCCACGTTGGAATTTTTGATCAGGCGAATAAGATCGGTGCCGTGAGTCAGCTTGCGGGACTCAACATGTTCGAGCACACGGGTAGAGAAAAAACGCTCGCGCGAATTATCAAATAGAATCCCGGAGCGGGTCTCAATGAGGCCGCGAATCTCGCTCAGTTCATGCTCGCTGACTGTCACTACTCCCCCTGCCATGTCATTCCCCTAATGGTTACCCCACGTTAGCTGCAGACGTTACTGCAACGTTTAAGTCAATCTTCAGCGCTGCTTAAGCGTTAGCGTCGTGCCATGGCCGCTGCCGCGCTTACCAACTCCGGGCGCGCTTCACTGGGGAGAGTTGGCGCAGCGCCTGTAGCCACGCGGAATTGCGCCAGCGCTTCATTGAGCTGTTCTGACATGTGCACCAGTTGCTCCACGGTGCGCGATGTCTGGCGCGCGCCCTGTGAAGTCTGGCGGGTAATGTTGGAGATGATTTGCATTGCGTTGGCCACGCCTTCTGTGCCGCGCACCTGCTGCTTGGAAGCTAAGGAGATTTCCTGCACCAGCTCTGCCGACTGCCGCACTACAGAAGAGATGGCGTCCAGCGCTTTGCCGGCCTGATCGGCCAGCTTGGCGCCAATTTCCACTTCCTTTGTGCCTTCCTCCATCACGATTACGGCATCGTTCGTTTCCGCCTGGATGGCCTTGATCAACGCGGCAATATCTTTCGTTGCGTTGCGTGAGTGCTCGGCCAGTTTGCGGACCTCGTCGGCGACTACGGCAAATCCGCGGCCTGCTTCACCGGCGCGTGCCGCCTCAATGGCAGCGTTCAGCGCCAGCAAGTTGGTTTGTTCGGTAATGTCATTGATGACGTTGACGATTTCGGAAATTTCCAATGACCGGTCACCCAGCGCCTTAATGCGCTTGGCTGTTGCCTGCACCGATGAGCGGATGCGCTGCATGCCTTCCAGCGTGTCACGCACAGAGCGGTTGCCCTGCTCGGCGGCGTCTAGCGCGCGGCGAGCCGCTTCAGCGCTGGCCTCAGCGTTGTTCGAGACCTGCTTCATTGAAACCGTGAGCTGTTCCACAGCGGATGAAGTGTTGGTAATTTCCTGGTCCTGTTGGATGGCGCCGGTGGACATCTCTTCCGACGCAATGAGAATTTCATTCGCGCTCGATTGCACATCAACCGCGGCCTTGCGCACGCGCTCCAATACCTTGGCAAAGTTATCAAGCATGTAGTTTACGGAATCCACCACGTTGCCCAGTGCGTCATTGCTTACGCGGCCACGCAGCGTCAGGTCGCCGCGCGCAATCTGGCTCACGATGGTCAGAAATTCCGTGACGCTCTTCTGCAAGGTCTCCTGCGCTTCCTGGTTGAAGATGGCGCGGGAAGAGTTTTCAGCGGCGCGGTTCAGGTGCTCGGCAATAAAGCCGAAATCGTCAGCCGAGTCGATAGCCACACGGTTGCGATAATCGCCTTGAGAAAACCGCTCGGCAAAGTCAGTGAGGCGCTTTACCGGATCAAGCACGCGATTAGCCATCGAAAAAATAGTTATCGCCAGTGCGCCAATGGCAAGCACAACGGCGATCACAAGCTTCACGCCGGCAGGCCCGCTCGCGCTGGGGGCGTCCAGAATTCCCACACCGCCTGCCATTTTTCCTGCGTTGTAGGCCAGCCATAGCACCGCAAACAACGCAATGGCATTGGCTCCAACCATCATCCAAAGGGTCGAATTCAAACGACCTTTCATAAAACTTCCTCCACCACTAATCTCAACTCGCTTGTAAACCAAATCTCAAATAACCGGGACGGGGAACGTCTCAGTCAATTTCTTCAAATTCAAAGCCAGCGCCAAACGGTCTTCATGCCGCAACATGCCGCAGCAATGCGGGACCTCACGCGGCGCTTCGTCCACAAGCAACGGCTCTGACGTGCTGCACGTACCAATCACTTCGTCTGCAGCGATCCCAATACGTAAGTCATCGTGATCATCCTCGCCTTTCAAGCTCGCCACAACCACGTGTTTCGGGGTGAAGTCAGGCCTGCGGCCTTCCGTCAGCGCAATGTCCACCACCGGCACAATCGAACCACGCAGGTTGAAGATGCCCATCAGAAACGAGGGCGCGAGCGGAACGCGAGTCAGGTTTGGCCACTCCACAACCTCTTCAACGTCGAGCACAGAAAAGCAGAAGCGCTCACGGCCGGCGCGAAACACGCAGTATTGACGCGCAGGCTCTGCCTGAGGCAGCAGCTCAAGCTGCTCAGCATCCGGCGATAGCGGTTCGAGTTGTTGTTGTTCTTCGGGCATTTTTTCTGAAATCCCGAACCCGCGTTCTTGGCAGGTGAGGGATCGCTATTTCCTTCTAAGCTTCTGACTTCCACATTTCATGACTGCGCTTACCAAAATATCCTTCGTAGCAATAGGGTTTCCTCGCTACGCTCGGGATTTCACAAACTAGCTTTTTCCACTAGGCTGCGTACCGTCCCCAAAAGCTCTTCGTTCGAAAACGGTTTTGCCACGTAACCATCGGCGCCTTGCTGCTTGGCCCAGAACTTATCGCTCTCAGTGTTTTTGGAACTCACCATCACCACCGGGATACGGGAGTAGGTAGCGTGCCCCTTCAGTTCACGGCAAGCCTGAAAGCCGTTGCGCTGAGGCATGACCACGTCCAAAAGGATCAGGTTTGGTCGCTCCATGTCGATCATTTGTTCCAGCCGCAGGGGATCGTGGACGGCGATGGAAATGAATCCGGCGCGGTCCAGAACGGATTGCATCAGCCTGACTTCGGCCGGCGAATCGTCGACAATCAGAATCTTCGTCACAGCGGACAAACCTCTACCCTAAGTATCCATAGGAGTAGAGCAATTCCACAGCCAAGCCGGGAGCAAGCCAGACGGCAGGTGATTTATATGTAAGTTGTTGACCGATAATGGATTAATTTGCTCTCGGCAAAGGGCTCACAGGGCGGGAAGAGGAACCTGAGACGCGCTTTCTGTCTCATCTTGAGACATCTTCTCAAGTGCACGCATTTCAGTTGATGAGAATCGCTGCATGATCTGGTGCATGTGAAGCGCCATCTCGTGGATGGTGCGTAACTGATCCTTGGCCGATTCAGGAAGCTGTCCAGAATCCAGCAGCAATAGTTCAGCATTGCCCAGCACTGAGGTCAGAGAGTTGTTGAGATCGTGACGGCTTGCCGCCATGTAGCGTCCGAGTGCTGCACCGCGAGAGCTGGCGTGAGCTGCCTGTTCAGCCTGGCGCAATCGCGAAGTGACATCCAACCGCTTCAGGCACTCAACCACCAGCAGAAGAGTTGCATCAATCCAGCCTTCATGCTGAGAAATAGCAAGTACACGAGGACGCTCAGCTTTCAGGGTTTTCACCTCGTTTGAATCCTGAACAATGTAGATGACCGGCCGCTCGTCGCTATCCACCAACTTGAGCACAGATGCCAGCCGTTTATTGCGCACCGGGCCGACGATAACCACGTCCAGAAGGCCTTCCCCAATCTCATTGAGATCGTCAGTCGTCATGGCCTGGAAAGAAGGCAAGGCTAGTTCGGTACGCCACAGCGTTTTAAGGCTGCGGGCAAAGCCTGCGTCATCAGTGATTAGTATGACTCGATAATCCTGCACCTGAACCCCGCTATCCCAAAACCTTTTGGCTTTCCGCGATCAATGACACCAGGCGCTTGGAGGTAGCTGCCAGGTTTACTGCTGCATCAATGTTCTTGGCCTCTTTGGCCTTTTCCACATGTTCAGACATTTCACTGACCTGCCCGCGGGCAATGTCCAGGGCGGCAGCAAGGTCTGTAGGTTCGTTTTTCTTGTGGCGCTCCATGCAGACGTGCAATATGGTGCGCGCCGCCACAGTCCGCTGCAATGCCAATGCCATTGCGCTCTCCTGCGCAAAAGCCTGCGCTTCCCAGGTGGCGATCAACAGCTTGCAGCCCCCAAGGACAATGGCGGAAACAGTCGGCGAATTTTTTGCCGGTACGGCCTTCAATTGCTCTGCGATATCGGCAACGCAGCGCATCAGATAATCTTTTTCTTCTGCCTGCTCTTCCGCTGTGGGCTGTGTCCCAGGTTCCTGCGGCTGCGCTGGACGCGAGATAAGATCGGGAACGCTTGTTTCTGCCGCTTCTGCTAGTTTTACTGGGATGGTTTGCTGTTCTGCTCCAGCAGGCACAACCGGAATAGCAATCAACTCCTCTTCATGCTGTTGAGGAGCTTGAGGCGGATTTATTGGCACAGCCTGGGGAACCGGAGATATTTCTTCCGTAGGCTGCACAGTCATTTCTTCCACCTGCTTGCCCGCGGTTGAGAGCGTGTATTCAAGCGCGTGCCGTAACAGGATCAATTGCAGAAATGACGATCCACCGGAATATGGCGCGCGAAACGGCGTTTTCCACTGGTGCACCACGTGACGGACCTGTTCCAGTGATTCACTTTCGGTCAGCCCTGCATCCCGGCAGTCCACCGTGGTAATCCCCAGTTGCTCCAACTGGTTTACTGCGGAGCGAATGGCATGCAGATCAAGATGCATGGCTTTGAAAAAGGCGCGCCGCGCCAGAAAGTTGAAACGCGTGAAAGCAACAAGAAATCCCGGCTGAAAATAGTCGTCGCCTACCGCCAACTTGAGCTCGCGGACTTCCTGCAATGCGCCGGAGTTTTGCAGGTCTTCAAGGCTGTTGGATTCATTCAGTTTCTTGAGCTTTTCATCCAGGCTGGACGCCCAGTCCGGGAAAGACTCCGCAGCTTTGCCGATGGCCGGTTGCAGAACGCGCGCCACTTCTTCCAGCGCCGTCTCATTCAGGCCATGCGGGGAGCAATGCGCGAAATATTGCACCAGCAGAAAATCGATCTTATCTTTATCGGCCTCGCTCTTCTGTTTTTTCTCCAGATGGCGTGCGATCAGGTAGCGCAGGTTCTCTTCATTCTGCAAGCTGGTACTTTGCAGAAGCTGGCGCAACTGCCAGACTTGCACATGATTATCAAGCTGCTCAAACCATTGGAGTACGCGCTCCATGGCTTCCGGTTCAGGCTGGTCAATTGTGTTTTCTAATTCAGGACACGAGGACATACCGAGTTCGAACGTGCGATCCAGTTCGGCATAAACGGTGTACAGCCGTCGCGCGACGCGCCAGAATTCTGCTGCTTCACCCACGTTTGGTATAGCTGTTGTGGTCATTCTTTTAGTAACCGCTAGAGAGAACAGCTCGCCTCAGCAGCCTCTGCTCCTGTGTAATACCGGCCTCACAGCCCGTATCCCAATTCGCCATCTTGGACGCAGCTTTAGCCAGACGCCAAGAAACTTAGCTGAATTACCTAGAGCAATACCCCGGCCAAAACCTCAGAAACTAACCTGTTGATTCAGAAGCTGCAATTTTATTCACCAGCCACGTCAGGGCACAGATGTGTCTCAGGATGAAACAATGTCTCAATTTGTTTGTCTCATGAGGCTGCCGATGCACGCTTGCTGAAGCCGATGTTGTAACGCTTGAGCTTCCGATACAACGTTGCACGGCTTATGCCAAGCATCTTTCTGGCGCGGGCTTTATCCCCCTGCACCTGCTCAAAAACTCGCTGGATGGTATCGCGCTCCAGCTCTTCCAGGTCTGCATTGGCCACTGCCTGTCCAGGTTGTCCAATGAACGGCTCAACCACCGCTGCAGGCTCCTGCTGGGCGCGCACTGCTGGAGGAAGGTCGGCCAGCTCCAGTACCTCCTGGCTGCCCAGCGCGACTGCTCGTTCAATGCAATTTTCCAGCTCACGGACGTTGCCTGGCCAGTCATATTGCAACATGCACCGCATGGCATCAGGTGAAATTCCCAGCGTTTTTCCCGGTGCAAAACGGTCCAGGAAGTAATGCACCAGAGCAGTGACGTCAGAGCGCCTTTCCCGCAGCGGCGGCAGATGCAAAGTCACCACGTTCAAGCGGAAGTAGAGGTCTTTGCGGAATTTGCCCTCTTTTTGCGCGGCTTCCAGATCGCGATTGGTGGCCGCAATCACGCGCACATCGACTTTAACTTTCTGATTGCTGCCTACAGGACGCACTTCTTTTTCCTGCAACACGCGCAAAAGCTTGGCTTGCAGTTCCTGAGAAAGCTCTCCGATTTCGTCAAGAAAGATCGTGCCGCCATTGGCTGATTGAAACAGCCCTTCTTTCGACCGCAACGCGCCGGTGAATGCCCCTTTTTCATAACCGAAAAGTTCGCTCTCGATGAGAGTTGGCACCAGTGATCCGCAATCGACGGCAACAAATGGCCGCTTGGAGAGCAGCCCGCGATAATGAATGGCCCGCGCTACCAGTTCCTTGCCTGTACCGCTCTCGCCAGTAATCAGCACCGGCGTGCGCGTATCCTTCAGGCGCGCCACTATGCGCAGCACATCCTGAATTTTGCTGGAGGAACCGACGATGCCGTTCAACTCCATCTCTGTGCTCACGCGGTCGCGTAGGAACTGGTTTTCAGCCACGAGCTTTACTTTTTCTGCCATACGCTGTAACAGCAGCTTTAGCTCTTCAATGCGGAACGGCTTGGTAATGTAGTCATAGGCACCCAGCTTCATTGCCTGTACTGCAGTCTCAATGGAGCCGTGGCCAGTCATAATTGCAATCTCAGCGTGGGGCAAGAGCTGCTTTACACGCGGCAGAAATTCCAGGCCAGACATGTTGGGCATCATCAGGTCGGCCAGAATGATGTCAGGCGAATCACTCTCCAACCGAGTCAGTGCGGCCTCTGCGCTCTCAGCTTCCACGCAGTCAAAGCCAACAGATGTACCAACGGTCATGCAGAGCTTGCGCACGCTGGGGTGATCATCAACAATCAGGAACCGTACTCTGGCGTCATCAGTCATAAATTCCAAAGATCCAGCAATTAGTTGGGCCGGCCAAAAATCCTTCCTACAATGTTGATGAGGTCCTGCACGCGGAATGGCTTCTCAATGTATGGCACGCCGGTATTCTGCAGCGCCTTCATGGTTTCTTCATTCACTGTATCGCCGGTGATGAACAACATGCGCTCCTTCAGCTCCGGACGATGCGCGACGATCCAGGCATGAACGTCTGCCCCGCTGGCGCCGCCGGGCGTGCGCATGTCAGAGATAATCCCGCTGAAGTGTCCAACCTCCAAAGCGCGAATGCCTTCTGCAGCGGAATTAGCGGCGTGACATGCATATCCATTGCGCTCCAAGGCCGTGCGAATAAAATCCAGCACTGAGCGCTCGTCCTCAATGAGCAGAAGCGGCAATGCTTTGGCTGCGGCTGTGCCGGCCGTCATTGTTTGACTCCTGCAGCAGCAACAACCAGCTTCAAGTCAGCCCGGTTGCGGATGGGAAGACGCACGCTAAAGGTCGCGCCCTGCGTTTCCTGGTTATTGGCGCACAGAATCTCGCCTTCATGCTCACGCACAATGCCATAACAGATGCTTAGTCCCAGGCCTGTCCCCTGGCCAACTTCTTTCGTGGTAAAAAATGGATCGAAGATCCGCTCCGGATGCTGAATGCCCTCGCCGTTATCGCGGAAAAGAACTTCTACCCAGCCATTATCGTGCACGGTTTCAATCTCAATCAAGCCGGGCCGTCCCGCAGCGTGGACCGCGTCATACGCATTGTTCAAGATGTTGAGGAAGACCTGCTGCAACTGGTGCGAGTCGCCGACCAGCTCAGGCAGGCTCTCATCGAATTTTTCTATTATCTGGACACCATGATTGGCAAAGTCATAAGCGCGAAGCGCAATGGTCTTGCGCAGAATGGCATTGATCTGTACTGCCTGGCGCTGTGGCGGACGCTGCCGGGCGAAGCTCAGCAGGTTCTGCACGATTTCTTTCGTGCGCTGGGCCTCTTCCAGAATCACTTGCAGGTCTTTGCGCGCGCTACCGGGAACTTCAGGGTTTTCCATCAGCAGATCAGAGAATCCCATGATGGCCGTAAGCGGATTGTTGACCTCATGCGCTACGCCGGAGACAAGCTGGCCAACAGCGGCCATTTTCTCCGTGTGCATGAGTTTGGCCTGGATCATTGAAGTGTCAGTGATATCTGTCATCAGCACTACGACGCTCGAGACTTCTCCGCGGTCATCACGCATGGGGCTCAGGTTGACAGAGAATTTGCCCTGCGATCCGTTGCCGCGCGCGATCATCAGCTCAAGATTGTCTGATTGCAGGCCGTGCAGGCTGGCGTCAAAGGCTTCAGAAAAGGCCTTTTTATGTGAAGGCGAGATGATGCGATCAAGGCGGTGGCCAACCAGTTCATTTTGGTCAAAACCGCCGGCGTCATACGATCGCTGGTTGGCATAGCTGATTAAGCCAGCAGTGTCCGCCACCATGATCATGGTCTGCGTGTTGTTGAGGATCTTGCTGGTGAAATCGCGCTCACGCTGCAACTGTGCCTGGAAATTCTTGACCTCAGTAATGTCAAGGAAGACGCCGCGATATTGCAGGATTTTTCCCTGAGCATCTTTCACCACAAAAGCATTTTCCAGCGCGTGAATCATGGTTCCGTCGCGGCGGCAAAGCGTGACCTCAAAGTTGCGTACTGCGCCGTTGTTGTGGAGCTGACGGATGATCTCGTCGCGTTGCTCAGCAGAGACATAGACCTGCGTTTGCAGATCGAGCTTTAAGACCTCTTCGCGAGTTTGATAGCCCAGCATACGCACCAGCGCATCATTCACTTCAATGAAATGGCCTTCGGGCGAGGCGAAGAAGACACCTTCTTGTACGTTGTCAAAGAGCTCGCGATAGCGCTGCTCGGCTTCGCGGCGATCAGTAATGTCTTTCAGCACGTGTACGGTTTGCAGACCTTCATCGAGCGCACCGTGGATGCGCGAACTGGAAACCAGATATGTGCGCTCCAAAACCGGATGCAGGTATTCGTCAGATTCATTTTCACCGTGGCAAAAAGGACAAGGTTGTGGCGAATCAGAAGTAATGGAGACCAAGGCCCTCATGCTGAGGCCTATCAACTCCGCGGGACGCACGCCGATAAACTCAGCCAGAGAGCGGTTTACGCGCAGGACTTGAAACTGCTCATCGTGCACCACGATAAAGTCAGAGATGGAATCAAAAATTTCTGCCCACTGGCGGCTGGATTGGGTGATCCGGGTAAAGAGCCGCGAATTTTCGAGTGCAACAGAGGCGTGTACGATCAGCGCCTGCAGCAGGTTCAGATCGTCTGGCATCAGCTCGCGTGTAATATCTGCTAGCGCAAGAATGCCCAGCAGATCGCCTTCTGTACCTTCCAGGCGAACCAGCGTGAGATTCTGCCAGCCGCAGGCGGAGGCCAATTCGTCGCCTAATGCATCCACGCCGCTGCCAGTGATCTTGAGGTCAGGATGGCGTTCAGCATATTCAGAGAATGCCGCATTGAGTTTGCGCTGCAGTTCGCGCTCAGGCTTGGAGCCGAAAAAACCGACGCTTTCCACCTTGTTGCCCTGGGCCAACGCCAGAACCGCGGCGTTAGCGCCAATCATCTCTGCAACGCGCTCTGTGAAGTTTTTGACGAAATCAGGCAGACGCAAGGCCGAGCCCAGGTCGAGCGCCATCTCCATCAGGTCTTCAGTGCGTTTGCGGTGTTGATCAGAAAGTTGCAGGTTGTGTGCGGCTTCCAGAGCGACGATCAACTCAGCGCCCAAAACGCGAGCACGACGCACGTCATCCGGAGAGATGCGAGATTTGCTCTTCTTATCGAGCAGGCCAAGCACCCCAAGCGGGCGGCCATCGCCGGTGATGAGAGGAATACCCAGGTATTGTTGGAGCCCTGCTTCCCAGCGCAGCAGTTGTGCTTTCTCATTGGCGGCAAGCTGGTTTGTATCTTCGCAAATACAAGGATTGCCGGTTTCCAGCACCCGCGCTCCGAGGGCTGAAACATCAATTTCAAGCCGGCTGGTGATACCTTTATACGCGCCCCAGCGAAGACGGCACTCGCCGCCATCCACTAAAGCGACGAAGGCACGGGAAAAGCCAAGGAAATCAGCCGCACGAACCACAAATTTGGGAAGAAACGTCTCAAGACGAGAAGTGCTGCCCAGTTCGGCGGAGATTTCCAATAGTTGATCAAGCTCCTGCTTTTGCGCGGAAGAAAAGCCGGTAAGTTCAGAGTTCTCAGTAGCCAGCCGGGCAAAGCTGCCCAATGCATCAAATGCCTCTACCTCTGCAGGGGAAAATGAGCCGCTTCTTACCACCAGCACCACAGCCATACTTTGCGCGGTGACCAGCGGCTGGGCCAGGCCGTGATAAATGGTTTCGCCATCTATAGATTTGCAAGAAAGCCGGAAGTTTAGAAGTCTCTTTTGCTCAATGGCTTGCGCGGCAAAAGAGTGCGCATGAGAGAGCAGCGCCTGATTTTCTTTGCCATCCTCTGTTGGTGCGGCGATAGCCACAGAGCGAAAACTATCACCTTGGCGCAGTAGCATTCCAGCAACGGCGGCATGAAAAGTCCTGCCGGCAGCATTCACAATCTCCTCGCGCAATGTTGGTGCCCCAGCATCCAGTGACGCGAGATGAAGACAAGCCTCCAACACTCTTTCAGTACAAGCAAATGAATGTGCCTGTGTTCTGGAGCGAAGCTGTGCGGGTTTTCTTTTTGTTTTCAATACTGTCTCAGGCATTCATGGGTAGAGGCAGCCTGAAGGTACTCTGGAATCTCATTTTGAGTCAATAAGTAACTACCCTGCCAGAATCACAAGGCCAACACACCCCTTGGCCTCTTTGGCATGTCTCATTGTGAGATTGACTGCGGAAATTCCAGGGCCGCTGAGACGTTGTTTCAGCGGAAGGTAACCTTTCGCGATGTCTCTGTTGAACTCGCTAGAGATATAACCTGTTGAATCTTCTGGACATCTCTCCTTCTCACATGCCGAAGGTACTAGCCCTCGGTGTCCGTGGCCCTGACCGTGCTTTTAGTTATCCGCATTTTCTCGCGGGGGTGAACTATGCCCTGCGGAAAATCCAACTTGAGCGACTGGAAGATTGGCTTGAAATCGGCAACCGGTTTGGCCGGAGCCAGGGGATTTGAAAAAGAACACGAGCTGCGCTTTTAAGCAAGGCGGCGCGTAGAGGTTCTGAAAACATGCAAATGAACAAAAGCATAGGCGGCAAACTCTATCTGGGTTTTGGCCTGATCATGGTGACCGTGGTGTTCGCATTTATCGTGAACTGGATCGCGGTACGCCACGAGCAAAACACCAGGGCGCTTTACAAAGACTCCATCACGATGGTTGAGAACCTGTCGCGTCTGGACAAGCTACGGAGCGAGAACCAGCTGTATCTGCGGAACTTTCTTCTCAATGGCGACCGGCGCGAAGCGGATGCACTCGCTCGCGGCCAGAGCGACCTGGATGCCTTGCTCAACCAGATCAAGGGAACATCGAATTCACTGGGCGATAACGGCAATAACGTCCGGCAATTGCTGGACCAACTAGCCGAATCAGAAAGAGAGTGGGGGCGCAATTTTGCCGACCCGCTCATGGAGAAACGCCGGCAGGTGGATACCGGCAGCGCCACAGTAGCTGAACTGCAGATCGCATACCTGCAAGCTACGCCGACACCGGAACAGAAACAACGTGCAGAGCTGCCGGTAGTGCAGCTTGAAGGCATCATCAAGCAGGCCAATGCGAAAGCCGAAGGATCTGATACCCAGGCCGCCATGCTCATCACTATTGTGACGTTGGGTGGAATGGTGCTGGTAATCGTGCTTTCAGCCACGATTTCCTGGCGCGTAGCCAAGTCAATCACTGTGCCACTCTCGCAGCTTATCACCGTAGCCGGACAGATCGGCAACGCCGGAGATTTGGAGCAAAAAGTCGAGACCATAGGCGAAGATGAGGTCGCGCAACTGGCGAGGACGTTTAACAACATGGTGCAGTATTTGCGCGAGATGGCCGGGATTTCAGAATCGGTTGCCGGCGGCGATCTTTCGGTAGAAATTACTCCGCGCTCCGGGCGCGACACGCTGGGCAAAGCCTTCCGCGAGATGACACTGGGCCTGCGCAGCCTGGTAAAGAACGTGCGCGACAGTGCAGCCCAGGTTGCCAGCGGATCAAATCAAGTTGCTTCAGCTTCAGATGAATCAGCCAAGATCAGCGTGCAGGCGGCTTCCGCCATTGATGAAGTTACGAGCACCATGCATGAGATGAGCATCAACGTGCAGAACATGGTGAAGAGCACGCAGATGCAGGCTTCCAATGTAAGTGAGACTTCAGCTTCCATCGACCAGATGGTTGCTTCCATCCAGCGTGTGGCGGATACAGCAAAAGTCCTGCTCGATATTTCGCAGCGCTCACGTGACGAGGTTCACAATGGCATCAGCACCATGGAAAAAGCCACTGACGGCCTGAGCCGCATTAATGCCGCTATTGGCTCTTCTGCTGAGATTATTTCCGCGCTGGGACAGCGCGCGGATGATATTGGCAAGATCATTGAGGTGATTGACGACCTTGCC
>Ga0070741_10009630_pt1 | contig 18638 bp, 11 predicted proteins | sample Coa_R1_4_FD_66440 | JGI IMG/M metagenome (GOLD analysis project Ga0070741, IMG submission 66440) | Surface soil microbial communities from Centralia Pennsylvania, which are recovering from an underground coalmine fire - Coalmine... | ecosystem: Environmental > Terrestrial > Soil > Unclassified ...
GGTTCTGGAAAAGATTGCTTTGAAGAAAAGCAGGATAGGAGGCAGCCGGATCCGCGACGGTTTGTTTAAGCTGCTCGTTCTCAAGAATGGCCAGGCGCGGCCGGCGGTATGAAAAGGTGCGGGAGTTCGGCGGTCCATAGATCTGCGTTCCGCCCTTGCGCAGGTGAATCCGATGCTTGGGATTCTCGTAGCCGGTGTCCTTTCCCCAATTCGGCCCGGCCTCTTCCCAGGCCACCCATACGCGGCCGCCGGCGTCGATCGCAACATCGGCGCGCATCTCCGCAAGAGGTGTCGCGGAGACGGCTTGCAGCTTCCCCAAACCAGCCGACGAATAGGACCGGAGCAGCACATCGTAGCTGGCCGGTCCGCCGGCGCCGCGGTACGCATCCCAAGCGATCCACGCCCGGCCGGATGCATCCGTCGCAACGGCGGGTTCCCAGTCGTCGTCTGGCGACTGACTGACGTTGATCTCTTCGGTCCAGCGCGAGCCATCCCAGACTCGCAACAGGATGTCGCTTTGCGCCGGACCATTCGAAGGCCCGGGACGGAAGCCCATCCAGACGAGATACAAGTTGCCATTCCGGTCCGTTGCCAGGCGATGAAAGATATCGGGCCGCGGATCGGCCGTCAACTGTTGTTCTTCCGACCAGGTTTCGCCATCCAGTACGCGGGCGTAGAGATCGAAATTGCCGGTCTCCAGCCGCTTCTGCAGCGCGTACACACACCAGATGCGTCCGCGCGAATCTTCGGCAAGGCCCACGCGAAAGTGATCGCCGGGAGGCGTTATAGCCTGGGGCCGGGACCAGGTCGCGCCATCGCTGCTGGCCGCAATCATGATCTGGTCGCCGCCGTCGATATAGTCGCCGGTACGGGCAATGGTGCGGTATGCCACCCACGCCATCCAGTACCTGCCGCTGCGGGTGCGGATCAGCGCCGGGTCGTCGTCTTCGAACTCGGGCCCGGTCAACGGCTGGGCCCACGGAACGCGCTCGACCGAGGCATCGCCATTCAGTTCCGGGAAGTAATAGATGGCGCCGTATGGAACCTCTGCCGGTTTGAACGAGAGATTTCCGTCTCGGGTGTAAATTATCACCGGCTGCTCCTCCGGACTGCTCACATCCAGGATCACGGCTTTTTGCGGGGTATCGCCGCCCGCAGTGCGAAGCGTGATGTCCCAGCGGTCAGGCTGGGCAATCCGGTCTGTAGCGTCGAGGTGCCATCCGGCGATGGCACGCACCTGGCCTGGATTGGGGAGAACGCCGGCCCACGAGCGTCCATTGAACTTTTGCTTCAACCCGAAAGTAACCTTAAAGGCGCCTCTCTGATGAATCGCCTTCGGGTCGGACTGCGCCTGCACTGCCGCGTGCGATGGACTGCGCGAGAGGCGAACGGCAACGGCGCCCAACAACAGCAATATCACGGCGGCCGCACCGATCCCGTCTTTCCGTATGATGCTTTTTGGCATCTCCGAAGCTCAGTATAGAAACTTCAGAGCGAACTGAATCTGCCGCGGCGCCGCTGCTGTGGTGATAGTCCCCGCGTTAGGAAGATTGACGTTGGCGGCGGGAAGACCGAAATTCGGCGTGTTGGTGAGGTTGAACATCTCGGTACGAAAGTCCAGGCGCTTGCTTTCGGTGATGCGGAACGATTTGGCGATCGTAAAATCCAGGTTCCGCGAAGGCGGGCCGTAGAGGATATTGCGCCCGGCATTGCCGTAGGTGTAGTTGGCTGGGATCGCGAAAGCAGAGACGTCATACCAGCGCGCAATCGAGCGCTGGTCCGACGAAAGGTTGGCGTTGCGCAAGACATCCGGATGATTCTGATTCGCGGTTCCACCGGTGGGGTTAGAGGTGCCGGTGTTCGAGATGTCCGTGCTCACCAGGGCCGAGAAGGGGATGCCGGTCCGGAGATTCAGGATGCCGCTCACCTGCCAGCCGCCGAGCACCCAATCGAGGGGCCCTTTGATGTTGAGCCAGCGGCGGCCGTTTCCAAAGGGCAGCTCGTAAACGCTGCTCAGGACAAAGACGTGCCTCAGGTCGAAGCTCGAGTTGCCGCGGTTGCGCCGGAGGTCGTAGTTGTCCTGAAGTTCCTGGCCGCCGGCAGTCGTCAGCGCTTCGGCGACGTTGTCGATGGCGTGCGACCATGTATAAGCTCCGATCAGGCTCAGGCCACGCGAGTAGCGCTTCTCGACCTTTGCGGTGAAAGCGTTATAGGATCCGTTGCCGGCCGGATCGCGAAACACGATCCAACCGAAGAAAGGCCACGGCGAGCGCGACTTCACCGAACCCGGTCCCGGTGTGAGCGGCTGGTTGATATTCCGGATCTGGGTCATGTGGTGATTGCCGTTGCCCACGTAAGAGAGCGTGAGCACGGTTTGCATAGGGAGCTCGCGCTGCACGTCGAAGAACCACTGCATCGAATACTGCGTGGGGATGAACCGCGGCGCGGTGTTGACGAACACGTTCTCCTGCACCTGTGTGGCGGGAATCAAGCCGGCCGGAAAGCCGTTGGCCACAATCTGCGAAGGGGATCGAAGCCGGTCGGTGGGAAACGTGATTTCCGTGAACTCCGGAGGCAGGTTCTGAAAACGCGCGTCGCCAAAGAACGAGATGGCATCGGGTTGGCCGTAGAAGATACCGAACCCGGAGCGGAGCACGGTTTTAGGCGTGAGCTGGTATGCGAACCCCGCGCGCGGCGCAAAATTGTTCCAGTCGCGGTCGCAGCCGCAGTCGCCCTCATCTCTGGGCCGCACGATGCGGTAGTCTTGCGAGCCGGGCGTGAACAGAAAATTGCTGACCGGCGTGTCGCGCAGGTTCTTGAAGCTCGGAGGCCCAAACATATCCCAGCGAACGCCGAGGTTCAGCGTCAGCCGCGATGTGATGCGCCAGTCGTCTTGCAGAAAGGCCGAGTAGTTGTGCGTTACCGCAGTTTCGCCGTTGGCGTTTCCCACCGTGGAATTGTTGGCGGCGCCGAGAAGGAAATCGGCCATGGAGTCACCGGTGCGCCCGCGGTCGGATGGGCTCTGCGTGAAGGAGCCATCGAATGCGTAATAGCCTCGTGCAAAGCGTGCCGCCTGGCGGAACAGGTCTTCGCGGCGGAAATCGAAGCCCGTCTTGATCGCGTGCCGGCCGCGAACAATCAGCAGCGCATCGGAGATCTGAAACAAATCGAGATTATTGATATTCGGCCAGAACGTCGCCGCGCCCACCTGTGCGTATCCGGAAGGCTGGAAGCGCGCCAGGCCGCGATTATTGAACGACCCGAGATCGGGCAGACCCTTGATCCCGAGCGTCTGGTTCAGGTTGTCGGTCCAGGGAATATCGCGGATCGTATCGCCCCGAGTGAAGCCCGCGCGAAATTCATTGTTGGCCGACGCGGACAGCGTGGAGCTCCAGTTCAGCACGCCGCTGTGCCCCACCAGGTGCTCGGTGGCCCAGGCGCCGCCATCGGCCGGCAACGGCAGCGAGCCCGGATTCAAGCGGTCGGCCAGCCGGCGGCTGTAGCGCGCAAACAGCCGTTGTGTCGCGCTGAAGTTGTGATCGAACCGGGTGTCGATCTGATCATTATCGTCGCTGGCTACAGGCGAGTAGTAGAAGTTGTTCACTCGGCCTGGCTGGTTCGGCAGAGGGTACAGGTTGATGACGGCTTTCGCGACCGGATCAAAACGGTTCGCCGGAATCCGGTTGCCGGGAAAGGGATCGCGGACGTATTGTCCCGATGCATCGAGCCGCGTCGTCTGCCAGTCGTAAATCGTTCTAGCACCTGTAAAATCGCCGTCCCGCAGCGCTTGGACCGGCACGGTTGTCGTCGAGCTTTGGCCCTGGCGGATGCGGGTTCCTTCATAGCTCAGAAAGAAGAACGTGCGGTCGCGAAGAATCGGGCCGCCCAGAGTTCCTCCGAACTGGTTCTGCCGGTACTCCGGTTTCGGCCGTCCGACCGAAAAGAAATTCGTGGCGTCCAGCTTTTCATTGCGCAGGAACTCGTAAAGCGTGCCGTGATAGCCGTTCGTGCCCGCCTTGGTGGAAACGATCACCATCCCTCCGAGCCGGAACCCGTACTCGGCGGAGTTGTTGTTGGTGACCACCTTGAACTCGGACACCGAATCAATGGAAGGCGTGACGATTTGCGCCTCATTGCCCAGGATGCCGCCGGAAAGCCGCGCCGCATTGTCGATGCCGTCCAGGCTGATATTGGTCTGGGAACCGTGCTGGCCCACGGCGCTGAACGCTCCCTTTCCGTCTTCGCGGCTTCCCCGAGCGGGCGCGACCGCGGCCGTCAGACGCGCCAGGCTCAAGTAGTTTCGCCCATTCAGCGGCAGGTCCACAATGTTTTTGTTCGAGATCACCTGGCCGACTGTTGAGGACTGCGAATCGATCAGGGCTGCAGCGGAGGAGACCTCGACAGTCTGCTTCACCGCGCCAAGCTCGAGCGTGAAGTCCTGGCGCGCGACCTGCTGCACATCAAGCTTGATGTTCCGATGCGTAGCCGGAGAAAATCCTTCTTTCATCACATCGATGTCGTAGGTCCCAGGCGTTAAGGACGGCACGACATAGAGGCCATCGGAATTCGTAGTAACGACCTGCGCCACTCCCGTGGCCTGGTTCGTCACGGTGACCTTGGCGTCAGGTATGGCGGCCTGGGAGCTATCGGTAACAACTCCGCGAACGCTTGCCTGCTGGGCCCGCCCGGAGCCGACCGCCAGCACCGCCGCAAACACGATCCAGGCGGTGCGTCGAATTCCGATCGTGAAATGAAGCAACATGGCTGACCCCTCTTCGCCCTTGGTTAATCGATTAATTTCCCGTATTAGCACTACTCTCGCCGTGTGTCAAGGATATAATGCGAGCAGTGCCGAACCTGAAGCAGGTCGCCCAGCGCGCGGGTGTTTCGACTGCCACAGTGTCCAACGTGCTCGCTGGCATTGCCCGTGTCAGCGAACGCACACGCCAGCGCGTGCTGGCCGCCGTCCGCGAGCTCGATTATCAACCCGACCTCATCGCGCAGAGTCTTCGGACGCGCAGTACGCGCACACTCGGCATGCTGATTCCGGACATCACGAATCCATTCTTTCCGCAGTTGCTGCGAGGCGCCGAAGACGCGGCTTGGGAAGACAAGTTTGTGGTGCTGACCTTCAATACCGACGAGCAGATTGAGCGCGAACGCGCGGCAATTGCGCTGATGCGGGCGCGCCGCATTGACGGACTGCTCGTGATTGCAGGTCCGCACCCGGAAAGCAAAGTCGAAATCATCAAGGCGGCCAAGAGCGGCGTGCCGACCGTGGCGCTGGACCGAAAGCTCGATAACGCCCCGGTCGACAATGTTGTAGTGGACAACCGCGCGGCAGCACGCAAAGGGGTTGAAGAGATGCTGCGTCAGGGATGCCGCCGGATTGCGTTTATCGGAGGACCGGAATCGCTTGCCAATGCCCGCGCGCGGCGAATGGGCTACGAAGATGCATTGAAAAAGGCCGGACTGACGCCTGATCCGGCGCTGTCGCTCGCCGGCGACTACCATCGGGATTCCGGTTACCGGCAGGGTTACGCTCTGCTGCGCATGAGCAATCCGCCCGATGGTATCTTCGCGGCCAATGGCACCATGGCCATCGGCGTCCTCGAAGCTTTAACCGAACTGTGGTCCGCACGCGCCGGCGAGATGGTGGTAGGACATTTCGACGATATGCTGCTGACGCCTCCGGCCCCGTGGACCCTGGTCACTGTTTCCCAGCCCGTCTACGAGATCGGCTATCAAGGCGCCAGGCTGCTGCTCGATCGCCTTCATGGCCGGGCCGAGGCGGCGCACATCGAAATCCGGCTGCACGCCACAGTGCGCGTCCGCCTACCGAAATACGATCAGGTCTTCGATCGAGACGTCGCTGCCCGTTGATCCCGGTCCGGGCTTGCCGGACACAACCAGCCGCACGGTGTGTTTACTGTTTCGCAGCCCGAATGCGTGCCACACGCTCTCTCCGATTCGCGATTCCTTCTCATCGGAAACGACGTCTACCGTTTTGTGCAGTTTGCCGTCCAGGTATACCGCGGCCGTGCCGCCGTTGGGCAGATAAGTGCCTGAGACGATCGCGCCGGTTCCTTCAAAGCTCACGGTCGCTTCCGCGCCCGGCTCGGAGGCGATTTTCATGACCCGCCGATCCTTACGCCGTTCCTGAACTGTTTCTTTCCACGAACCCTTCCACTGCCATCGCGAGTCGACGGCCTCAATTCGCTCGACGGGCGAGCCGTAGTCATCCCAGAGCGCTACTGGCGTAGGCTTCGGTGGCTCGACAGCCACCAGGATCGAGTTCGCTTCTTCCCGGCCGCCGCGCGCCCTGATTAAGGCGAGTGCGCGCTTCTCCGTGCTTTCCACAATGGTCCGGAACGTGAAATCGGTGTAACTGAACTTCTGATCCGCGATCGCCGGAATTCCATCCTTCCACTTCGAGGGAATCGCTTTGTAGCCTAGCATTACGCCCAGAATGCCCGCCGCATTCGCCGGATTACAGTCGGAATCCTGCCCGCTGCGAGTCGAGACCTCAAGCGTTCTCGAAAAATCGCCTTTACCGTAGAGCAGTCCCAGCGCAACATACGCGCCGTTCAGCTTGGCATCGATATTGAATGGCCTCAGAGCGCCTTCCGGACAGGGCTCGCGTTTGTCCCATTTTTCGTTGATGAGCTTCCAGACCCTGATCCAATCGTCGGGATACTGAGCGGACCAGTTCAGCACGTCGCGGATCACCTTTGCGTATGGGCTTGCGGGCGGCATTGCCGCAAGGCCGGCTTCAACCACGTTGCGGGGATCCTTCTCGAAGAACGCCGCGCTGTACATGCCGGAGATGAACATTCCGCCGATGATGCCATCGCCGGTATTCATGACGCGGCCGGCACGGAGGCACAGGTCGTTGCCCGCCTGAGGCAGTCCGGGAGCCATCAGGCCGATGAAATCCGATTCGATCTGAAAATCGATATCGTTGGCGTGCGCGTTGTACTGCGGCGTGCCGGAGAGCTTCGCAGAGACTCCCCGCTTGAGCGCTCGGCGCGCGGCAAGGTTGGCATGCCACAGCCGGTATTTGGCTTCGCGCAGCATCGCCCCGAAGTCTTCCGTCGATGCATTCAGGCCCTTATCGTCGAGCACCTTCGCAAACGTCATGTCGACGTAGAGATCGTCTTGCTGAAGCGAATTCGAAACCATGTCGGGCTTCCACACGGGAAGCTGCTGGGGAGCGATGATCTGCTGGTTATAACGAAATTCCGTCGGCGCGCCGAAGCTGACGCCGATCATCTGGCCCGCCCAGCCTCCTTCAATCCTGTCGCGAAGCTCGGCGCGCGTGATCTTTCGGTACGAGCCGTTTTTGGAGGCGGCCATCAGCAGGATCAGACTCAGGGCGGCTATCGCGGATGTAAGAGCGCGCATGATTTCGGTCGGTCCTTTCTCCCGCCACATGATAAACCATTTCGCTCAGGCGGCTGTCTACCGCCGCAGAACTGCAACTGGCTTGCCGCTTGATTTAACAACCTTGGGGCTTTAACTCCAAAACAGCACCATCCGGATATTTCTGTTGACACTCAGTTGCAGGTTGAACTATGCTGATCGTACCTTGGATCAAGTATTTGCGACAGGGTCGCAACAAGCGCCAGTCAGAGAAAGGGCGGGTCTCGAACGCAGACCGCTGCTCGAGGAAGTAAAGGCGCGCGGCATTCGCCTGACGGCGCAGCGCCGCATCCTCATCGAGGAGATGCAAAAGGCCGAGCAGCACCTGGATGCGGCATTGCTATATGAGCGGGCGCGGCGGCGGGATGCGCGGGTAGATCGCGCCACAGTCTATCGCACCATCGGAATGCTCAAGCGCATGGGATTGATTGACGAGCTCGATCTGATGCATTTGAACGGCGAAAAGCATTACTACGAGGCTCGCACGCGTCGCGACCATCTTCATCTGGCATGCTTTGCGTGCGGCAAGATCGAAGAATTCACGAGCCTGGCTTATGAGCGGCTCAAAGAGGAAATCCGGCAGCGCTGCGGCTTTTCCATCGAAGTCGTGCGGCTGGAGGCAGGAGGACGGTGCAGCGCATGCACCGGGCGAGGTTCTGGAGGAGCGGAGGAGTGAAATTCAAGATCAGAATCCGAACGAAGAAAAAATACCGGAATCGGAGGCATCAAGTCCGGATGTGGCCGCGCGGGCCGAAATACTGGATCGCAGTCGGCACGCTGGCGGCATATACAGCAGGCGGCGGCAGCAAGACAGTCATGCACGCCTATGCGCAGGAGGCTCGCGGCGGAACAGCATCGATGCAGCCCGCGGGCGAGGCGCCGGGCAATTTGCCCGTCCGGCGCTTCTCGATCGCGCCGGGGCCCCTGAGTTCGGCGCTGAGCGAGTTCCAAAAAGTGAGCGGTTTGAAAATCACACTGTTGCGAACTGAAATCGGCGGTATCCAGTCGCCGGGCGTTTCGGGAAGCTTCACGGCCGAGCAGGCCCTCAACAAGCTCCTGGCGGGAACGGGCGTGATGTACCGTTTCACCGCAGGCGATACGGTGACGCTCGATCTGGAGCAGGTGAAGACCTCAATCGAAGTGACCGAGCGCGCCGTAACGATCTCGTCGCCAAAATACACCGAGCCGCTTCGCGATACGCCCCAAACCATCATGGTGATACCGAAGACCGTGATGGACGAGCAAGGCGCGACCACGCTGCGGGACGTGCTACGGAACGTGCCGGGGCTGACGGTGGCTGCCGGGGAAGGAGGCACACCGGCCGGCGACAATCTGACGCTGCGCGGTTTCAGCGCTCGCAATGACATCTTTGTTGACGGCGTGCGCGACCTCAGTCCTCAGGCGCGGGACCCGTTTGATCTGGAGCAGGTGGAAGTCACTAAGGGGCCCACTTCGGCTATTTCCGGCCGGGGCTCCACCGGAGGCACGATTAATCTCGTAAGCAAGGCCCCGAATCTAAGGCGCTACGTCGGCGGCTCAGTCAATTTCGGCACCGACGATACACGGCGCTTCACGGGCGATCTCAACCTGCCGCTCGGCCGGATCGGACTGGGAGACCGAACGGCGTTCCGGCTGAATCTGCTTTCTCATAATTCAGGAGTGGCCGGACGTAAAGCCGTGGAAAATGAACGCTGGGGCGTTGCGCCATCGCTCGCTTTCGGCTTGGGCACGCCCACGCGCCTCACGCTCAGTTACTTCAAACTGAAGCAGGACAACTTGTCCGATTACGGCATTCCCTGGGTGCCGGCCACGAACAATGCGCTGGCAGCGTATCGCGACAAACCGGCCCCGGTGCCGCGCGACACTTATTACGGCTTGCGGAATCGCGATTTCGAGAGACTCGGGTCGGACACAGCGACAATTAAGTTCGAACACGACTTCAGCGATGGGCTGACGCTTCGGAACCAATTGCGGTACGGACGCTCCACGCGGGACTCGATCGCGTCCCCGCCCCGGTTTGCAAATGACAATTCCACAACGATCAACCGCGAGATGCGCTCGTGGATCGCGGAAGACTCGATCTGGGACAATCAGACCGATTTCAGAGCGAACTTTTCCACGAAAGGCCTTGAACATTCGCTCGTAGCGGGCGCGAACTTCACCAACGAGAACAACATTCGCAAGAATCGCAGCGCGGCAGTTATGCCGACGACGTTGTTCAATCCCAACCCGGACGACATCTACATGGGAGCCATCACTCTCAGTCCCTATGTCGGCGATATCACCGGCAAAACACAAGCCGTGTACGCGTTCGACACCGTCAAATTAGGACGTCATTGGGAAGCTACCGGCGGCCTGCGCTGGGAGCGCTTCGCTGTGGACGGTGTAAGCACGACGCCCGCTCCGGTAGCCCGCGTAGACACCATGAAGAGCACGCGGGCGGGATTGGTATATAAGCCAGCGGAGAGAGGCAGCCTTTACGTCTCCTATGGCACGTCGCTGAATCCCTCGCTTGAAGGGCTCTCGTACAATACCGCCAACACCGCGATCCCGCCCGAGAAGACCTACTCGCTCGAAGTGGGCAGCAAGTGGGATGTGGCCGGCGAACGATTGATGCTCAGCGGCGCAGCGTTTCGCGTGGATAAAGACAATGCGCGAACACCGGGCCTGCTTCCCGATGATCCCCCACAGGTGCTCCAGGGTACGCAGCGCGCCAAGGGTTTCGAGCTGGCTGCGACCGGGTCCGTAACCCGCGCCTGGAAGATCTTCGCCGCTTATACCTTCATCGACGGCAAGATCATCAAGTCCAATACGCCGGCCGAAATCGGGCGCTATTTCCAGAACACGCCTCGGAATTCGTTCAGCATCTGGAGCACATACCGTGTATGGAAACTGAACCTTGGGCTGGGGCCGCGTTTCGTTGACCGGCGTTATGGCAACAACACGAATACCCGTTACGTGGACCCGTATTGGACGCTGGACGCGCTGGCTTCATATCCGATTACGAGCAAGCTCGATCTGCGGCTGAATCTGTACAACCTGAACAACGCATACTATTTCGACCGTTTAGGCGGCGGACACCTGGTGCCTGGACCGGCGCGCGTGGCCATGGTGAGCACAAACTTCCATTTTTAGCCATGCTGCTCTCCATTCCTGATGTGCTGACCGGTGCGGAAGTGGCCGAGGCACGGCACAGTCTGGAGCAGGCTAACTGGATCGACGGCCGGGTGACGGCCGGATACCAATCTGCCCAGGTGAAGCACAACCTGCAACTGCCGGAAGATCACCCTGCCGCGCAACAGATCGGCGCCGTGATTCTGGCGGCGCTTCAGCGCAACGCGCTGTTCATGGCGGCGGCGCTCCCATTGAAAGTGTTCCCGCCTCTGTTCAACCGCTATGAAGGTGGACAGTCCTTCGGCACGCACGTCGACAACGCCATCCGGCAGATATCCGGCACGCCGCATCGTGTTCGCACGGATCTTTCTGCCACGCTGTTCCTCACAGGGGCGGACGAATATGAGGGCGGGGAGCTGGTGGTGGAGGACACCTACGGCGTGCACACGGTAAAGCTGCCCGCCGGCCATGCAGTTCTTTATCCTGCAACCAGCTTGCATCACGTCCGGCCGGTTACGCGCGGCGCCCGGGTTTCTTCCTTCTTCTGGATTCAAAGCATGGTACGCGACGACGGCCAGAGAACCTTGTTGTTCGATTTGGATATGGCGATACAGCGGCTCAGCCAGGATGCGCCCGATCATCCTTCGACTGTGCAACTTACCGGCGTGTATCACAACCTGCTGCGCCGCTGGGCCGAAGTTTGAAGACAGCGAGGTTTGAACCCAACGATGACGATTCGCAAGCTATTTTTCTGGATGCACCTGATCGCCGGCAGTATCGCAGGCACGGTGATCCTGATCATGTCTTTGACCGGTGTCCTTCTCACGTACGAGAAGCAGATCACCGCCTGGGCAGACCACCGGGGATATGGCTCAGCGCCCCGTAGATCCGGAGCTTCCCGAATGTCTGTGGAAGCGCTGATCGCTCGCGTTCGCGACGCGAGGAATGCGACGCCTTCAACGGTTACTCTGCGGAACGATCCGGACTCTCCGGCAGTGTTTGCTTTCGGGCGCGACAACGCAGTGCTGGCTGACGCATTCACGGGCGAGATTCTGGGCGAAGGGTCACGCGGTGTACGCGCGTTCTTTCGGGCGGTCACGGACTGGCATCGCTGGCTGGGAGCGGATGGCCGAAACCGGGCTGCCGCGCGGGCTGTCACGGGCGCCTGCAATCTCGCGTTCCTGTTTCTCGTAATGAGCGGTTTGTATCTTTGGTGGCCGAGCACATGGACCCGGCAAACTCTTCGCGCAGTGACGTGGTTCCGCGGCGGGCTCTCCGGCAAAGCGCGCGATTTCAATTGGCACAACGTGATCGGGTTCTGGTGCTGCGTGCCGCTGTTCTTCATCGTGCTTTCGGGCGTGGTGATGTCATACCCGTGGGCCAACAATCTGGTTTACCGGCTGGGAGGCAGTACGCCGCCGGCACAAGGGATGCGTCCGGGTGCCGGCCGTCCGGAGAGGGGTAAGGCAACGGAGCTGCGGGGTGCACGGCCAACCGAACAGCCAGGCTCATTCAATGCTCCGCCTTTGAATCTCAGTCTCCACGGTATCGACCGGCTCTGGAATCGAGCCGAGGAGCAGGTTGCTGGTTGGCGCAGCATCAGCTTGCGGCTCCCCGCGTCTGAGAGGGCGCCGCTCACATTCACGATCGACGAGGGCGGCGCCGGGCAGCCGCAAAAGCGGTCCACTCTTACGCTTAGTCGCGCGACAGGGGAGATTGTCCGCCTCGAGACGTTCTCGAGTCTGGACGCGGGGAGACGGCTGCGCGTGTGGCTACGGTTCGTGCACACCGGCGAATACTACGGCTGGGTCGGGCAGACTCTGGCTGGTATCGCCTCGCTCGGCGGAGTCTTTCTGGTGTACACGGGGCTCGCTTTGGCCTTACGGCGCTTGAGTGCGTGGCGGAAGCGAAACAAGAGGCGGGCTGGCGAAGCCCAAGCCGTATTCGCGGAGCGCTGATGAAGCGGCCGCGGGCGATTCTGGCGGAGATCCCGAGTTTCGGGCGCGTCTACGACTGCGGCGCTTGCGGGTGTATTCATTTGCAGATCGGGGCCGTGAGCCTGACGCTCTCGCCGGAAGCATACATGCAGGTCGTGGCCATGGTGAACACCAGCGCCGCGAATTTTGAACTGTGGTTCGAGCAGAGCCGCGGCGATGGGGATGGGGAGGAGGAGTAGCTGTCGGCCTTCGCGGTAACATAGCCGGGTTGAAATAAATATGGCCCATCTTTTCGGCATAGCGTTGTTGCTCGGCCTCGCGAGCGTTTTGCACCCGGCGCTCGCGCAAGCCCAAGCTCCCGCCCCAGCCGCACGGCCGGCTCGCCCCATACCGCCCGCACGCGATCCGCACACTCCCGGATATGTGCAGGCTAAGGAATTACCCGACGGGGCGAATGCTCCGGCGAATGAGAACGGCAACTTCATCCTGGGGCCGACGCACAACCCTGCGCCCGAGATGACTCTTCACGAAGACGTGCCGCATGGTGCGGTGCACGAATTCGTCATGCAGTCCTCGGAGAGCAGGATCTATCCCGGGATCGCTCGGGAGCCTGGAACGTTCGGCACGCCAGACCCTGACAATCCCGCCAAGCTGATCGTGACGACGAGTCATCCCGCACCGTATATGCGGCGCGTGGCTGTGTACGTCCCGAAGCAGTACGCGCCGGGCACGGAGGCGCCGTTCATTGTCGGAGCGGATGGGCCCGACCGGGCGCTGTTCACGGCTCTCGACAATCTGATCGCGCAGAAACGCGTGCCGGTGATGGTCGCGATCTCCATTGCGAACGGCAGCGGGGACGCCCAGGGCAGCGAACGCGGACTGGAGTATGACACGATGTCCGGCCTCTACGCGGAGTTTGTCGAAAAAGAAGTGCTGCCTCGCGTGGAAAAAGAAGCGAATGTGAAGCTGACAAAGGATCCCAACGGGCGTGCGACGATGGGCACGAGCTCCGGCGGAGCCTGCGCTTTCATTATGGCGTGGTATCACCCGGAGCTCTATCATCGCGTTCTCACTTACTCCGGCACCTTCGTGAACCAACAGTGGCCGTTCAATCCCGAGACGCCGCACGGCGCGTGGGAATTCCACGAGCATCTCATCCCGAACAGCCCGAGGAAGCCGATCCGTATCTGGATGGAGGTCAGCGATCGCGACCTGCTGAATCCGAACGCGATGCGCGACAACATGCATGACTGGGTGGTCGCGAACGAAAACATGGCCCGGGTACTGGCCGCGAAGGGGTACCACTACCAGTTTGTTTTCGCGCGCAACGCGGTCCACGGCGACCGCGCGGTAAAGCAGCAGACCCTGCCCGAGGCGCTCGAGTATCTTTGGCAGGGGTACTCGAAGTGACCGCCGGCAGCCCACAGCAACATGCCATAATATCTCTAAGCCTCAATGAGACCGGGCATATTCTTTCACGGCGCGTGGGTGCTGAGTCTGGCTGCTTTGGCTGTGCCCGCGTCCGGTGCATCTGCGGACCCGGTTGACTTTTTCAAGACGCAGGTACTTCCGGTTCTTCAGAACAATTGTTATGCGTGTCACACAACCGCCAAGATGGGCGGCTTGCAGCTCGATACGCGAGAGCACGTGCTCAAGGGAGGCAATTCCGGTCCGGCGGTCGTGCCGGGAAATGCCGAACAGAGTCTACTGATCCAGGCCGTCAGCCACACACACGCGCGGCTGAAAATGCCGCCGCAAGGGCAACTGAGCCCGGAGCAGATTGCAGCTTTGCGCGAATGGGTGGCGAACGGAGCGCACTGGGTCGATACCGGATCAGCGCCCGCGCCCGCCAAGTCCGCCGCATATGTGATTACGCCGGAACAGCGGAAATTCTGGGCATTTCAGCCCGTGAAGAAACCTGCGATTCCCGAGGTGAAGGATCCCGCCTGGGCGCGGACCCCGATCGACCGCTTTATTCTCGCGCCGCTTGAAGCGCGCGGCCTCAAGCCCGTCGGACCGGCCGATAAGCGCACGCTCATCCGCCGTGCTACGTTCGATTTGATCGGCCTCCCGCCAACACCCGAAGAGGTCGATGCGTTTCTTAAAGATTCTTCTCCCGACGCATTCGCGAAAGTGGTCGATCGCCTGCTCGCCTCTCCGCATTACGGCGAGCGATGGGCGCGCTATTGGCTCGATGTCGCGCGGTATGCCGATGAGGACATGCTGTTCCCGGCGGGAGATCCGTTCCCGAACGCCTTTCGGTATCGCGACTGGGTGGTCGAGGCCTTCAACAACGACATGCCGTATGACCTTTTCGTAAAGGCGCAGATTGCGGGCGATCTATTGGAAAAGCCCGGCGGCCGTTCGTTGCGTCCCGGTCTCGGCCTGTTCGCCTTGGGGCCATGGTATTACAAGATCATCGAGCCGCCCAAAGCCCGGGCTGACGAGAGGCACGATCGCATCGACGTCCTGACGCGTGGCTTTCTGGGCCTGACTGTTGCGTGCGCGCGCTGTCACAACCACAAATACGATCCCATTCCCACAACGGACTACTACGCGCTCGCAGGTGTGTTCGCCAACACGGAAGCCAAGGAATTTCCGCTGGCCGATGCGAAAACAGTCCAGGTTTACGACCAGCAGCAGAAAAAGATTACCGAGCAGCAGGAGCGCATCAAGAAAACCGTCGAAGAGGAACGCGAACGGCTTGCCGATGATTTCGTGCAGCAGGTCGCGCGGTACCTGCTGGCAAGCGTACCGAACCGTAACGCCGCTCCGGAAACCCCAGCCGGGCTGGATAAGGACACGATCGAACGGTTCCGAAAATATCTGGCGGAGCGCGAGAAGGCGCATCCGTTCCTGGCGGAATGGGATCGGCTGGTGAGCGCCGGCGCCGATCTGCCGGACTTGCAGGCCGCTGCCAACCGCTTTCAGTCGGTCGCCGCCACGGTGCTCGGCGAGAAGAAGGCAATTGACGAGCACAACCGCCGTGTGCTTGAAGAAGCGAAGAAGTCTAAGGACCCGTACGATCTGTTCTGTAAGGGCTGCAATGTCGTTACTCAGACTCTGGAGCGCGACAAATACGTTCTGTGGACGGACCTGTTCGGCGAAAAGCAGCGTACGGAAGAAAAAACGCCTGGGCTGTTTTATTGCGATGAAAAACAGATCGGCCGTTTCCTCCAGGGAGAACAAAAGGCGCGGCTGGAATCCATGCAGGCGGAACTCGACGGGCTGAAGAAAGCATTGCCGGAGAAGTATCCCTTTCTGCACGTCATTGCGGATGTAGAAAAACCCGCGGATCTGAAGCTGGCGATCCGCGGCGATCCGTACAATCTCGGGGATGTCGTGCCGCGGCATTTCCTCTCGATCCTGAGCGACGGCCAGCCCGTTCCCCTTCAGGAGGGCAGCGGCCGTTTGCAGCTTGCCGAGGCTGTCGCGAGTGCAAAAAACCCGCTCACCGCGCGCGTGATGGTCAACCGGATCTGGCAGCATCATTTCGGGAAGGGCATTGTACGCACTCCGAGCAATTTCGGCCTAGTGGGCGCGCGGCCGAGCCATCCGGAGCTGCTGGACTATTTAGCCAGCCGCTTCGTCGAGAATCATTGGTCGATCAAGTCCCTGCATCGCGAGATCATGCTGTCCTCCGTGTACGCATTGTCGGGCGAGAACTCGCGGGCGAACGCGGCAGCCGATCCGGAAAACAACTTGTGCTGGCGCTCGAGCCGGCGCAGGCTCGATGTAGAGGCGCTGCGCGATTCCATTCTTTTCGTGGCCGGCGATCTGGATCTTACACAGGGCGGACCGGCGTTTGATTGGAATAAGGGCAGCAATCGCCGCACCATCTACGGGAAAGTGAGCCGCTTCCGCCTGGAGCGGATGCTGGGCTTGTTTGATTTTCCCGTGCCCGATATCACCTGCGAGCAGCGGGCCACTACCAACGTGCCTCCGCAAAAGCTTTTTTTCCTGAACAGCGAGCTTGTGGGCGAGCAGTCCCGGCTTCTGGCCGCGCGGCTCTCACGAGAAGAAGACGACGACACCGCCCGCATACGGCGCGCTTACCGGTTGTTGTTCGCGCGGGAAGCGACAGCCGAAGAAGAGCAAAAAGGTTTGAATTTCCTGCGCGCAGCCGAGATCGCGGAGGCAAAAACGGCATGGCCGCGCTACGCGCAGGTGCTGCTGAGCTCGAACGAGTTCAGCTTTGTAGATTGAGTACAGGGATTGAATTATGCAGAACGCCAGTTTTGCTTCCCCCTCAAGCATGCCCCTAAGCCGGCGCGAGGTATTGCGGCGGGTAGGCAGCGGGTTCGGCATGCTTGCCTTTGCCCGGATTGCGGCGGCTACCACCTCAGAGTCGCCGCTGGCGCCCAAAGCGCCTCATTTCCCGCCCCGCGCCAAGCGCGTGATTTTCCTCGTCATGAACGGAGGCATGTCGCAGGTCGACACGTTCGATCCCAAGCCGATGCTCGCCCGCTATCACGGCAAGCCCATGCCGGGCGGCAACCTGCGCACCGAACGTAAGACAGGAAACCTGATGCGTTCGCCCTTTCGCTTCGAGCGCCACGGCCAAAGTGGAATCGAGGTAAGCGAGATCTTCCCGCGCATCGGCGCATCCATCGATCAGATCTGCGTGATCCGTTCGATGCACACCGATATTCCCAACCATGAGCCGTCGCTGACAATGATGAATTGCGGCGAGAACCTTATGAGCCGCCCGTCGATGGGATCGTGGATTACTTACGGACTTGGGACGGAAAATCAGAACCTGCCCGGCTACGTCGTCCTGTGTCCCGGGTATCCGGTTGTAGGCGCCCCCTTATGGAACAACAGCTTTCTTCCCGCCGTCTACCAGGGGACCTATATCCCCAATAACGAGACCGATCCAGAGAAACTCATCCGGTACATCCGCAACCCGCAGTACAAAGCGAATCAGCAGCGCGAGCAGCTTGATCTGCTGGCCGATCTAAACCGGCTGCATCTTAAAGAGCGCGACGGAGACTCCCAGCTAGAAGCCTCCATTCAGTCGATGGAGATTGCCTTCCGGATGCAAACCGAAGCGCCCGAAACGTTTGATATCCGGAAAGAGCCCGAGGCGACTCGCGCCCGCTATGGCGACAGCAATTTCGGCCGCGGCTGTCTGATGGCGCTCCGCCTGGTGGAGCGCGGTGTTCGAATGGTGCAGCTTTACTATGGTGACGGGCAGCCATGGGACAACCATGACGACATCACGATTCACAAAAAGCTGGCGCGAGAGGTCGATGCGCCGGTAGCAGCGCTGCTGGAAGATCTGAAGCAGCGGGGGCTCCTCGACGAAACGCTGGTTCTGTTCGGCACCGAGTTCGGCCGTACTCCCGCGGTCGAGACCAGCGCGCGCGTTAACGTACAGAACGGACGCGACCACAATCCCTACGGATATTCGGTGTGGCTCGCAGGAGGCGGCATCAAGGGCGGCATGACTTACGGAGCCACCGACGACTTCGGATTCCAGGCGGCAGACAATAAAGTTCACGTCCACGACCTGCACGCCACCATGCTCTACCTGCTCGGCCTCGATCACACAAAGCTGACGTACCGCTATAGCGGCCGCGATTTCCGCCTCACGGACGTGCACGGGCGAGTGGTAAAAGAGATCATTTCGTAACCTTGGCGGCGTGTGAGCCTTCCGTTACAGTGACGGTCTGATCCGCTGCAACAGCGTGCAGCTCATCGACAACGCCGCTCGGCCACTCGATACGAACCATATCTGCTTTCACCGCGGGGCCAAGCCCGAACTGGGGCCTCAGATCATTGTGGGATAGAAAGCTGCCTCCGCTGCGTACCTCGTCCACTTGCCGGCGCTCGCCAGTCCTACAAATCACACGGGCGCCGATTCCGCTGCGATTCGATCGTTTGCCGATCAGGCGCACTTTCAGCCAGTGATTTCCGTTGCGGCAATTGCCGGCCAGCAGCGCGGGCGTGTCGTTCATGTTATTGATGAGAACGTCAATGCGGCCGTCGTTATTGTAGTCGCCGAACGCGGCGCCGCGTCCGGCTGAAGGCGTCAGGATCGCGCTGCCGCCCGCGGCGGAAATATCCTCAAAACGCCGGCCTCCGAGATTGTGGTACAGGACCTTCGGCTGGCGGAACGACGTGTCGAGGTTCGAGCCATCCACCTCGGGATAGACATGGCCG
>Ga0070741_10009631_pt1 | contig 18636 bp, 18 predicted proteins | sample Coa_R1_4_FD_66440 | JGI IMG/M metagenome (GOLD analysis project Ga0070741, IMG submission 66440) | Surface soil microbial communities from Centralia Pennsylvania, which are recovering from an underground coalmine fire - Coalmine... | ecosystem: Environmental > Terrestrial > Soil > Unclassified ...
GCGTCTTCGGCCTGCCTCGCGTCGTCGCGAAAACGGCTGATCGCCTCGCCGGGCGACTCCGGGACGGCGCGCGCTCCCGGTCGCTCCAGAATGCGTTCCAGCAAATTGCGACGCAGCAAGCCACTCATAGAGAAACGATGCAGGCTATCAACCCATCCTCCGGTAAGAAACAAGACGGTGCGAGCTAGAGCGGTCATAACCAGCAGAGCGATCAGCAGCCATAGCGCGGAATTGAGATGGCCCGCCTTAGGGAGCGCATTAAAAAACTGCTGCGCGATCAGGCCGGGAATGAGCGGCGCGATGTGAATAAGAAACCAGCACAGCGCGTTGAAGGCGTAGAGCCAGGGACGATAGCGGATCATGCGCCACAGATATTGATAGGCTTTCATGCGTGGACCTCCTCCAGTCCTGTTTGCAGCAGGTGATAAAAGCGTGAAGCTGGATCGGCAGCTAATACTGCTCTGTCTCCATGCTCGATAATACAGCCGTTTTCCATCACCATAATCTCGTCGGCCCGTTGAATAGTGGTGAGACGGTGCGCAATTACGATGCCGGTGCGTCCGGCCAGCAACTTGCTCACGGCGCGTTCGATCAGTTGCTCGGTAGCAGGGTCCAGGCGCGATGAGGCTTCATCGAGGATCACCAGACCCGGATTAATCAGAAAGACGCGGGTGAATGCCAGCAATTGAGCCTCGCCAGCCGATAGCCCTTCGCCATCCGAGCCCAACTCGGTGTCCAGGCCCATTGGCAGCGAATGGTACCAGGGTGAGAGGCCCAGATCGTCAAGCGCGGCCAGGATACGCGAGTCGCTGATGGTGTGATTAAAAAGCGTCAGATTGTCGCGTACCGTGGCGTGGAACAACTGGACATCCTGCGTAACCATGCCGATATACCGACGCAAGTCGCTCAATTTGAGAGTTTGGACCGGCCTGCCTCCAATGCATACCTCCCCTTCCTGAACATCGTAGAGGCGCAGGATCAGGCGTGCCAGCGTCGTCTTGCCGCTACCCGTACGCCCAAGCACACCGAGAACTTTTCCTGGCTGCAAATGAAAGTTCAGATGATGAAGCACCACATCATCCGCGTTATAGCTAAAAGAGACATCGCGAAATGCGACCGTCTGTGCGCCTGCTGGCAACGTGGAACTGGTGCCATCGCTGATGGTGGGCTGGAGTTGGAGAAGCTCTTTCACGCGCTCAATGCCAGCTCCAGCCTGCTGCAATTGCTGTAGTTGCCCACGGATATTATCTATCGGGTCGTTTAGCAGGTTGATATAGTAAAAGATGAGGTAGACCGTGCCCAGGGTGATGCTTCTGGTGCTCCACAGATACGCTCCCAGCGCCAGAGCCAGGGCATTGCCGAGAGCGAAGACCAGCAGTGCTGTAGCCCCCATAGAATAAGCTGCCATGCTGGCTCTGTACTGAATGGGCAGCCACTGACGCATAAGTAGGTAGAAGCGCTGCATCACATAGCCGCTCGCCCCGTTGGCCCGTACATCCTCCGTACCCGCTAACTGCTCGCCCAGGAAGCCAAAGAACTCGGCATCTTTTTGACGGTAAGCGGTCCAGAATTTTACGGCGAAACCGCGTAGGCGTGTCAAACCCACCAGCGCCAGGATCGTGAAGCCGCCCATTGCCAGGCCAACGCGCCAGTCGATCCCGAAGAGCAGCGCAATCACGCCCGCGATCAGGAGGCCATTGCCGAGCAGGTGAATGACCGCCTGCGAAAAGAAGTTAGAGAGCGTGTCCACATCGCCATCGATGCGTTCGATCAGTTCGCCTGCCGTCCGGGCCTTGTGGAAAGCCATGTCCAGCGATAGACAGTGGGCAACCAGATCAGTACGTAGTTGATTGGTAGCTGTCCATGCCACATATTCGCTTTCGTAGGTTGCAAAGACGGTGATGGCCTGGTTCGCCAACGCGATGCCCATGAAGGTCGCTCCTGCCAGCAAGAGCGGCTGTAAATTGCCGCCGGATGTAACCGTATCGATGAAATAGCGCAAGATTTGCGGATTGACCAGTTGCAGGCCAATGCTTATGAGGAGCAGCGCCGCCATCAACGTTGTTCTGCGCCATTGCGGTTTGAGGTAAATAACAAACAAATCCCGATAGGACATGATAGACGGTTTAAGCATAGAACTCATTGAGCGTTCCTTTCACAAAAAGATGCATAGCGGCGAGATAAAATCATAGCAATCAACAAAGGATATCGGCATTGCTTGTGGGAGAATGGTAAAGACTAGCGCAACCACGAGCAAAGGGCGCTCGTGGGTGATTACTGAGCACAAAAAAGCCACGAGCAAGAGCGCGCCCGTGACAATTGCCTGCTAGCAGCCTACCTCTATTTTTCGCATTCCAGCCTATACAGGCTCAATGATACAGCTCAGAAGTCCCAAAAAAAGGCGCACTCATAGAAGCCATGATTGGATTGCCATTTAGCGAATGGCTATCGTGCTTGTTTGTTGACGTATGCATTACACGCGCCTCTTTCTTTGTAGTAGTGATGTTTCGAGAATACCATAACTTCAACAGGAAAGCAATGGTCATTCTTGCGAGATTCAGGGTTTCTCAAACGTGGTCTTTTCAGACAGAACGGCTCGCAAGCGAGCCGTTCGTGAGGAAGGTGCTGGCTGTGGGCTGCGCCCACAGCCAGCACCTTCCTCTCCCTGTGAGCGCCTCCGGCGCGAGGAGTCAAAGCGCGCAGCGACGTTTGAGAAGCCCTGTTGCGAGATTTGCGGAAATCGGCGTAAGATATCAGCAGAGATAAATGGATGCTTGACTGATATGCTTTTAGTGAGGAGTATGTATGACTGAACTAACCGCCGAATTGATCGCAGATTTCTCTAGTCCCCAGGCATTGCAAATTTCGCCCGATGGCTCGCAAGTGGTTTATACAGTAGCCCCAATGAGCAAGAAAGAGGAGCATGGGACGAGCGCGATCTGGCTCGCGGCGACCGATGGAACGCGGCCCGCCCGGCAGTTTACGCGTGGCGATGTGGCGGATAGCGGGCCGCAATGGTCGCCCGATGGGACCCGCATCGCCTTTCTCTCCGACCGTGCCAAACGTGGCACTGCGCAGCTTTATCTGATAGCCGTTGATGGCGGCGAGGCGCGCCCGCTGACTTCAACCGAGAATAAGAAGGCTGTAGAAGATTTTTTGTGGTCGCCCGGCGGAGGTCAGATCGCCTTTACCAGCGCGGACGAGCCAACGGAGGAGGATGAGCGGCGCGAGAAGGAACGTGACGATGCTCGGGTCTATGGCGAACGCTGGCCCTATGCTCGTCTGCGCCTGCTTTCCGTTGCCACGCAGGAAGTGACGACGCTGGTGGAGACTGATCGCCATGTGATCGACTTCGCCTGGCACCCGCGCGGTACAGAGCTGGCTTACGTTACCACTAAGACGCCCGACCTGGAATCGCATGCTCATGAAACGTTGATCGAACGCGTGGATCTGGCAGGAGGCGAGCCGCACCTCGTCTGTCGCTTTCCCTGCGCGGTTCATGCCCTCACCTGGTCTCATGATGGGCAGACGCTGCTCTTTATAGCCCCGGCAGCCAAAAAAAGCCAGTCTTCGCAGGTAGTCTACGCGGTGTCGGCACAGGGAGGCGAGCCGCGCTGTACCGCCGGGGGAGAGACGAACTGCGTCGGTGATCTCTGGCAGCTCGCGCAGGGCCAGCAAGTTGCGGTTCTACTGAGAGAAGGATTGGGGACGCGCATCTGTAGGATGGATGTTGTCTCAGGGGAGATGGCTCCGCTTTCTCCTACAAGTGAGGCAGAGCAAGCTGCGGAATATCGCGAGGGGCATGCCCGTCTTCTTGAAGATGGCCGGGCGGTACTGGCAGTTGTACGCAGCACGGGCGAGCAACCGTGGGAGGTCTGGGCCGGATCGGGAGACGGAGGAGTAACGGAGCTGCGACAAGTCTCGTCGCATCAAGAACATCTGGCCGGGATCACCTTTGGCTCGCAAGAAGCGTTTCGCTGGACAGCAGCCGATGGACTGGAGCTGGACGGCATACTGATACGACCTCCAGACGCGCCCCAGGATCGTCCGTTACCTACGGTGGTGCTGGTGCATGGCGGACCTTATTCGCGCTGGTCGCAGGGCTTTCAACTGAGCTGGGGAAACTGGGCGCAGTGGCTGGCCCTGGCTGGCTATGCCGTGCTGATGCCCAATCCACGCGGTGGCATGGGACATGGCGAGCAGTTCGCAGCAGCCGCGCGCGCTGATGTGGGCGGGGCCGATTACGGCGATGTTATGGCGGCAGTCGATGCAGCCATTGCAAGAGGTATCGCGGACCCCGAGCGCCTGGGCATCGGCGGCTGGAGCCAGGGCGGCTTTATGACCGCGTGGGCCATCACGCAGACCAATCGTTTCAAAGCCGCCATTATGGGCGCCGGGGTCAGTGATTGGGGTCTGATGGTCCAGACCAGTGACGTGCCCGATTTTGAGCGCGAGCTGGGGGGAAGCGCACCCTGGGAAGGCATCGGCCCGCACCAACACGCGAAACTTAGCCCAATCTCATTCGCCAGTCAGGCAAAAACGCCCGTTTTGATCCTGCACGGCGAGCGCGACGCTCGCGTTCCGCTTAGCCAGGTAACAGGCTTTCATCGCGCGCTACGCGAATACGAGGTGCCCTGCGAATTCGTGGTCTATCCCCGCGAACCGCACGGCATCGGTGAACGTGCCCACCAGCTTGATCTGTTGCAACGGGTCCGCTCCTGGTTTGATCGCTGGCTACGCGCATAATCTTCGCCATTGTGGATAACCATGTGGACAAATGTTCTAAATTGTGGATAACTTGACAGGTCAGGTATTTCGCTTTATACTTGACATATCGCATATAGAGTAGTCGTTACAAGGGACGAATACATGCGTGCGTGAGCCGCCAGCGAGCCGGAGATGGTGGAAGTCCGGCCTCTCATCGCAGCGTGGAATGCCTCCCTCTGGCCCTGGGAATGGGCCGCGATGCGGGACGAACGCGAGTTGCCAGTAGTTCTTGCCGGTAGCCCTCCGTTACCTGGGGCAGGGCATCGATGATGTCTCACAACTAGCGCGTTTCGGGATACGATGAAACATCTTCCCGAAATTCCGTAGGGGCCGGGCTTGCCCCTGCCCTGCTCGCGCATTGAAACATCCTCCGTGCCTATAGAGTGGGAGAGCTGCGTTCTTTTGGGAACTGGCAGCTTCCAAGCCAGGTGGTACCACGGGCAATGATATAAGCATATTCAGCCCGCCCTGAGTCAGATGCTCAGGGCGGGCTTTTTGTTTGTCGCTGAGCAGGTAAACGCATCGCGTAACGCAAGCATTTTTATTGTCTATCATGCAAGAAAGAGGAAACAATCATGAAAAGCAGCGACATTCGCCAGACCTTCCTGGACTACTTTGTCCGGCGCGGTCATACCCTGGTCCCGAGCAGTTCGCTCGTCCCGCTGAACGATCCCACATTGCTCTTCACCAACGCGGGCATGGTGCAGTTTAAGCAGGTTTTGTTAGGGCAGGAGCAGCGACCCTACTCCCGCGCCTGCTCTTCTCAGAAGTGCCTACGCGTCTCAGGCAAGCATAACGATGTTGAGAGCGTCGGTTCCTCGTCACGCCACCACACCTTCTTCGAGATGCTGGGAAATTTTTCCTTAGGAGACTACTTTAAGCGTGGCGCCATGCGTTACGCGTGGGAACTGCTCACGGAAGAATTTAAGCTACCGGTTGAGCGGCTCTGGGTGACGGTCCATAACGACGATGACGAGGCTGCGCGGCTCTGGGAGGAGATCGGCGTCGAACGGGGACGCATTCTCCGTTTTGGCGACAAAGAGAACTTCTGGTCGATGGGGGAGACTGGTCCCTGTGGTCCTTCGTCTGAAATCCACTATTATCAAGGGTCAGATAGCGCGTCCCAGCGACCCGAAGGCGTCAACTCGGACGATGACGACTACTGGGAACTGTGGAACCTCGTGTTCGTGCAATTCAATCGCGACGAGCAGGGTATCCTGACCCCCTTGCCCAGGCCATCAATTGACACGGGCATGGGGTTGGAGCGTCTCACGGCGGTTCTTCAGGGCGTACAAAGTGATTACCAGACGGATCTCTTTGCGCCCCTGCTCCACAGGCTGATGGAGCTCACCGGCGAGGGGAGCGAGCATTACCAGCAGCACTTTGCCACTTACAACGCGATTGCCGATCATAGCCGGGCGGTAGCGTTTCTGATCGCGGACGGCATTCAGCAAGGAAACGGTGGCCGCAACTACGTGCTGCGGCGGCTGATCCGGCGCGCCTCTTACTTTGGGCAAACAATCGGCCTGGAGCACCCCTTCCTGTCGCAGCTCGCGCAGGTTGTGATTGACCAGATGGGCGACTATTATCCAGAGTTACAGCGTGAACGGCAGCGCATCATCGACCTGACGACAGCCGAGGAGATCCGCTTTCAACGCACGCTGACGAAGGGTCTGCGCTTCCTGGAAGCGAGCATTGCATCCTGCCAACATGACGGGATCTTGTCAGGTCGTGAAGCCTTCAAGCTCTATGACACCTATGGCTTCCCGCTCGACCTCACGCAGAAGATCCTGAGCGAGCGCGGCCTGCAAGTCAACATCCAGGAATACGAAGAGGAGCGCGTCCAGCAACAGCAACGGTCGCGTAGCGCGGCAAGATAAAAAATTAATCTTGCTGCGCCAGCACGGCATCTTCAGCCGCGTAATCGAATTGCTGTGGATCGAGCTGGGCGGGAGGGTGAGCGCGTTCCCACTCAATGGTGCGTTTGAGCGCCTCATCCTGCGCAACCGGCTCGTGATATCCCGGCACATTGCGAATGCGTGTGCTATCTGTTGCCAGATCCTGTCGTGTGTCCATCTCGACCCTGAGATGGGCCGGAAGCTTCTCCGGGGGGATTACAACAACTTTTCCCTGCCAGCCAATGGCCTTGCCAATAGTCTCTACCCATTGGAGCATAGAAAGGGCCGGGTCCTCGCCCACATTGTAGACCTGTCCGGCGGTATCTGCGTTGGTGACGGTCAGCGCGATAGCTGCCGCGACATTCTCGACATAAGCGCGCGTCCAGCGCCAGCGGGCTACGTTCTCTGGCAACAAAATTACGGAGCGTCCGTCGTCCATGCGCTTGAGATATTCAAAGAGGCGATGCTGTCCATCGCGCGGCCCGTAGACCATCGGCAGGCGCAGGATCGTCCCCGGCAGTGCTGGCTCTCCCAGGATTGCACGTTCAGCAAGGATCTTATCGTACAGGTCCATAGCTTGCTGTGGATCGTCCGGTGCGCGCAGTTGCTCCCCGCGATACGGGTACAGCCGTTCGCGCAATGGTGCATCCTCCGTCAACGGTACGGGATCGGGCGGCCCCGGTTCCTTACCCAGCAGACGCCCATACGCGCGATAAACATCCTGGCTGCTGATCGCCACGACGCGCCGTGCCAGTCCCTTAAACGTCTGCATCACCAGGCGAGCGTCCTCTTCCCCAATCGGCACCATGAAAAGCACCACCTCGGGAGCAAACGCTGCCAGCTCCTCCACCGATCCTGGAGGAAACGTGATCAACCTGCTAGAGGAGGCTTCATCGTCATAATGGAAATGCTTGACCGCTGCGGGCAAATCGGCCTCGTGCCGCCCGCGATGGTAAACCGCCACCGTATGCCCCTGCTCAACCAGGTCCCGCACCACGAATGGCCCGATAAATCCTGTTCCGCCCAGGACCAATACGCGCATATCTCGCCCCTTTCCTCTTGAAAAATAGGGACTTCGACGTCGCGCTCTGTAGGGGCTGGGCTTGCCCCTGCCCTGCTAGCGCGGAACGTTTCAAAGTCCGTCATCATTCCTGATATGAACGATACCAGCCCTATATAGCTTTCACAAGAGGAAACGCATGCTAGCAGCATAGGCGGGAAGCGATATTGGTGAAAGATGAGAGGTGATCTTTTGATTGTGCGAGGAGAGAGATTGTGCGAATCCCTCTCCTCTTGTCTGTAAAGCGAACGAGCGCGAGTTGCCCCTAACCCGCCCTCACCGGTGGAATCGACTCAACGCCGTGGTAGTGAAACAGTACGCGGTACCCGATGCACCTGTAACGATGCTGGGCGGTGCAATGTGAGAGGCGCCCCGCCCCGGGCAAGACGGAACTTTTAACCGTTGTTTGCAACTACAGGGCAGTTGCCACCCTGGCGTTCGCCGCCGACGCAACCGGCTACCAGCTCGCGCTCGCTGTATGCTTTACTTACTCGATCAGATCGGAGTTCCAGTTCGCGGCCTGAATGGCTGTATCCAACTCGCGACGCTGGCGCGCAATCTCGCTCAGTTGGCGTCGCAGATCCGCCACATCGACGGTGGACAGCATACGAATCTCGGCGCGTCCGTAACGCTGGACGCGGTTGGCCGCTGCTGTAGCGAGTCCATCGATGATGCTGTAACGCTGGGTGAGCACATCGCGCCGCGCCAGGGCGTCGGTCAATGTAGTTCCGTCCGCCAGCCGGATCTCAAGATTGGTGCGGTTGATGCGCGCGATCAGGTCGTTCAACTGCTCCAGCAACTGCTCCAGTTCGACCAGCAGGTCGGCGGGCTTCTCAGGAGGCTGCTCACCTTCCTGGACGAGCGCGCTCTGCTGGAGTCGTGTACGCAGTTGTGCCAGCCGCTTCTGCACATCCGCCCGCAGCACAAGTGCCTCTGCAAGCTTCATTGTCCTGCCTCCTTCAAAAAGAATGGGGATAACGCCATGCTCGGGACAACCAACAAGTTATTTGCTGTTTGTCAACATGAAAAAGTATAACTCAGGGAATGTCGCCTGTCAAGAGGTTGTTTTTGTTTTATTCTTCTAATTATGGTTTCACACCTGCTGACGGTTCATGAGGACGTTAGCGAGGATAACGAAGAGGCTAAAGACTCCCATCCCCATATAAGTGAAATCCTGGATGGCTGATTCTGGAAAGCGCAGCAAGATGGCAATGGCGCAAAAGAAGAAGATCATCCAGAGAACGAGAGAAGTGATAGCCATGCCCATACGCAGGTTGAGCAGGTGCTCTCTCAGGTGCGCGTCTCTCTCCTTTTGCGCGTTTAGCTTCTGATCGAAGGAACTTGCTTCATAGTCGTTTCTATAATGTGATGATGCTTCATAGCCGCCGTCATATGATCTGGCTTCAGCGGCTGGGGTATTGCCAAATTGCATTTCCTGTTGCGACAGGTCTGGAAAGGGGCATAGAGCATACTCTCGCGAAATCCTCGCCTTTCTTCAACTACCCCCGAGAAATAATGCAACCCTTTAACAAGGAGATGGGACTGCCGACCCATCCCCTTGCTAAAGATGAAGTTTACAAGCATCCCCTTGTAACGTACAAAGCGCCGTAAGATCGTTGCAAGGAAAAGCATAGCATGAAAATTTGTAACTGTCAATGTATTTTTGCCGGTTACAGAGGGGACTTTTCATGCTCACGGAAGTGTTGTACCATAGCGGATGGGATGTGAAGGTGAAGAGGGACTCTACAGATTTTTTGAGGGGTGATGTTATTTATGGATAGTGTTTGCCTGGATTTTTTGAACAGCGAGTTTCGTGATTTTCGTGGTCGATGGGTGCGTGATGATCTCCTGCAACCTGACTGGTTAGAGCAGTTTCTGGCTCGCTGGGGATTACAGATTGCTGATCCCCTTGATCCTGCTACTTTGGAGGCTCTTCTGGCCTTACGCGCTTTACTGGCGCGTGTTGTGGATGATCTGGCGGGTGGCCGTCAGCCTTCGCCTGCTGATCTGGAAACCCTGAATATTTTTATGCTCAAGGTCCCATTGGGCCGTCGCCTGAAGCTGGCTGATAAACAATACTGCCTGGAACTGGTGCCGATCAAGAAAAATTGGGATTGGGTGCAGGAGGAGATCGTCGCCTCGTTCGCCGATCTGCTGACCAATTATGATCTCCGGCGCATCAAAATCTGCGCCAACGCCCATTGCCGCAGCGTTTTTTACGACGAAAGCAAGAGCCGCACCCGCCGCTATTGCACCATCGATAAATGCGCTAACCTGGTGAAGGTACGCAGATTCCGCGCACGCCACAGGGATAACATAAAAAAGGGGCAGTCGCTGGCGGGACAGTAAAAACGCAAGGCTCTAGGATCGGATATAATAAGCGAGAAGAATAGCAGTCGAATTTGCTGGGAGGCATAGCATATGGCGCTACCGAATCGAGCAGCTATAAGCGTCGAAGAGTATCTTAGTCTGGACCGCGATAGCATAGAAACACGCCACGAATATATTGATGGGCACGTTAGGATGCTGGCTGTAGGAACGGTTAACCATTCTCAGATTAGTGTGAACATAGCCAGAATTCTCTATGATCTGCTGCGTGGTAGCTCCTGTAGAGTGCTAAACTCGGATATGCGGGTGCGCTTATCTGAATCACGTTATGTCTACCCCGATGTCACTGTTAGCTGCGATGGACGAGACCGAGGAACCGTTGATATCATACAGTTTCCGCGTCTTGTCGTTGAAGTGCTCTCTAGCAGCACAGAAGACTATGATCGAGGCCGAAAGTTCACGTATTATCGTGCCTGCCCAACGATACAGGAGTATATGCTTATTAGCTCAACATATCAGTCCGTTGAAGTATTCAAGCGCGAAAGAAACAACCTCTGGACGCTGCAAGTTTTCGGCCCTGATGATATGGTGACATTAACGGATCTGGGCATAGCCTTTGCTGTTTCTGCCGTTTATGAAGGCGTTGCACTATCCGAGGACGATCATCAGCCAGCATAAGAGTTATTGCCTTGATGTTACGATTATGGTCAACGTCTTCGATCTCTATGATATAATTGTGCGCAAATCTCTCTTTCCGAGCAGAGGAAGGGTTGAAAAGAATGGCTGCTGACCTGCAACATTGGATGAGTGTTGATGACTACCTTCAATTGGATCGTGCAAGTCAGGATGCGCGCTATGAGTATATTGATGGGCATGCGTACGCGCTGGCCGGTGGCACAATTGCACATGCACGTATTGCTCTCAATATGACAAAGCTGCTCGATGAGCGATTGCAAGAGCCATGTTACGTCTATACTTCAGATGTACGGGTGCGTTTATCCAAGTCGCGTTATGTCTATCCTGATATCACTGTTAGCTGTGCTAAGAACGACTGGCAAGAGCAAGCTGACATAGTCCATTCTCCCTCGGTGGTAGTTGAAGTACTCCCACCAACGACGGAGAGATATGATCGTGGGAAGAAGTTCGCGTATTACCAGAAATGCCCAACTATACGAGAATATGTACTTGTCAATGCGCAATTTCAAGGGGTTGAGATATTTTGCCGCAAAGGCGATATGTGGATATATCGGCGTTTTACGCCAGGGCAGCAAGTTGTATTAGAGAGCCTCGATATTCGTTTTCCTGTTACATCACTTTATGAGCGTGTAGAAATACCTATCGAAGAAGAAGATTTGCCTGAATCGCCTTTACAGGATTGACAGGACTCATCCGGCGCTTTTCTCCTTGCTTTGACCATATCCCAGGCGTGTTCGCCAGGCGAGCGCGTCTCTTCTCCCTATTCTCCATCATAGATGAAACGCGCTCATCTTTTATGTCTTGACGATTGTTGCGCGATGTTTTTCCAGGAGCAAGATTTTATGTCACAGCTACATCATTCATCTGAGGTGGGCGCGGGAGATATTGCCACAAATATTTCCGCGCCAGTGGAGGCGGCGGGCGGGCGGCGTTTCTCGCCCCTCTGGCGCAATCGCGATTATATGTTATTGTGGATCGGGCAATTGATCTCCAGTATTGGCGGTCAGGTATCGCTGCTGGCTTTTCCGCTGCTGGTGCTGGCGATTACCCACTCACCGGCGCAGGCTGGTATTATCGGCGCGCTGCGGAGTCTGCCGTTCGTGCTGCTCAGCCTGCCCGCCGGTGCGCTGGTGGATCGCTGGGATCGGAAATGGGTTATGCTGCTCTGCGATACCGGGCGCGGCCTTGCTTTAGGCAGTATCCCTGTGGCGCTCTGGCTGGGTCATCTGGCTATGATCCAGCTCTACCTGGTTGCCCTGATCGAGGGCACGCTGATGACCTTCTTCTCGCTTGCCCAGGCCGCCTGCCTGCCGCATGTTGTGGCGAAGGAGCAATTGCCGGCGGCCACGGCGCAAAACCAGTCCATCGAGTCTACGTCCTGGACGTTGGGACCGTTCCTGGGCGGTCTGCTCTACAAGCTAGGCCTTGCCATACCGTTTTTGACCGATGCCATCTCCTACATCTGTTCGGTCCTGAGCATCTTCTTTATCCGTACGAGCTTCCAGGAGCAGCGTGTCGAGGAGCCGCGCCGGATCTGGCGCGAGATTGGCGAGGGGCTGCATTTCATCTGGCGAGATGCGTTGTTGCGCTTCCTGGCTATCCTGATGTGGGGTCTGGTCGCGCCCACCATCGGCTTCACCTTGATTCTGATCGTGCTGGCCCAGCGTTTCGACGCTTCGCCCGTTGCGATTGGCATCCTCTTCGCGAGTGGCGGCATGGGCAGCATCGTCGGCGCACTGCTAACGCATCCCTTGCAACGGCGTTTTACCTTTGGGCAGATGACCATTGGCTCCGCCTGGGTCTGGAGCATTTCCTGGTTGGGACTGGCAATCGCGCCCAATCTCTGGATTCTGGGTCTCGCCAATGGACTGAACTTTATCATCGTCCCCATCTACTTCTCGGTTCAGTACAGCTATCGCCTGCTGGTCGTGCCGGATCAACTACAAGGGCGTGTGCAGAGCGTTTTTCGCCTGCTCTCATTCGGCACCCAACCGCTGGGGCTTGCACTGACAGGAGCGTTAATCCAATGGCTCGGCCCGGTCTGGACCGTATTGGCGCTCTTCGTTCCGCAGGGCCTTTTCACGCTGATCGCAACCTTTTATCGTCCGTTGAGGAAAGCGCCCGCTCTGGCGGAGCTTGTCCCAACGAAAAATGCGTCTGAGCCTCGTAGAGACGTCACAGCGACATCTTCTTGAAGATCCGTTCGGGGACTGCCCTGACAATGAACATGATTACACGCCAGTACGCAGGGAGATAGACAACGTCTTTTCCCTGCTTCATCGCCTGGTATACCCCCTTGCCGACGCTTTGCGCGCTGGCGAAGAGCAGTCCCTTTTTCAGGTCGGCGGTCATAGGCGTATCGACGGTGCCTGGTTTTATAGTGAGAACAGCAACGCCTGCTTTAGCCAGACGGTTGCGCAACCCCTGTAAAAAGGCACTGATCGCCGCCTTTGCAGTACCATAGACGTAATTGCTCTGCCGCCCACGGTCGCCCGCGACGGAGGAGATGACGGCGATACAACCATGCTTCTGCTGCTCAAAGTAGTTCGCGGCAATGGTGAGCAGCGAGATGACGCTGGTGCAGTTATTGGTGAATTCGCGCAGCGTCTCAGCCACGCTCAGCTCGCACTTGCGCTGATCTCCAAGCGTGCCATGCGCGATCAGCAGCATATCACAGCCATTCAGGCTGCTAAAAGCCCGCTCCAGCAGCTCCTCATGACGGTCAAGCTCGCTCAGGTCAAGCACCTCGGTCTCTACACAATGCGCGCCACGCACCTTGAGATCGTCCGCCACGCTCGCCAGCTTCTCAGCATTGCGAGCAACCAGGAACATATCAGCTCCGTCCTGAGCAAAACATTTCGCGGCTTCATAGGCAATAGCCGATGTTGCGCCGATAATAAGTACTTTCATCACAACGTTATCCATTCACAGGAACAGCCACAGGCAGCGTGACACGTCGCCAGAAGCTAGAAGAGAACTTTGAATCGATCAATGGCTCAAACTCGTGCCACTGCGGGAAGTACGCCTGGAAGCTCTCGGCGCTCATGCGCGCATCTTTGGCGGGATAGACGGAGCCGCCGTTCTCACGTACGACTTTGTCCAGCTCTTCAAACAATTGCAGCGTCTTCTGACCATTGTTGGAGAAGTCGAGCGCCAGCGTCAATCCCGGCCTGGGGAAAGAGAGCATGCCAGGCGAAGGCACATCACCAAATTTCTTGAGCACCGCCAGAAATGACCCTTCGCCCGCACGGCTGATGCGGCGCAGAATGTCTAGCATCACTTCATACCCGTTCTCGAAGGGCACAACGCACTGGTACTGCATAAATCCTCGCTTGCCATACATGCGATTCCACTCATGAATCGAGTCAAGCGGGTAGAAGAAAGGATCATAAGGAACAATCTTGCGTATGCTTCTGGCGAGCTGGGCGTGATAATAAGCCGTATTAAAAGCTTTGATCGTCAGGGTATTCAGTACAAAGGATGGGAAGTCAAGCGGCACAGCCAGGGACAGTTTTCTGGGAGCTTTTTTGCCGGCGTGGGCCGCCGAAGTCTCATGATTGCCACGCATAAACAGGCCGCGCCCGATTTGCTGCCCGCTCGCCAGGCAATCCACCCAGGCGACAGTATACTCATAGTCCTGGTCCGAGGAGTCGGAGATCTCCATAAATTCTTTGAGCGACGAATAGCGGATGCGCTCCATCGTAATAAATGGTCCCGTGATTGGCTTTAAGCGGAACTCGGCCCAGAGAATAACGCCGGTCAGGCCCAGGCCGCCAATGGTCGCGCGAAACAGCTCGATATTCTCCGTGGGGGAGCAGATAAGACGCTCGCCGCTGGAGCGCAACAGTTCGAAGCGCGTGACATGACAGCCAAAAGTTCCGGCAACATGATGGTTTTTCCCATGCACATCATTGGCAATCGCGCCACCCACCGAGACAAATTTCGTACCAGGCGTCACCGGCAAAAACCAGCCACGGGGCACCGTCAGCTCCAATATTTGCGCGAGCGATACGCCAGCCTCGCAGCGCAACAGGCCCGTTTCCTGGTCAAAAGATATAAAGCGCGTCAGGTGACTCACATCCAGGGAAACGCCGCCCTCGTTCAGGCAACTATCACCATAGCTCCGCCCATACGCGTAGGGCAGAACAAGCTCCTCCAATGAAGAGAGGTCAGGAATTTCATTGCGCCAGTACACCGGTATTACGCGGTCCGGCTTTATCTTAGGATAACGTCCCCATGATTGGGGCGCATTGTTTACAGAAGCCATATATATACCTCTAGTGCATTTCCGCTTGACGTCTTAAAATTTGATACGTATACTCTCCCTCTAGAGAGGCGACGGCAGCCAGCAGCCAGGCTCGACCTCTTGAGGGTACTGAAAGAAGGTGCCATTATAATTATGCATGCCATCATTTTCGCCGGAGGCACATTACAGCCAGGCAAAGCGGTTGACGACGCCCTCGCCCACGCGGACCTTATCATCGCCGCCGATAGCGGAGCCGATAGCGCGCTTGGCTATGGTCTCACACCCTCTATTATTATAGGCGATTTCGATTCGCTCGTCACTCCTTTAAGGACTTTAGAGGACATGGGCTGTGAGATCATCCATGCCGCCCGGGAAAAAGATGAGACCGATACCGAACTGGCGGTGCAAATCGCCATCGAGCGCGGAGCCAGTGCTATCACCATTCTCGGAGGGCTTGGCGGTATTCGCTTCGATCATACGATAGCCAATATCCTGCTGCTCGCCGGTTACGAGACCCCTCTACGGATCGTGGATGGGGTTACAACCTGCTGGCTGTTACGCGGGCCTGGTAGCACTCATGTAAGCGGGAAATCAGGCGACCTGCTCTCGCTCTTCCCTCTAACAACCGAGGCAACAGGGATACAAACCCAGCATCTGTACTATCCCTTGCACGGCGACTCGCTGACATTTGGCAAGCCGCGCGGCGTGAGCAACGTTCTCACACACGACGAGGCCGAGGTATCGCTGGCAAGCGGCATGCTGCTTCTTATTCATACAACCATTTAAGCCTGCATACGGTAACTTTTATCCCTTTTTCTGGCACTTCTCTAATAGAAAGCTGTTTTTGAAGAGGCTCAGCCATGAAAGATTTATCTGAACTTGTCCAGGCTGCACAATCGGGTGACGGCGAGGCATATAACGCCCTGGTACAGCGTTTCCAACCAATGGCTTACGCCACCGCCTACCGCCATCTTAACGATCACCACCTGGCCCAGGATGTCGTCCAGGAGGCTATAATCGAGGCTTTTATTCATCTTTCCCAGCTCAAGGAGCCAGCCGCCTTCCCAGGGTGGTTCCGCCAGATTGTCTTCCGGCAATGTACCCGCGTCCTGAGACAGACAACCATAGCATCCACATCGCTCGAAACGCTGGGCGACGATCTGCTAGACGACCTGCTAATGGAGAGCAATCCTGAAGATATCGCACTGCAAAGGGAGGTCCTTGCATCTGTAAGATCGGCCATCGCAGCATTGCCACAGCACGAACGTCTGGTCACAGTGCTATTTTATGGGCGTTGTTACTCCTACAACGAAGTAAGTACCTTGCTCAACATCCCGCTGACAACCGTCAAAAAACGCCTGCACTCGGCTCGACAGAAGCTCAAAGTGCAATTAAAATCCGCCCTGCACGAAGCGAGCGAAATCGCGCGTCATACCGACGATGGTGCGGCGGCTGAGGAGATCCGTCTGGCGCAGTGTTTGCTCCTTCGGCTGAAAAACGTACAAATTATCTCCGTAGCGACCAGCTTTAGCGCGTCCGATTTATCGCCCATCCTCCCCATTTGCAGTGCCATACGGCTCGACGGTGACGTTATAAAAAATGCACTAGCGGGCTATATCGCTTTACCGGTATCTAACGGGATAGAGAGTGTTGGAGATTTTATATGATGAAATGAAAATCAGGCGCTGAAGCGGACGCGGTGAACCTCATCGCTACAGGAAAGGAGGCAACTTGATGAGCGATGAACGTTACTCGACCGATGAGTTGCAAGCATTGGTCGTCCAACTGGGAGCAGACAATTGGCGTATCGTTATGGAAGCAGAGAACGCCCTGGCTCAGGCAGGTCAGGCGGGCATCGATGCCGTACTCTGGGGTCTTTCGCACCGGAATGTGAGCGTGCGACGAGGATGTGCCGGTTTTATGGACCATCATGGTACTGACGCGTGTTTTGCTGCGCTGCAGCAGGTAGCGCTTCATGATCCGGCCCCCTCGGTCCGGCGCGTAGCGGTGCATTCGGCAAGCTGCCAGTGTTGCAAGCCATGCCCACTGACTGAAGACCTCGTCGGCCTTCTTGTTCAGGCGGCCCTTTCGGACGCCAACAGACGCGTGCGTGAGAATGCTATAGGAGGACTGCGTTATCAACCGCGGGACCCTCGCGCTGTAGCAGCCCTGGAGGAGATACTGCGCACCGAGACCGATCCACGTTTGCGCAGCGCGGCCCATCACGCGCTCAAGCACCAGAACCCCAGCTATCGGGCGATGGTAGATGCTCAGGCCAGGGAGCGAGGGATCGCAGCCGCCAGAGCCAGAGCAGAAAAAGCGGATACGCGCGCTTAGCACGTATCCGCTCTTCACAGACAAGGGGCCATCGAAGGAGCTTTATTTGCTCTTGAGCAACTGGGCAATTTGATGCAGGTCGCTGGCTGCCTTGTGCAGATCGGTATGGATTCTCTGCTCGGCATTGCTCAAATTGTGCAGATCAGCGCCAAATGCGGCATGATTGGCATTGAAGTTGGCAACAGTCAGCATCGGGAAAACAGCCTGAGCGATATCGACCTGACTCTCTGCGTCGGTGACAGCCGCTTTATAATCGTTAAACAGATCGGTGAGCTTGGCTTTCCTATCGTCGTTATCATTATTAACAACCTGCTGAAGATGCTGTTCCAGGTCTCTTAGCTTGTCGGCAAGAGTAACCTCAACGTCCATATGAAGGTGGCGAGCGTCGCGCGGGAGCACAACCGCGAAAATGCGCAGTTGCTCATAGACATTTTTGATATCCTGGCGCGCAGCCTGGGCGCTTGTTTCCGCATCAAGCTTTGTCTTGATATCGGTCAGCCCATCTCTGTTTGTTTTGATATCTGTATGAAGAGCATCGGCCTCGACATCGCTAATATGATGCTTCTGTTGCAGCGCCGTCACACTATCAGCCAGTTTATCCAGTGCGGTCTGACGGGCAACAATCAGATTGTCACCAAAGGTAATGACGCACTTTACATCGGTATTGGCACATTTCTGAGCTTGCGAGGGCGCGGCCATAGCGGCGGGAGCCGTGGCAAAGAGCGATATCAGCGCCAGCGCGGTCAACAGCGCGAACCGCTGCGGAAAACGTCGAATGGTTGTCAGTAGTTTCATTATAGGTTTTTTCCTCTCTATACTATGAAAATTTTTTACCAGATGATGGTGATAATCAGGGCATCTGCCCGTCGTCCTGCATTGAACCGGAGTTCGTCACGTCATTTTGCGTTTTGTCGAGCGATTGAATTTGACTTTGAACGTCCTGATCGGCGTTCTGTATCTGGGTGCTATCATTCCCCTGAGAGGTGCTTTGCTGGCTGGTCGAATAGCTGCCGCTACTGTTCGTATTGTTCGAGCTACCCTGCTGGCTGGCCTGACCACAGGCAGCTATGGTAAGTGATAGCACAAGCAACAGCATTGCCAGAACAAGAATGCTCCAGCGACGCGTACGGATAATCCAATTCATAGGTCACTCCTTCAATCTTTTGATGTGGTTCTTCTAGAAACTTAGTCTAGCAGCGAGGAGTTAAGAATTTCTCAAGGGGGGCTAAATATTTACTCAGCATTTGGTTCAATAATGCTCAGGAATTACATGAGATTTATGTGGGAGATTGCTTGCATCTTCG
>Ga0070741_10009632_pt1 | contig 18633 bp, 12 predicted proteins | sample Coa_R1_4_FD_66440 | JGI IMG/M metagenome (GOLD analysis project Ga0070741, IMG submission 66440) | Surface soil microbial communities from Centralia Pennsylvania, which are recovering from an underground coalmine fire - Coalmine... | ecosystem: Environmental > Terrestrial > Soil > Unclassified ...
CCTCTAACTCGTGCCGCAATTCCAGGAAGTTATAGACCTCCCCGTTATACACGAGCCAGTATTTGCCCTGATAGCCCATCGGCATATGCCCGGCCTGGCCCACATCCAGGATAGATAGACGGCGAGCGCTCAGAGCGAGCTGCCATTGAGCATTATCCGTCGAACAAAGGTGCCACGCTCCGGTGGAAGTTGGTGAAAGAAAAATCATCCCCGCGTCGTCTGGTCCGCGGTGATGCACCGCTTTTGTCATCCTTGCGAGGGTACCAGGGGGTAGCTCCACCTTCAGATCCCTGAACAGGGCCGTTATTCCACACATCGCTGTTCTCCCTTTCCACGCTGTTCCATGTGCTTTTTCACCCATGACGAAACGTGCTTATCATTGAGAGTTTTTCGATAGAGATTGATGAGACGCGCATGATATAAAGCAATATGCGTATCAGGTAATAATCCGAGACCCTACCGCAGTCTATCACTTTTTGTCACCTGTTGGTATGCTGGTGCATTAACATGCCCGGGTTGCTCACGTTCGGTTTTTCACGTATACTTGTGTTGGGGATTATCAATAGGGATGGTTGGGGGCTAAAGATGTCCGACGAGTGTTGGGGGACACAACAAATCTAAGGAACGATGCTATGCCCAAACCTGCCGCACATGCTCTTGTCTGGTCTTCTGAGCACAATATCTATGCTGTCTACGAACGGGGACAACAACGGTTTTCTTCTCTATCAGCAGACGATGAAAGGTGGCGGACCTGGCTGGCCGAGCGCAGTTCATTCTCTTTTCAGGGCAGGCGCGGCCATCTCACCCTGCTTAAAGAGACACGGGCACGCGGCAACGAGGGCTATTGGTACGCGTATCGTCGCCAGGGGGAACGCCGGATCAAGCAATATGCTGGACGCACGCCGACTCTGACGATTGCTCGCCTGGAAGAACTGGCCCATACCCTCGACAAGTATCCTTCCATTGATCGGCTCCCGCAGCAGGACCGGCAAGAGCACAGTGAGCATGAAGTCCCTCACCAGATGCAACGAACATCGGCTGTCGTGCTCGAAATCCCCCGGCAATCGGTACAAGAACGCGCATTGCAGCAAACATCTCAGTTGGTGCAAACGCTACATGTGATGGACGACACCGCTCCCACCTCGCAGCTAGCGATATCCCGGGGACCCCTGCTGGCTTCCAGGTTACGTCCACCACCTCTACAGGCTGCACTCATTCCACGCGAACGTCTGCTGGCGTTATTGGATGCTAGCCTTGCGTACAGGCTCACGCTGCTCTCGGCTCCGGCTGGCTGCGGCAAAACCACGCTGTTAGCGCAATGGCTCGCTTGCCGCCACCTGCCAGCGGCGTGGCTCACCCTGGAGCGTGAACAAAACGAGCCGCAACGTTTCCTAGTCTATTTGATCGGGGCACTTCAGCGCGTCCATCCTGACCTCGGCGCGAGTATCCTGACCGGCGTCCAGGAGGAGGGACAGGTTGCCCTGAGCGAAGGGATTGTTCTCTTGCTCAACGAACTGGCCGCATCACCCACGCAGATCATCCTCGTTCTTGATAACTATCACCTGATTGAGCAGCAGTGCATTCATCATGCGCTCAAACTCCTCCTCGCTCATCTGCCCACAAATGTCCATATGATTATCGCGACCCGCAGCGAGCCGCCTGGTCTGTTTGTCCGCTTGCGTGCCTCTGGAGAACTGGCGGAATTGGGGACTGGCGCGCTTCGTCTGACCCGTGAAGAGTTGGTGGAGCTGCTCACCCGCGTGCTGCATCTACAACCTGGACCCGAAGAACTGGACGTGTTGGAAGAACGCGTGGAGGGTTGGCTCGCGGGTCTCTACCTGGCGAAAAGCGCCTTGCAGGAGCAGACGGATTGTGCTCACTTCCTCGCCGCCTGTGCTGGCACTAACCGACACATGCAGACCTATTTTGTTGAGGAGGTGTTAGCGGATCTCCCACGAGAAACGCAAACTTTCCTGCTCCATACTTCGCTGCTTGAACGCTGTAATAGCGCGCTCTGTGCGGCTGTAACGGGCCAGGAGAACGCTGCGCATATGCTAGAAGAACTGGCGCGCGCAAATCTGTTCTGCTGCCCACTGGCTGAGCAAGAAGGGTGGTATCGTTACCACCCGCTCTTTGCCAGCGCGTTACGCCATTTTTTGTTACGTACCCAGCCGGAACTGCTTGCCATGCTGCACCTGCGAGCCAGTCACTGGTTCGAGGCGCACGGTTTGCCCGCAGAGGCCATTGAGCACGCTCTGGCTGCCCGGGACCAGGCGCACGCGGCTACCTTGATTGAAGGAGTTGCCCAGAATCTGATCAGTGAGGGGAAACTGACTATCCTGCAAACCTGGCTCGACGCCCTGCCTGAAGAGGTTGTGCGCTCCAGCCCTCGCCTCTGCATCAGTCGGGTCTGGCAAGAGTTCATCACCTCGCAGTCCAGTCGCTTTATCCAATGGGTTGAGGCTGCGGAACAGGCGCTCCATCGGCTTGAGGAGACGCTGCCAGCGCCGACGGTCGCCGCGCTTCAGAGTGAGATTATCGCGCTCCGCTCAGTCTATACCATTTCGTTCGCCGACTTCTCTTCCGCAATTGCTTCCTGCCAGCAGGCTCTGCAACAACTTCCCGCCGATAGTCACTATCTGCGCGGCCTGATTTTGATGCTCCTGGGCTTCGCGTACACCCGCAGCGTCGATGTGGATGCTGCGGCGCGCGCGCTCTCTGAAGCGAATAGCAACATCCAGGCGACGGGGCATACGCTCCTTTTGCCCTATGTCACGATGGCGCAGGCAGAACTGTACGCGGCGCAGGGCTATCCTTTCCAGGCCGCCAGGCTCTATCGCCAGGTCCTCGCGCTGGAAACCGGAGCGAGCGTCTCCTCGCTCTTCGTGGCAGGCTCCGCTCACGCTGGATTGGGCTATCTTTTATGGGAGTGGAATCATCTCGCCGAAGCCAGGCATCATTTGCTGCAAGCCTGGACGATGGGACAACGCACGCAGGCGAACACGATCCTGCTCGATAGCGCGTTGCTGCTCGCTCTGATAGCGCAAGCGCAGGGCGAGAGTGCGGCTACACAATCCTGGCTGCAACAACTGGAGTCGCTCAGCCAGCATGCCAGCTATGTTGAACTGACGGAAATAATCGCGCCCCTCCGTGCCCGCTTTGCTCTGATAGAGGGCCATCTGGACGATGCTCTCTTCTGGATGCATGAACAGAACCAGCGCGATGCAGATCCTGGCTACAGGCGCAGTGAACTGCTCGACTTGACGCGCGCGCACGTCCTGATCGCGGCAGGCCAGGCTGGCGTTGAGCCAGACGCTGGCGCACAGGCGCTCGCGTGCTTAGAGCACTGGTACGTCACAGCCAATCAAGCGGGCAGGGTGAGGGCGCTGATAGAGATCCTGATCTTGCAAGCACTGGCGCTCCAACTCCAGCATGATCGAACAGGCGCGCTGGGCATGCTGAAGCGTGCAGTCGCCCTGGCAGAGCCGGGCAGATATGTTCGTCTGTTTGTGGCTCAGGGCGACCCGCTGGCCCGGCTTTTGCGCCATCTGCTTGAGCAGCAGCGCTCCCAGAAAGGCAGGGGACAAGCTGTTAGCATCGCCTATCTCTCTACGCTGCTCAAAGCCTTTACGCAGTCTGGCGCCTTTTTCCTGCCAACCTCACTTGCTGAGTCCCAGCCACTTTTTGATCCATTGAGCTTGCGTGAGCGCGAAGTACTCCACTTGATTGCTGTTGGCCGCAAGAACCGCGAGATTGCCGACGAACTGGTCGTGGTCGTCGGAACAGTCAAAGCGCATATCAATATGATCTATCAGAAACTCGGAGTCACCAACCGCGTTCAGGCTATCACCCGCGCGCGGGCGCTTGGCCTCCTCTCATGAGGAAATCCGCCTCCCGTTACGAAAAGTTATCCCCTGGATTTACCCTTAGGTAGAGGTTCTCTCAGGATCTGTTCAGGTACACTCAGGAGTGCCAGAGGTTTTATCTGGGTCGAGGACAATGAACCATCAGCAGAAAAGGAAGAGCTTATGAATTCGCACACTGAAACCGCGACCAGCGCCGCTCAACTTGCAGGCTTTGAAGACGATGTACGCGCTATACTCCAGGATGGCAAGGTACCAGGTGCTGCCGTCATCGTCCTCAAGGATGGCGAGGTGCTGCTCTCTCAAGGCTTTGGCAAGCGCAACGTGGCCGAGGACCTGGACGTGACTCCCCGCACGCTTTTCCCAATTGGCTCATCAGGCAAGGCGTTTACCGCGGCAGCGATTGCGCTGCTGGTAGATGAGGGCAAACTGGAGTGGGATAAGCCTGTCAAGCACTACCTGCCCACCTTTAAGCTGCACGATCAATTTGCGGGCGAGCGCCTGACGGTGCGCGATCTCCTGTGCCACCGTTGTGGGCTGCCACGCCACGAATTTCTCTGGTATGGCTCGAACCTCACACGCAAAGAGCTGGTTGAGCGTTTGGCGTACCTCGAACCCAGCGCCGATTTTCGCGCACGTTACCAGTATAACAATCTCATGTATGCTACAGCAGGCTATCTGATTGAGTGCGTGACCGGTCAGACCTGGGAAGAATTTGTCGCTGCGCGCATCTTCAAACCTCTGGGGATGGTCAGCAGCAACACTGCAATCGAGGACTCGCAAAAAACTGGCGATTATGCGTTGCCCTATCAGGAGAAAGAAGGCAAGCTTCAGGAAGTTCCCTTCTATCGCAAATTCCAGGCGATGGGGCCGGCGGGCGGCATCAACACTAATCTGGAAGATATAGCACACTGGTTGCGCTTCCAGTTGAACGAGGGCAAACACGGAGAAACGCAACTGCTGGCTGCTGAACACCTGATACAGAATCACACCCCTCACACGGTCATCCCGGCAGGCGAATCTCTTCCGCTGAGCAAGTATCCAGAGATTGCCAACTGGTGTTATGGGCAGGGCTGGTTCATAGGCTCGTACCGGGGCCATCGTATGGTTCAGCATGGCGGCTCGGTTGATGGCTTCATGGCTGAGGTCGCGCTTCTACCCGACGAGCACGCGGCTGTGGCTGTTTTCACCAATTGCGGCAGTACCCTTGTGCCCTATATCATCGCCTTTACCGCCTGTGATCGTTTGCTCGGCGCGGAAAAGGCGGATTGGAACGGACGCTTACAGCAAGAGTTTGCGGACCTCAAAGCTCAGGCAGAGAAGCAACGCGCGGAGTTGCAGAAAGCTGAGCCTGCTATTCCCGATACCCGGCCCTCGTATGCGCTGGACGCCTATTGTGGGCGTTACGAGCACCCCGGCTATGGCATCGCGACTATCAGCCAGGTCGAAGATCGCTTGCAGTGCATCTATAACGATATCCCCTCATCTCTGACCCACGTTCACTACGACATCTTCGAGTTTAACCTTGAACGCTTTGAATTTAAAACAAAAGTGTCGTTTGCCACTTCAGAGAAAGGAGGAATTGAGAGTCTGGCCATCAAGTTGGAGCCGACGGTGAGCGCGCAGGTTTTCACACGCCTGCCGGATGCACAAACCACAAAATAAACCCTGCTTTTCCTCTCACCTCTTTCAGAGCGGAGAGCGTGACCAGCACACCGGTGGCGAGCGAAGGGGAAAGCCTGAGCTTTTAGAGGCTGACGAGCCTTGCCACAAGCTGATGGGTCTGCTAAGCTAAATAAAGAAACGTATTTCAGAGAGCAGATACTGTGTGAACGCTGGCAGATTGGAGGGAGCCGTCTGCCAGCATTTTTATTAAGAGAAGGGGATATTATGAGCGGAGAAAAACGCGCGCTTACACTGGAGGATTTCTGGCGACTCAAGACGGTCGATGATCCTCAACCTTCGCCCGATGGCACACGGGTTGCTTATGTGGTAGGCAGCTTTGACGAGGCGAAGAATCAGGCGCACTCAGCAATCTGGCTGGCCTCGCTGGAGGATGGCCAGTGCCATCAGTTGACAAGCGGCGAGAGCCAGGATATGCAGCCACGCTGGTCGCCTGATGGCTCGCGGCTGGCCTTTGTCTCGACGCGCCATGAGGGGAAGCCGCAACTCTTCCTCATTGAGGTCGCTGGCGGAGAGGCGCGACGGCTGACCAGTGTGGCCGATGGTGCAGCTTCGCCGCTCTGGTCGCCTGATGGCAAGCACCTCTGCTACACTTCAACGCCAGAAACGGATCGGCAGAAGGTCCCGCAGGAGACGGCCTGGTTCGAGGCTCACGGCGAGGTCGATAAAGGCGCTCCGCGCCTGCGCCGTCAGAGCGAACTCCTCACCCGTTTCGACGCGCGTGGCTACATCGAGCGGCGTGCCCAGCTCTTTGTCCTTAATCTGGACGATACGCAAGCTGAGCCGCGCCAACTCACCGAGGGCGATTTCGATGCGGCTCAGGCTGTCTGGTCGCCTGATGGGGCACTGATCGCATTTGTGTCGAATCGCTCTGCCGACGTCAGCGCAAGCCTGGGAAGCGATATCTGGACAGTTGCGGTCGAGAATGGTGAACTGCAACGCCTCACTGATGGCGATCTCAGCGTCCTGCTTCCGAGCTGGTCGCCCGACGGGCAACGCCTTGCGTTCTTCGCGGAACATCCCTTGAACGCCCGCAGCGGCTATGAAGACCCGCACCTCTGGCTGGTTTCGCGCTCTGGCGGCGACCAGCGCGACCTCATGAGCCACCTCGACCGCTCGCTGTCCGCGATACAGCCCGACTATCACTTCGGTGGGGGCGCCGCACCTCTCTGGGTGCCCGATGGGCACACCCTCTACTTTGTGAGCGCCGAGCACGGGTCAAACGCGATCTTTGCGCTCGCGGTCGAGGCTGGCGACTGCTGGCGTGTTTCGTCCACTGCCGCGGATATCGTCGCTCTGAAAAGCGTGGAGGCGAGACAGATGTTCGTGGGGGTGGCGGCGACGTCCGAACAGCCCTACGATCTTTTCACCCTTCCCTGGAGCGGGGCGACGACCGAGCAGGGCAACCACCGTAGCTCCCCGATTCCATCGCGGGAGTTGCCCCTACAGCCGCTAGTGTCCACCAATCAGGCGTTGCTCGCAGAGGTGCGTATCGCGCCGACCGAGCGTATCAGCTTCACGGGACCCGATGGTTGGGAGATCGAGGGCTGGCTCGTCGAGCCGCCAGACTCCGAAGGTCCCTGCCCGCTGATCCTCCATGTTCACGGAGGGCCATACAGTGCGTGGGGGCACAGCTTCTATTTCCAGGCTCAGGCGCTGGCGGGCGCGGGCTATGCCTCGCTCTACATCAATCCGCGTGGCAGCAAGGGCTATCACCTGGCCTTTACGCAGGCGGCTGACTGGGGCGAGAAGGATTTCCTCGACCTGATGGCGGGCGTTGATGCCGTTGTTGCAATGGGCAAGGCTGATCCGCAGCGGCTCGGCATCACGGGCATCTCCTATGGCGGCTTTATGACCAACTGGGCGCTGGGGCATACCAATCGCTTTGCCGCGGGTGTCTCGGTGAATGGCGTCTCAAACATGGTCAGTATGTGCGGTACCAGCGACGTCGGGGCGCTCTGGCTTGGTGCGCAGTACGGGCATTTCTGGGAGAGTGAGGAAACCTGGCAATGGTATCGTGCGCGCTCACCGATTACCTACGTGGACCGCATCGCAACGCCCCTGCTCCTGCTCCAATCCGAGAACGATTACCGTTGTCCCATTGAGCAGGGCGAACAGCTTTTCACCGCGCTCTGCGCCCGTCGGCAGACGGTGGAGCTGATCCGCTTCCCCAACGCCAGCCACGCGATTGCCGGCTCCGCCAGCCCGCATCATCGCTATTTCCAGTGGAAGCTGACTTTGGACTGGTTTGAGATGTACCTCAAACCGCATGGACAGTGATTGAGCATGAAGAGTGCGGTAGCTATTTCATAGTGCGTCATGATATAAGTCATCCCTTCCCGTCGTGGAGATGAGTTTACAAAAGCCAACCTCCCGGGCGAGACTGAAAACAGCAATGCGATCAGTTCTCACCGAGGAGGTTTGTGCTGTATCAGCCTGCTTGATCAGATAGTCAGACCCGAGCAAGACGAATTGAGAAAGGCCAGCCATAAGGACTACGTTCGAAAAACCTCTATCCCCCCGATTTCCAATTTGACACTCATAATACTCGTGACCGCGGCCATTTTGACAGTGAAACGGCAGTCAACACCATCAATTTTGAATTCCGCATATTTCTCCAATGACTTGAGTGTAGCAAAAGGCATCACCAGCCTTACAAGTTCCTGCTCTTTGCGTTTGAGAAAAAAGATTTGGTGAGAGAGATTATCCCTGCGCATATATTCCAGCGTGTGTTCTGTCCCGTTTAAAAGGAAGAGAATCATGCCTTTGTTCCCTTCTCTAGAAGGTTGGTACGTCACGCGTATCTTCGTTGGCCTGGGCGTAGGAAGAACAACGCCCGGATCTGGTTCATGAGCACCACGAATACCTCGGATCAATTGGTGCAGAGGATCGGGGCTCTCTTGACGAAAATCGACCCACATCATGCCTTGTAAAAAGAGGGGGATCTCCGGTTCTGAGGGGGCGCTACTCATGATTACGGGGATGACGGGACAGCCACGTCTGACAAACTCACGGAGGAACGCTTCCGATTCAAGCCAATGCCATCTCCTTATGCCGTGAGCGCCAAAGAAGACCGCAGCCGATTTGATGTGTGCTATCTGATCTTCTAATGCACGCTGCCAGGGGCATCCTGGCACCAATTCCCATTCATCTAACCAGGGCCTGATCTTCTCTTTTTGTAGTTGCCGTCCAATTTCCCTGACTTCTTCCTTATCAAGGCTGTTATGGCAAAGAAAGACATCAAATTCCTTTATTTTATTGCTAGATGACATACCATTGTTACTTTCTTTTAGTGCTGGAGAAGGCTTCATTCGAAGAGGTACATCCGCGTCGCCAGAAATCGCTACATGATCCGAGTCATCTCGTCGAGGCATCGTTTGTTGCGTGACATATTCCTTGATGAAGTGCAGCATGTAGACAGCAGAGGCGCGAGCGGCGTAGTCATGATAGTTGTCATTCTTCTGTCCATCCGCGTAGTCACACACGCCTTTGACGACCAATGCATGGGACTGTGGCAAGGAACGAAGCGCGAGATAGAAAGTGGCGGCCTCCATGTCAAGCGCAATCGTTTTGCGGTTCCGGTACTCAGTCAACCAGGGGAATGGATTGTCTGCACGGACAGCCATACCAGACGCCATCGGAGCTATATGGCGCTCTGATTGTGCAAGATCATTCAATAGGCGAGACTTCAACGCATTGACAGGTTTTCGCCAGCCGTCAAAGCCTTTCGCGTATTGAATCACGCGGGTTGTTGGATGAGCCGTTTTCAGTTCTGGCTGTTGCTGCTGTCCATCTGGTCCGCTCACTATTTTCCCCTCTTCATAATGATAGGCATATTCAGCAACGACAAGATCACCTGCATGGACTTTTTCTTGATAGCCTGCACAGAATCCTGTCATAGCAGCGAAACGAGGGCGGAACTCCTCCAGAAGGGGTCTGAGGTCTAAACCTGTGCGCACCAGGCCGCTCTCAGGCAGCCAGCTCACCAACACCGTCAGAGGTTCTCCGCAATGATTCTGAATGGTGGACCATCTGTATTCATATTGATCCAGACGGCTAAAGGCTTTAGTAAAAGGTACTCTGTAGTGCAGTTGGAACTCGTCAATGAGTACACTGGCCTCTTCATATAAAGCGCAAACAATACAAACATCAAACAGGCGCGGCTGTTTATCCATCACGAGCACTCTTCTTTCCACGCACGCCAGGCGAATTGCTTTAGCCAGTCAGTGTGATATAGCTGAATCCTCATACCTCGGCAGGCATTTTGCTACTAAAGGTTCGTGATCTGGACGGGATCGAAATTTATTGTGGGTCCCATAAAAGGGTTTTCCTGGATCGCAACGGTAAGTGTATACGTCGTATTCTGTGTGGGAACAAAGGCAAAGATTGCTTGTATCTTGACCGGATCGCTGTTCGCAAGAGTATCACTCTTCGGAGTAACATTCGCAGGAATCTGATTTTGCGCACCACTGGCTAACAACTCAAATGTATCTACTCCGTAGCCCATGCTGCTTCCTGATACATTTTGCAGAGAGATATTCCAGATCATATTTCCGTTTGCAGCATTCACCTGAATCGTCGTGATTGTCACACGAATGGGGTCATTACAATTTGTGCCACAGGTTAACAACAGATTCTCAGTAATTGTTCCGCTTGGAACTGTGGCTACAGGTGCAGATTGCGTTGCAACAGACGTAGATGTGGGTTGCGCCGCCTGCGTTGTGACTAAGGTAGGTACGGGCTGCACCGTTTGCGTTGCGACCGGCAGAGACGTTGTTTGTCCTGTCTGTTGAACAGATGGGTGGGTGAGGAGCAACGTCGTGGTTGTAGTCGCTAGAATAAGGACCAGGACAGCCAGAATGGTTGCTATGATCTTCCAACCATTGCGTTTCGGTTTTGCTGGCTCGCCAATCTTTTCCTGGAGTTGGGCACGGTACTGTGTAATCGGTCCTCCCTGCGCAAGCTGCCCATAATACGCTTCTTCCCCTGGTGGATAGCTTCCCAGAGGCGGCGGTGGTGCAACTGGCGATTCCGTTTGCGGATAGGGCGACAGCGGATACGGTTGATCCGTCGAGCCAGGCGAATCCGATGACTGAGTCATAGATAATTTTTCTGATTGAGAAGAAGACGAAAGTTGCCCGGTGGAGTTTGTCGGATCTGGTGATGATGGTTGCATGATTTTTCTCCTAAACATAGTCATTGATAATACAGCGAGAGATAGGATCAAAAAGGGCTGGCTATTCTGAACATTGCAAAACTCTACTTTAATAGAAAGAGCATACTCTCCAGGCAGCACTTGAGGAAGTGCAACTTGATGGTGTCTTGATGGTGTTTTTGCTTTTACATTGCGGTGATTGTAGCTACTGCTACAGGCTTATCCACAGGAATATTATCAGGATACCAGGTGGTTCCATACGAGAAGCATGATGAGCGTAAATGGTAGCTTTATTCTTTTGCGGGCATAGTGGTAATCAGCGAGGGAGTTCCTGCAATCGCAGCAAAGGCATCGGCATAGCCCAGCAACGTCGGTCGGAGCGTGATCATTTCTTGACGGATTTTGTCATATTGCTCCCACTGCCGTTCGTACTCCAGAACCCCCACAGTCATTGGCCGCCGATCCTCATAGTCCTTGAGCATAGGGTGCCATTTTGAGAGGAAGGGACGCAGGGCCAGATTGAGCATTCTGACGGCCATAAATGAGACGGACCGCTCTGGCTCAGCGTCAAGGTGAGTCTGGAAAGGGCCAAGCTGACGAAGGATGATTCTAGTGGTCTGAAAGAGGGAATAGAACGAAGTCAGGGCCTCGCGCAGAAGTCCTCGGTCGTCCTCAAGAATGGTCATAGGAACACGCGTGACCAGCTCTACATGGATCTCCCAGGCAGCCTGTTTTTCGGCCTCATCTGGCCTCCATGCCTGCGTCGCCGGCAGTTGATGAGGATCTTGATAGAGGCCCAATTCCTGTGGACTCATAGCAAAAAGGCGGCACAACTTCTGAATCGAGGAGGGATATGGGATCCTGCCGCTTTCCCAGCGCCGTACCGCATCGACACTTACCTCTACCTGTTCCGCGACGTAAGCCTGGGTCCATCCTCTTTTTTTTCTCGCCAGGGCCAGTGGTGCCTGATATGGGGATAAAGAATGGTTTACCATAGCGCTCCTCCATCAAACAGACCAGATCAACATTATATGCTAATATATTAAACTGTAACCCAAGACTATTTATTGTCTTCTGTTGATCTAATACTATCATATTACATTGAATATTGCAATTGCACAAATCTGGTTATTTTTACAGTATTGCATTGTCTCATGAGAATCTGTCCCCTTCATCCGTCAAGATATCTCTCAGAAAGGCGCTGCTCACCCATTGTTATCCTCAACAGAGTGCGAACAGGTTGCAAACCAGTATGCCCACACTGTCAATTCATTGCCAACCCCCCCATTGTATGCTTCGAGTGAACCTGAGCAATACGTTATACAATTGAAGTAGGAATGCGATTGGTGAGTTACACCAATCATCACTCACACAAGGAGATGGTTGCCATGATGTCTCGCTTCACGTATTTCATGATGCAGTTCGTCGTCTCTCTCCGGTGGTCTTACTGGCTCCTCATCGCTTCCGTCCTTCTAGCTGTGGTTGTCCCTCTGGTGCTCCACTTTTTTACCGGAGTGCCCGTGATCCATTTGAGTTCTGGTCCTGTTCTTGATCCGCATCCTCAGGGGTAATGGCTTTACCAATCTTGTCGAGCTTGAGGGAGCCAGAAAATCGTCTCTGTATTTCGATATGGGAGAATCTTCCACTATCTCTATGCATTCTGGGCAGGGCTTTTCCGTGTTCCTCTCCTCTGACTCCTGCCGACGGGATTCGCGCCCCCAATGGGGCGCAGGGCAAGGGGAGAGGTGCTGGCAACGCCGCGTCGCGGCGTTGCCAGCACCTCTCCCCTTGCCAACATGACGAAAACTGAAAAGCTCTGCGTTCGGGGTTTGGCACTTCACATCCTTTCGGCCTTTTGCTATACTTGATTTGCATCAAAAAGAGGCTGACACGCTAAAGAGATTGTGCTGTGGCTACTAACTTTCAGAACATTGCGGATCGACTGTGGCAGGCTACTGATAACTTGCGTGCCAATACGCCCCTTTTTAAAGAAGGAAGAATGGCGGCATATGACGAGAACTGGCCCAGAGCCACTGGAGATCCTCCATGTGCTAGGAATCGATGAGACAGCTATTGTAATGCCGGTGCGGGGTGGGTTTGATATGCTCATGTGGAAGGTTGAATACGAGGGCCAGAGCTATGCCCTACGCGTGTTTCGACCAGGAAGGCACGAGGATTGTGAACATGAGAGGATGGTAATGTCCGCGGCTCGGGAGGCAGGTCTCCCTGTGCCAGAAGTGCGCAGAGTGAGCGTCTGGCAAGACCATCCGGTGCTTCTGCTCACCTGGCAACCAGGACGCACAGTAGCCGACGAATTGCGCGCCCGGCCCTGGCGTATGTGGCAAGTGGGGATTGCCTTTGGTCGTATGCAAGCAGCGATTCATGCTGTACCTGCTCCCGAGCCGCTACGACAGCAGCCAGATGCCTGGATTGCCTGGAAATGTGAAGGCGAGCAGCTCTTGCATGATCGCTTGCGTCGCCTGATTGCGCAGGACATCGCTCTGCTGCACCTGGACTATCATCCCCACAATGTTTTGACCGATGGCAAGCAGATCACCGGCGTTGTGGATTGGACACATGCGCACGCAGGCGATCCACGGGCTGATATCGCACGTACGGTCTCTATTCTGCGTATTGATCCCCTCGCCCGTAAGCCTTTTATTCAATGGCTCGCTCTGCGCGTCTTTGAGCGGGCCTGGCGTGCTGGTTACCAGCGGGAACGAGGCCCGCTGGAGGATATGCCGCTCTTCTATGCCTGGGCCGGCAATGTACTGCTGCAATCGTTAGCAGATCGTTACAAACACATACCGCAGAAGCTGGCTCCAGCACGCCGCTGGACTAGCAAATGGCTGGTACGAGCGAAGTGAGATAATAGCAGCTCTCTTTTGCTCAAAGACTCTGTAGTAACAACACAGCGATTACTTGTACGCATCGAAGCTTCTGCAACGTGCTAGACTATGGGCTCCGCATGTTTTCTTGCTGAGGAAATTTTGTAATAATGGACAACGGCCTCCAGACGGTTCTGCACCTGGAGCTTTGAATAGATGTTTGTCAGGTGATTCTTGACCGTTTTCATTTCCACATGGAGTTTCTCTGCAATCTGACGGTTGCTTAGACCTTCTACAAGGCAAGAAAGCAGCTCTATTTCGCGAGCCGTCAGTACACTCCGTCTGGGAGCAGGGTCATAAAGCAGAGGATTTACCGGATACGGAACGTGCGTGACACTATTAGTAATGAAAGGAGCTATGAAGTATTTTCCTCTATGTATCTCGCGAATAGCATGGAATAAGTCCCCTGGCGTCATCATCCGGTAGATCAGCGCCCCCTGGATATCCATATTGATGGCTGACAGGTATTCCCGCAAATCTTCTCGGGGTAATAGAAGGAGTTTTTTGATCCGGGGAAAGATCGCTCCCAGGGTAGAGAGCGACTCATACAGGGAGGCGTCCACTTGCTTTGGGTGGATCAAGAGGACGTCCACATCCTGTTTCAAGAGAGTGTGCTCAAATGCTTCTTTTGTCACGATAGTTTGCCGGACGGAAAACTCTTCTCTGGCACGTAGCGAGCTGGCCAGTCCATCGGCGATAAACAGATCGTATGAAGCAATTGTGACACGAATGAGGGATGTCGATGCATCGTGTAAGCTCATTGTTCTTCTCATCCTTTACTACACGGTTGATATTATATGTTAAGAATAGTGCGGGGAAGGTTAATGGGTCGTGAGCAGCTTGTGCGCAAATACGTTGCTCAGTCATGTGATAGAACGATAAAAGAAGTCTGGGGTGCAGTGCTCGGGGTTGGGCTGGGCCAGGGGTCCCCCGCCACTTTCTGGAGAGGCGACAAACTCGACGCCAGTGTCACAGCCAGTAAGAAAAGGATACAAATGTACGCCGAACACATGAAAACAATAAAAGCGACGTTGATGCACTTCTGCTTCATATTGTGTCTCTGCATGGTGTTTCATCCTTTGTGAACTTCTAACTTGTGTGATCTCAACGTTTGTTCTAATCTATGCATTAAGAATAGCTCTCTGAGGGTTAACTGCTTGTGAGCAATTTGTTCGCAAAGCTGTCGCTAGAGACTGGTTCTACGTTTCTTTAAAATACGGTGCTAGAGGAAGTAAAGAAGACAACGGACAAAAGCTTCCGCAGATTTTTAAAGCAGAGGCAGGGAGTCAGCAAAAGATTTCTGGGCCTGGTGCAGCGCCTGAGTGGAACCAGGTGATTCACCCGGTTATTTGTTGATAGAGATTTTGGATAGCTTTCCCTGGCACCGTCCCGAGTTCATCTTGCAGCACATTCACGCACCGTTGATATTGCCGTAGCGCCAGGCCGCGTTTATTCCGACGCAGGTAGCAGCGCATAAGTCCGTAGTGAGCCTCCTCCATACAATTATCGATAGCCAGCATATGCTGCCAGTGTGTAGCTGCTTCATCGAATCTTTCCTGGTGCCAGGCAAGCAAAGCCAACTGGTGTCTGGCATCGAGATAGCGCTCCCGCAGATGGTCGCGTCGGAATATGCACCAGTCGCTATAGAATGATTGGACGTAGTCCCCGCGATAGAGTTTGGTCATTTCCAGAAACGCTGTGTATGCGCTCTCCTTGTTGTCAACGGCAAGAGCTTGTTGGGCTTCTTTCTCGTAAGTAAGAAAAGCATCGACATCGTACCAGACATTTTCGCCGTAGAGCGAGGAGAGGTCGAGGGTATACCTGCCGCCCTTTTTCACGATACTACTCTCTCCAACGGTTTTGCGTAAATAGTAAAGGGTTGAACGCCAGATTTGATCTGTCTGCTCATCGATTTCATCAGGCCAGAGCGCGGTAATAATCTGTACTTTTCGCAGGTGAGTCGGACTATTGAGCAGCAAAAAGAAGAGCTCCATTGAGCGTGGCATACGCCAACGGGTAATCGGCTCCTCATTGAGCAGGATGGTGGGTTCTCCTAGAGCATAAATTTTCAGGGAAGGCTGTTTTACCGTTGCCGGGAGAGCTACTTCTGGAGAGGTTGTAGCGAGCGTATGAAAGCTAACGGGCTGGACGCTCTCTTCTTTCTGTAAAATGCTTTTCAGCGGAGCTGCCTCAGGAAGAGACTGGATGTATTTCATCAGGTCAGGATGACGCTGGGTCTCCAGCAGGAGAACATGCTCGTAATTGTAACGCGTCATGATAGCTACAACCTTTTGGAGCGATTGGGTAGCCCTTTCTAGTTGATTCAGAGAGATATAACATACGGTAGCGCGTAGCGCGGCTTGTAGCTGTTCCATTTTGAAGCCGATGGAATCCAGGGCTGTTTCTGCGGCTGCCAGAAGCGCACACGCCTGTTCATAGCTATGTTGATACAGAAAAATGGTTCCTTGAGTCAGCTTCAGAAGAACGCTATCATAACTCTCTTGCTCTTCATCTTTCTGGAGAAGCTGGCTGATACGCGCCGCAAAGACTTGTGCCGTTTGAATGTCACCTATGATGAGATAGGTGATAGCCATCGTGCGTAATGCGCTATGCAATAGAGAAGCATTCTGTAATTTAAGCGCAATCTCCAGCCCTTCTTCCCCGGTTTCCAATGCTTGAATGTGGAGGCCCTGATCCTGGTAGAGCCTGCTCAGGTTGACCAGGGCATAGGCTTCACCCCGCGGAAAAGTTCCTTTCTCTCGGGTAAGGGCTAGAGCTTCTTTGTATGCGGCCTCCGATTGCGCTAATTTGCCTTCTCTCCATCGATACAGCCCCATACGCGTGAGGTGATCGGCTTTGTACCAGGGATCATCGAGCTGTTCTAGAATACGGCTGGCCTGCGAAAGATGGTATTCAGCAAGAGTAAAATTCCCGGTTAGACTGTACGCGCTGACCAGCGCACTATGAATATCGGCTGTTTCAAGGATCTCCGTTTTGCGCCCTCGCAGTTGTAATGCTTTTTGTAATTCCGCGATGCCCATCGTAAAATCTCCTAAGAGATTGGCACACACTCCTAGACGAAGATGTGCTGCCGCTCGCAAAGGAACTTCATCAATGGGCAGTTGTTGCAGTATCCACTGGCTCCGTTCTCGTGCCTGCGAATAATTTCCCAATTGAAATAAGCCTCTGCTCTCAGCGTTGGCAATCTCGCCCCGCAAAAACGGAATCTCATCTGGATCAACCAGGGCTGACGGCTGATTGAGCACCTCTGAAGCTGCACTCAGCAAAGGAAACGCCTGGGCATGTTCCCCTGACATGAGGTACATTTTCGCCCGGATGATCAGGAGCTGTGGATGGCATGATGTGATCTCTGATGGTAACAAATCGATCCAATGCGCCAGCGTTTCGACCTGCCCTTTCGCCAGAATATGCTTACTGGCCGAGATAATGAACGTTGCGGCAACATGATAAGCTCTGGCCTCCTGGGCGTGAAGAATCGCCTGATCGTACTCGCCCATCTCCTGGAAAAGTTCTGCTGCCTGCTGATGTAATTCTGTAAAACGTTCTTGTGAATCGGTGAGAAGCTTTTTTTGTAAAATGCTTCGTATGATGGGATGAAGGATGTAAGATTCTTCTTGATCAAGGTTACTATCCCTACGAATCACAAACAGGCCCTGTTTTTCTAGATGGTACAAATGCTGTATTGCATCGGTGCGTGCAAGCAAACGGTTACAAAGTGAGGGCGTCATTTCCTGGAGCACAGAAGCCTCTTGCAAAAAGATATAGGCGGCTGGCTCGGATTGAAATACTTCCTGAACGACATATTCAAACAACTGCTGTTGATTATGACCTATCTCCAGATTGCCTGCGCTCTTTTCAGGCTGCGTTGATGCGGGAAGAGAAAGAAATTGTGCCTGTCCCAGGCGTGTCCCTAGAAGGATGCCCGCGATCCAGCCACCGAATGACGCGTTAAGTTGCTCAGCCTCTTCTTCGGACAGGGGGGAGATTTGTTGTAGCTGCGCCAGGTCACGAATTTCTTGTATGCTGAAACGCAACTTGCTCGCCCCTAAAGCAAACATCTGGCGGTCCTTTGTCAGCCGGACTAGCGGTATATCAGGTATAGATCGACTCTCAATAATAAGTGTGCAGTTTAATGGCATGGAAGCAAGGAAACGATTAATGATTTTGTTGATGAGCCGATTAGGGCTAATCTCGTGATAGCCACAGAGCAGAATCGCTACACGTTCGTTGATTTCGGTTGCAATCGCATTGGCAAAAGTGTCAACAATGGTTTCGTAGCGATAAAAAGAGACCTCGCTATTGGCTTCGGCGGCGATGGCGCTGTTCAATAACTGATCAAGGGTTCCCCCGAATTGAGGAAAATGGAAGCGGATACTTTCAATGAGGGTACGTAAAAAGACGGTTTTGTCTGCATCAGTGCTATCAAGAAAATACCAGCAACAGGTGAAAGATGTATGCGTCGCGAAGTCGGCAAGCAGCGTAGTTTTTCCATAGCCGGCGGGGGCGCAAAGCAGGATAAGCTTACGTCCGACAATCAGGGGGGCAGCACCTTCAAGAACTTCATTGAGCGCAGCTACTAGTTGCTGTCGATGTAAGAGCGATGGTGGAAGAGTTGGTGGAATAACCTTTCGCAAAAGACTGGTGGCGATACTCATTGTTTAGGAACCCCTTGAGAGTCTCTTACTGTTCTCCAAGAATGCTTCCAGAGCACTGTATAGTCAGCTTCCTCCTACGCTCCCCAGGATACCGATTTATTATAACATACAAATCAGTATCTTGAATATTTACACGCCAATAATTTAGTTGGTGTTTGGCACAAAATACTTGATAAATGCAACAAGCTATTAGAAAACACGCTAAAGTGATAAGTGGAGCTTTGCACGTATTATAGCAATTTGAAACGGTCGTTGCAAGTAAAGAAGGTTTCCTCAGGGCTTTTCAGTTTTCTTCTCCTCTGACTCCTGCCGACGGGATGCGCGCCCCGAACGGGACGCAGGGCAAGGGGAGAGGTGCTGACAACCCC
>Ga0070741_10009633_pt1 | contig 18632 bp, 14 predicted proteins | sample Coa_R1_4_FD_66440 | JGI IMG/M metagenome (GOLD analysis project Ga0070741, IMG submission 66440) | Surface soil microbial communities from Centralia Pennsylvania, which are recovering from an underground coalmine fire - Coalmine... | ecosystem: Environmental > Terrestrial > Soil > Unclassified ...
CGTGCGCCTTCATCGAGGACGCCAGGCGCGAGTCCGTCGAGGTCACGCTCGAGCTGTCCGGCGCCCGCAAGGAGGGCGCGCGCCTCGTCGTCACGGGGTGCCTCGCCGAGCGCTACGGCGACGACCTCGCAGCTGCGCTCCCGGAGGCCGACCTCGTCGCGGGTTTCGGGATGCCGGTCACGCTCGGTCGCAAGGAGCGTGAGGGTCAGGTTCCCCGTCTCGACCTCTTGAACCTCCCGCGCCCCCCGAGCACCCGGCCATGGGCCTACGTGAAGGTGGCCGAAGGTTGCGACCGGGCGTGCGGCTACTGCGCCATCCCGAGCTTTCGCGGGCCACAACGGAGCCGGACGCCGGAGGCGATCCTCGCCGAGGTGGAGTCGCTCGGCGCGCAGGAGATCGTGCTCGTCGCCCAGGACCTTGCGTCGTACGGGCGGGACCGAGGGGCGCCCGGCATTGTCGAACTGGTGCGCGCCGTGGCCGAGCGCGTCCCGTGGGTGCGGCTGCTGTACCTCTACCCGTCCGATCTCTCGGATGCGCTGATCGGCGCCATCGAGGGCACTGCGGTCCACTACTTCGACCTGAGCCTTCAGCACGTGTCGCGCCCGCATCTGCGCCGCATGCGGAGGTGGGGTGACGGCGACCGCTTCCTCGCCCGCATCGCCGATATCCGGGCGCGGATGCCGACCGCGGCGTTCCGCTCCAACTTCATCATCGGCTACCCGGGCGAGACCGAAGCCGACCACGACGCGCTGCTCGAGTTCATCGCCGCGGCCCAGCTCGACTGGTGCGGCATGTTCGCCTACTCCCCGGAGGAGGGGACGTACGCCGTCGGGCTCGACGGCACCGTGCCCGAGGGCCTCGTCGCCGAGCGCCTCGCGGAAGCCGCCGAGCTGCAGGACCACGTGACCACGACGCGGCGCGCCGCGCTCGTGGGCACGACGGTCGACGTGCTCGTCGACGCGCCCGGTGTGGCGCGCAGCCATCGGGAGGCGCCGGAGATCGACGGCGTCATCAACGTCCCGCGCCACCTGGTGCCGGGGACGTTCGTGACCGTCGAGATCACGGGCGCCGCCGGTCCCGACCTCGACGGCCGCCCGGTCCGGGCGCTGATCCGAGGCTGACGTGCGCGACGGGTTCGGTCCTTCCGCACTCGCCACGCCTGCCAACGCGATCACCGCGGCGCGCCTGGTCGCTGCACCCCTGATGGCGTTGCTGATCGTCCGTGAAGGTCCGGGATGGGCGGTGTGCGGGGTGTGGTTCGTGCTGTCGTCGACGGACGCCCTCGACGGGTTCCTCGCCCGGCGCCATGGTGCGACGCGTTCGGGCGCGTTCCTCGACCCCCTCGCCGACAAGATCTGCGTGCTCGTCGCCATGGTGACGCTGGTGGCCGTGGGGACGTGGTGGTGGCTCCCGGTCGGGCTCATTGCCGGTAGGGAGCTCGTGCAGACCGCGCTGCGCTCGCAGCTGGCGCGCCGGGGCGTGAGCGTGCCCGCCACGCGCCTGGCGAAGGTCAAGACGCTGCTCCAGGACCTTGCCGTTGGCGCCGCCTTGCTGCCGTGGACCGCCCACCGCCACGCGCTCGTGCAGACCATCCTGTGGGCGGCCGTCGTGCTGACGTTGTTCACGGGCGCCCAGTACCTGCGCGTCGGCCGGCGTTCGGCCGTCGTCGCGTAGGCGCCGGCCATGGCGTTGAGCTGCGAGGTCGTCGCGGTCGGGACCGAGCTGCTGCTCGGCCAGATCGTCGACACCAACTCGGCGTGGATGGGGGAGCACCTGGCGGCGGCCGGGATCGACTCGCACTACCAGGTCAAGGTCGGTGACAACCAGGCGCGCATCGAAGCCGCCATCCGTGCCGCACTGGCGCGCAGCGACGCCGTCATCTGCTGCGGTGGGCTCGGGCCCACCCAGGACGACATCACCCGAGAGGCGATCGCCGCGGTGATGGGCGTGCCCCTCGAGCGCGATCCCGACATGGTGGCGTCGATCGCCACGTTCTTCCGGGGGCGGGGACGGGAGATGGCTGCGAACAACGAGCGCCAGGCTGACAAGCCCGTCGGCGCCGCGTTCATCCCGCAGACGATGGGCACGGCGCCGGGGCTGATCTGCCCCGTCGACGGCAAGGTCATCTATGCGGTGCCCGGCGTCCCGCACGAGATGGAGGACATGCTCGAGCGTGCCGTGATCCCGGACCTCAGGCGCCGTTCGGGCGAGACGGCGGTGATCCGCAGCCGCGTGCTGCGGACCTGGGGGCTGGCGGAGAGCACGCTGGCTGAGAAGGTGGCGCACCGGTTCGACCGCCTGGAGGGGATCATCGGCGCGCCGACGATCGCGTTCCTCGCGTCGGGGCCCGCCGGCATCAAGGTCCGCGTCACGGTCAAAGCCGCGGATGCTGCCACGGCGGACCGAGCGCTCGATGAGGAGGAAGCGGAACTGCGGGCAGTGCTCGGCGATGTCGTCTTCGGCGTCGACGACGACACCATGGAGTCGGTCGTGGGCACGCTGCTGCGCAAGCGGGGCCTGACGCTCGGGGTCGCGGAGTCGCTCACCGGCGGGCTCATCGGGGCGCGGCTGACCGAGGTGCCGGGGGCGAGCGAGTGGTTCCGCGGCTCGATCGTCTCGTACGCGTCAGACGTGAAGTACACGCTGCTCGGCGTGCCGGACGGCCCCGTCGTCTCCGCGTCGGCCGCCGAGGCGATGGCGCTCGGTGCCATGCGGGCGCTCGGCGCTGATGTCGGGCTGGCGGTGACCGGCGTCGCCGGGCCGACTGAGCAGGACGGGATGCCGGTCGGCACCGTGTTCGGTGCGGTGCACCTGGACGGGACGACGTCCACGCACGAGCTCCACCTCCCGGGTGACCGCGAGCGCGTCCGCTGGTACTCGACGATCAGCCTGCTCGACGCCCTCCGCAAACGGCTGCTCGCGGACGCGCCCGGGTAAGCGCGCGCCTGCCCGCGCCCGAGGATGGGTGCCGGCGCAAGGTGGTCGCGATGGAGTGCACGTGGGGGCCACGTTCCGCGACCACCTCGCGGGGGACCTCAACGCAACGCGCCGTGCGCACGGCCCCAGTCAGGACGTGGGGAAGCGCTCCGAAAACGACGACGTCATCGCCGCGCCGGTGACGACGCTCCGGGCGCTGGTGCCCTCGAGCGGTACATGGACGCGGAACGTGCAGCCGAACCCGCGCCGCCCGCTGACCGTCAGGTACCCGCCGTGCGCGGCGGCGATGGCGGTGGCGATGCGGAGGCCGAGGCCGGTCCCTCCCTGGCGGCGGGGGCCGCCGGAGCTGTCGGTGTAGAGCGCCCATCGCAGCGAACGGAGCTCGTCCTCGGTCACGCCGCGCCCGGAGTCCTGGACGGTGAACACGGCCTCGCCCGCGACGCACTCGGCGCCGAGCCGGATCTCGTCGCCGGTCGCGGTGTGCTGGACGGCGTTCTCGACGAGGGCGTCGATGGCCATCACCAACCGGGGCGCATCGACGACGATCGTGGTGTCGTCGAGGCAATCGACCGCCCAGGACCGTGGCGCGGTCGGCCGCCACCGCTCGGCGATCTCGATGCCGAGGGCGTCGATCGACACCGGCACTGGGACGAGGAACTCGTCGTCGCCCGCACACGCGAGCACCAGCATCCGTTCGGTGAGACGGGCCATGCGGTCGAGCTCCTCGAGGATGATGTCGAGGTGCAGGTCCGAATCGGCCCTGCCGCTCACGAACGGCCGGAGGAGCTCTGCGTGCCCCCGCACGATCGTGATCGGTGTGCGCAGCTGGTGCGAGGTCTCGCTGACGATCACCCGGTCGTGGTGGTCGACGAGCTCCGGTGGCATCCTCGTCGCGGCCAGGATGCGGTGACGGAGCGGGATCACCGACGCCACGGCCAGCACGACGAGCGACACCTCGAGCGCGTCAACGAGCGAATGGGCGTTCAGTCCTTCGACGATCGCCGCCGTGATGGCCGCCGTCAGCGCGACGGCGAAGAGCTCGCGCGCCCCGCGGGTCGCCGGGCCGCCTCGGACCGCTTGACGTCGAGCGGGAGCGGCCTTGGGGTGCTCCCACGGCGCCGCCGCGGGTGCTCATCGCTCGCGGGCGACGAGCGGCGGCTCGTCGAGGACGACGACCGGCCCTTCCGTGAGCACGATCTCCCCGTCGACGTCGACGGTGGGCTGCGCCGCGCCGCCTTCGGTGACGTCGTCGGGCGACGTGCCGGCCGGCTCACCGACGAGCGGCGGCGAGGCGACGCTCCCTCCCGGCTCACCGGCGAGCGCCCGCGAGGCGACGCTTCCTCCCGGCTCACCGGTGAGCGCCGGCGGCGAGGTGACGGTCCCCGTGACTCGGGACGATGCATGCCGCGGCTCGGTGCGGTCGAGCCGGTGGCGCGCCGGCCGGCGTTGCCCGGCGCGCCGCCGCCGCCCGCGGACGGCGCCGATGAGAGCGATGGCGATGACGATCCCCGCTGCCCACTCGACGATCGGCGCCAACCGGTCCCGCGACAGGATCGTCGACTGGTGCCATGCGGGAGCGGCGTTGACGACGAAGGGCATGGTCGCCTGGGCGTCGGCCAACCCGGCGCGGTGGACCGTCGCGACGACGGTCATCGGGCCGGGGACGAGATTGAGGTCACCGCCGCTCCAGCTGCCGTCCGCTGCCAGCTTGGTCTGGACGACCTGGCGCGCCGCGTAGGGCGACGACAGGACCAGCGTGACGCCGGTGACCGGTGCGGGGGCGGGCCGCCGGGTGTTGGACGCTTGGGCGGTCACCAGGTTGGTGCCCGGCCGGTTGGGTGCCACGGAGACCTCGACGAGGACGTCGCCGGCGTTGGACGTGAGCGTGGACGGCTGCAGCGCGGGCGGCCGGGAGAACTGCGGCCCTCGCGCCGGGAGCGTCGCCGCCAGCGCCGCTCCGAGGCCGATGACGACGGTGCCGACGGCGGCTTCCCGCGCCAGCGACTTGGCCCGCAGGCGCACCGGCCGCTTGTTGACGATGCGGCGGTGGCGCCAACCCATCACGATGATCACGGCGACCAGCGCCACCTTGGCGACCAGGAACGCGCCGTACCACGTGCTCAACAACGCGGTCACCGTGGCGACCTCGGCGCCGGACAACAGCAGGCCGGTGGCGACGACAGCCGCCAGCCCTCCGGCCGCCACGCCGCTGAACGCCCGCAGCATCGTGCGCCGCGCATCCGGCTCGCGCGTCATCTGGACGAGCGCGACCGCCATGGCCATCAGGCCGCCGATCCATGCACCGACGGCCAGGAGGTGCGCGGCGCGCAGCACCACGCCTCCCGCGGTGGGCGTGGACGAGCCGCCGGTATGGCTCCCGAACCCGACCGCGATCGCATCTGCCACCGCCAGTCCGCCGGCCACGAGGGCGACGACGGGGCGGCGCTTCGTCCGCGACGCCGGCGGTGTGTGGGCATCGCGGTAGCGCGACCACGCGAGCAGCACGATCAGCGCGGTGGTGATCGTCGCCTCGGCCCGCCACCGTTCGCCGAGCGAGCTCGTCGCCAGCAGGCGCGAGAAGGTCGATACCAGCGGCCCGATGCTCGCTGCTTCGTAGGCCAGGAGGATGGTGTCGCCGGCAAGGGCGAGGACCGCGCCCCCGATGGCGAACGCCAGCATCGAGCGCCGCACGCGCCGGCGCCGAGGGCCGGTGAGGGCGCGGGGCACGACGATGAACGCCACCGTCAGCCCGCCCAGCATGGCCGCGAGGCCGGCGGCGCCGAGCCACCGCACGAGGACTTCGACCCAGTCGGGCGGCGGCGAGGCCGGGCGCGCCGGTGGGCCCGTCGGCGCCGTGCCGACGCCGAGCGAGATCGTGCCGTCCGTGAGGTGCAGGTCGACGCTGTCGCGGACGTGGAACGACACCCGGTAGACGCCCCGGGGCAGGTCGGGGAGCGTCACGTCGAGGCGCGTGGGGCGCTGGGCGTCGACCGCGACGGCGGTGGGGGGGATGGCGTGGCCGTTCGCGTCGATGATGGCGATCTTGACCAGGGACGCGTCGAGCTCGTCGTTGAACTCGAGCCACATCGTCTGCGGCCCGAGCTTGATGACCGATCCGTCAGGCGGGTTGCTGGTGACGAGGTAGGCGTGCGCCGACGCCGGCGCGGCGGTCAGCACGACCCCCGCCAGGCCGACGAACGCGGCCACGAACGCGGTCCGCCACCGCGTCAGCATCGGGAGCCTTCAGCCTGCGAGGGTGTAGCCGACATTGCGCACCGTCCGGATCACGTCACCGAGCTTGGACCGCAGCCGGCGGACGTAGACGTCCACGACGTTGCTGCCAGGGTCGAAGGAGAACCCCCAGACTTCCGACAAGAGCTCCGGGCGGCTGCACACGTTCCCGGCGTTGCTGATGAGATGGCGCAGGAGCAGGAACTCGCGCTCGGTCAGGTCCACTTCGCCCTTCAGCCCCTCGGCGCGGCGCTTCATGACGTCGAGCTTCACGCCGCCGCGGTAGAGGTAGGTGTCCATCGTGTCCTCGTCCTTGGCCCGGACATTGACGCGAGCGATCAGCTCATCGAGCGAGAACGGCTTCGTCAGGTAGTCGACGGCGCCGGCTTCGAGGCACTCGACCTTGACGCGGGGCTCTGCTTGAGCGGACAGGACCATCGTCCGCTGGTGCGGCCGCGCCTGCAGGATGCGCTGCAGGAGCTCCACACCGTGGAGGCCCGGCATGACGAGGTCCATGAGGACGAGGTCGTAGTCCCGCGTCTCGACAAGCTTGAGCGCGGTCTTTCCCTCAGCCACCATATCGACAGCCCAACCACGCGCTTTGAGCGCTCCGCCAACAAAACTCGCGATGCGTTGTTCGTCCTCTACAACGAGGATCCGCCCCATGGCCTCCCGTCCCCGGCCGGTTGCACTCCGTCCCATGTGGGATGGTAAAGGCGGCGCAGACTCCGGATCCACTGCCGGATGACAGGTTGTTCAGGTGTTGGGTTACGGGGCGCGCAGGACCGTCGCGGAGGCGAGCGCGACGGTGCGGTCGTCGTGACCCGTGTCGTGCACCGATAGACGGACGACGACCGCCTCGCGATCGCGCCCGACGACCGTGCACCGCGCCTCCACCGGTCCCGTCCTCGCCGGCGCGAGGAAGTGCAGCACGGTGCGGGCGACCACGCCCCCGCCCGCGGCGCGCGCCGCGGCGGTGTCGACGAGCATGGCGACGGCGCCCCCGTGGAGGATCCGCCAGCGATTGCGGAGGGCGTCGTGCAGCACGAGCCGCGTCGTCGGCCCGTCGCCGGGCTCGATGCCGAACGCCGCCTCGAGGTCGTCCACCTCGGCGGGCGCGGGCTCGGCACGGACCGGCCGTTGGAAGGGGGGTGGCCCCTCCGCGGGGTCGAGCACGGACGTGGTCAACAGCCCGTGGCCGACGCGGAGCCCGTCGTTGCCCTCGTCGCGGATGTCGACGGACGCCACCACCCGGGCCCGGCTGGCCCGCAGCACCGTGGCGTCGAGGCGGAGCGGCCCCGTGTGCGCGTGCTCGGACAGCACGCCCATGAGGCTCGTCGACACCGTCCACGCCGGGAGTGATGCCAGGCCGCACGCCAGCCCGCCGGTCGCATCGAGGGCGGCGAGGAGGACGCCGGTGCGCAGGCCGCCGGCGGCATGGCGCGTGTGCTCGGCGATCGGCACGAGGCCGACCACGCCGGTGCCGACCTCATGGCGGCGCAGGCCGATCAGCGCATCGACGCGAGCGGGCAGGTTCATATGGCCACGTTGGCGATCGTCGCGAGCCGGCCCGCGTTGTCGCGGACGGCCACGACGGCGGCGTCCGGCCCGACGAGCTCGGCGGACGTCGTGAACGGCGCGTCACGGCATTGCGACAGATAAGCGACGTGGAGCTCGACGGCCGGGCGCCCGAGCGCGCACGCCCCCGCCTGTTCGGCGACGAACGCGACGAGCCCTCCCTGCAGCGCGCCAAAGCTGTTGGCCGTGTAGGCGCTGAGCGGCACCGACAACCGTCCCTCGGACGCGTCGACGGTGGTGATGCCGATGGCGTCGCCGATCCAGCGCGTGAGCGCGCTCCCGCGGCCGCCGAGGACGGCGCGGCGCCCGGGGGCGATGGGCGGGATCACGGGTCCGGGGGTGTCGTCGCGTCTGGGGAGGATGGAGAACGTGGCCGTGGCCCATGCGGCGTCCGTGAGCCGCACCTCCACGACGAGGGTGGTGCGGCCGCGGCGGACAACGGAGGCCGCTGCTTCGACCTCCGTGCCGGTGCACGGTCCGGCCACCGTGACGGCGAGGTCAGCGGTGGCGACGCGGTCGGGGCTCGCCGTGCGCGCCGCCAGGTTGCCCGAGACGGAGTCGACCAGCGTGGCGAGGACACCCAACGACACGCCACCTGACGCGTCGGTGATGGCGGGCGTGACCGGCATCCAGGCGGTGGCGGTGCCGTCGGGCGGCGTCTCGACCTCGAACCCGAGGTCGCGCAGGAGGTGCTCCGCGGGGGGATAGGGCATCGTCGCCACGGCGGCGGGACCGTAGCCCCGCTTGGGAGCATGGGGCGTGCGCCTGTTCGTCGCGGTCTGGCCGCCGGCCGATGTCGTCGCGCAGCTGGCTGCCCTCCCGCGGCCCGAGATCGACGGGGTGCGCTGGACCACGCCAGACCAGTGGCACGTCACGTTGCGGTTCCTCGGCGAGCTGGGCGGACCGGAGGAACTGTCCTCGGTGTTGCGCGGCACTGCCCTGCCCCGGGCATCCGCGGTGCTGGGCCCGGTGGCCGAGGCCCCCTCGCCGACGCTGCTGTGGTTCCCGGTATCGGGGCTGGACGCGCTCGCCGCCGCGGTCATCGGGGCGACGGGCGGGGTGGGGCGGCCGGCCGAGCGCGAGTTCCGCGGCCACCTGACCCTGGCCCGGGCGCGGCCGCGGGCGCCGCGGTCGCTCCTGCGGCGGCTGCCCCGGCTCGAGCTGGCGGCGCGGTGGGAGGTGGGGGAGGTGACCGTCGTGCGCAGCACGACCGGCGGTGCGGGGTCCCGCTACGACGTGGTCGAGCGCTTCCCGACGGGTGCTTGAACCGAACGCACGTTCGACCTAGGGTGTGGGCGCGTTACACCCGTGTGATTCCTGTCGTACCCCCTCGGTAGGGTGGTCGACAGCTCCCCGCTGACAGCGACCCACACCGCGAGAAGGGACCCCGATGGACCGCCAGGTGGACCGGCAGAAGGCGCTCGAGATGGCCATGGGCCAGATCGACAAGCAGTTCGGCAAGGGCTCGGTGATGAAGATGGGTGAGCGCCCGCAACTCGACATCGAAGCCATCTCGACGGGGGCCCTGTCCCTCGACCTCGCCCTCGGCATCGGGGGGTTGCCCAAGGGCCGCGTGGTGGAGATCTACGGGCCGGAGTCGTCGGGCAAGACGACGCTGGCCATGCACGTGGTGGCCGAGGCCCAGCGCATGGGCGGCATCTGCGCCTACATCGACGCCGAGCACGCCGTCGACCCGGTGTACGCCCGCCAGATCGGGGTCGACGTCGACGAGCTGTTGATCTCGCAGCCTGACACGGGGGAGCAGGCGCTCGAGATCACGGACATGCTCGTGCGCTCGGGGGCGATCGACGTCATCGTCATCGACTCTGTCGCCGCCCTGACGCCGAAGGCGGAGATCGAGGGCGAGATGGGTGACACCCACGTGGGCCTGCAGGCGCGCCTGATGAGCCAGGCACTTCGCAAATTGACCGCGAATTTGAGCCGCACACAAACGATTTGCATTTTCATCAATCAATTACGGGAAAAGATAGGTATTATGTTCGGCTCACCCGAAACCACGCCGGGTGGTCGCGCGCTGAAATTCTATTCCTCTGTGCGTCTGGACATTCGCCGAATTGAGTCGATAAAGGAAGGCGTCGAGGTCATCGGCAACCGGACGCGCGTCAAGGTCGCCAAGAACAAGTGCGTTGCGGAAGGCACGCTGGTGTTCGACCCGAGCACGGGCCTCACCCATCGCATCGAAGACATCGTCGACCACGGCGCGGGTGCATCGGTGGTGGCGGTTGACAAGGCCGGCACGGTGCACACCAGTCCGATCACCGCCCGATTCGATCAGGGGGAGCAGGACGTCATCGGGCTCCGCCTTCGAGATGGCACGGTGCTCCGCGTGACGCCTGACCACAAGGTCCTGACAGACCTGGGTTGGCGCGAGGCAGGTGCACTTGCTGTCGGCGACCGTGTTGCGCGTGTCCACCACGCCGGGGGCTTCGGGACGGCGCGGCCGGTCACGCCCGAGCAGGCGCGCCTGCTCGGCTATCTCATCGGCGACGGGTACGTCGGCGGCAAGACACCGGTCCAGTTCATCAACGTGGCGGACAGCCTCCAGGCCGACGCGGCGGCGATCGCCTCATCGCTCGGCTGCGACGCGCATCCCCGGGGTATCGAGGTGAGCTTCTCTCATCGAACGGGCGAGAAGAACGGCGTCCTCGAACTGGTGCGATGGGCAGGGATCTGGGGCCATCTTGCGCCGAACAAGCGGATCCCCGCAGCATTCTTCGACGCCGACATCTCGGAGGAGCTCGTGGCCAACCTGGTCTTCGGGCTGCTCGAGACGGACGGATGGGTCAGTCGGGAGCAGACGGGGGGATTGCGCGTCGGCTACGCGACGTCGTCTGAGCAGCTCGCGCACCAACTGCACTGGCTGCTGTTGCGCTGGGGCATCTCGAGCTCGGTCCGCGCGTACGACCCGACGTCCCAACGAGCCTCAATCGTCAAGGGGCGGCGTGTCCAGAGCAAGCTCCACATGTGGGAAGTGCGGGTCAGCGGGATCAACAATGTGACCCGCTTCGCTGAGGTCATCCCGATGTGGGGGCCGCGTGGGCAGGTGCTTGCCGCGGCGCTCAGCGACCCGGCGCTCAAGAAGCACCGCGGCTCGCAGGACATCTACCTGTCGGCGTCACAAACCGAGCCCGTGCTGGCATACCTGCGTGGTATCGGGTTGACCGCGTCCGCCGCCGCGCAGATGATCGGTCCGCGGAGTGGCGACCCACGAGGTGGGATGCGCCAGGTGCTGGGACTCAGCCGCCTTCGACGCGACCACGTGAAGAAGCTTGCGGATGCGCTTGACAGCGACTTCCTCAACGAGGTCTTGAGCGAGGACTTGTACTACGCCCGTGTGGTCGCCATCACGCCGCCCGAGCGGGCTCGCACGTTCGACGTCGAGGTCGATGAGCTCCATACGTTCGTGGCGAACGGGATCGTGGTCCACAACTGCTCGGCGCCTTTCCGCCAAGCAGAATTTGATATCGTATACGGAAAAGGAATTAGTCGCGAAGGTTCGGTGCTTGATGTCGCCGTTGATTTGGGCATTGTGAAGAAATCCGGTGCCTGGTACACGTACGACGGCGAGCAGCTCGGCCAGGGCCGGGAGAATGCCAAGACATTCCTGGCGGAAAACCCGGCGCTGATGATCGAGATCTACGACCGGGTCCGCCAGCAGGTCGGGATCGTCCCGCCGGGCATCGAGACGACGCTCGGCCACGGCGAGACCGAGACCGACCCTGACGACGAGCCGATCTCGCTCGACTGACCTTGTGGCGCCGGCGGGCTTCGGCCCGCCGGCGTTTGTGCCGACATCCTCACGTGGGTCGGACCGCAAGGCGCCTCGGCGCCGTCCTGGCAACCCTGCCCCTCGCCGCCGGCCTCGTGTCGATCGCCGCGGCCGGGCGAGGTTCGGCGACGGCGTCGGCACAGGTGACGCGGCTCTCGGGGGTGGACCGGGTCGCCACGGCGATCTCCATCTCGGCGAGCGCATTCCCCGCTGGAGCAAACAGCGCCGTCCTCTCCCGTTCCGACGACTTCCCCGACGCCCTCGCCGGCACGCCGCTCGCCGTCGCCAAGGGCGGGCCGCTCCTGCTCACCCCACCCGCCGGCCTCGATCCTCGCGTCGCCGCGGAGCTCCAGCGCCTCCTCCCGAGCGGGGCGAGCGTCTACCTCCTCGGCGGGACCGCGGCGCTGAGCGACGCCGTGGCGGCCGCCGTCACCAACCTCGGGTTCCGGGTGGTGCGCCTTGCCGGAGCGGACCGCTTCGAGACCGCAGCCGTGGTCGCCGCCCAGGGACTCGGCAGTCCCACCACCGTCTTCGTGACGACCGGGACGGCGTTCGCCGACGCGCTGGTCAGCGGTGTCGCCGCTGCGGCCGTCCACGGCGCCGTCCTGCTCACGAACGGCGCGTCCGTGCCCGCAGCAACCGCGCAGTACCTGTCGAGCCACGGCGGGCTCACCGTGCATGCCGTGGGCGGTAGCGCGGCAGCCGCGGGGATCGCCACCACTGACTCCTTCGTCGGCACCGACCGCTACGACACGGCCCGACTTGTCGCGACCCACTTCTTCCCAGCGCCGACATCGGTCGGCATCGCCAGCGGCGCCACGTTCGCCGATGGCCTCAGCGGCGGCACCCAGATCGCCCGCGTCGGTGGCCCGCTCCTCCTGTCGGGCCCGGCTGCCCTGCCGACGGCGACGCAGCAGTACCTCGGCAGCGCCGAACCGACGATCACCACCGCCTACCTCTACGGCGGCACGGCGGCCGTGTCGGCGTTCGCCGAGGCGGGTGTGCAGGCGGCGATCACGGGCGCACCGCCGCCCACGACGACATCGACGACCGGCGCTCCCGCGCCTGCGCACTTCTCCACCCTGCCCCCGGGCGCACCGCTGCCGGACGACGCCACCTGCGCGTCCGAGGTCCGCGCCACCCCTGAGAACCGGCCGGACAACGCCACCACCAACGCCACCCGCGGCGTGCAGAAGAACCTCACCTCGCCGTACCCGACGTTCGCCCGCGTCGACGGCAACTACGCGGGCACGACGGACGAGATCATCCAGTGGGTCGCGTGCAAGTGGGGCATCGACGAGGACGTCGTGCGCGCCCAGGCCTCGATCGAATCATGGTGGCACCAGAGCACGCTCGGCGACTGGGGCACCGACGCCGCCGCGTGCGCGATCGGCTACGCGATCGGCGTTGACCCGAGCGGCCACCCCGGGCAGTGCCCGCAGAGCGTCGGCCTCCTACAGGTGCGGTACCCGTACTGGACCAACGGCTTCCCACAGGTCGAGACGTCGACGGCCTACAACGCCGACTACGCGTACGCGGCATGGCGCGCATGCTTCGAAGGCCAGGAGACGTGGCTCAACACCGTCGACCGCGTCGGCACGTACGGCCCAGGTGACATGTGGGGCTGCCTCGGCGTGTGGTACTCGGGCCGGTGGCGCACGAGCGCCGCCGACGGCTACATCGCCGCCGTCCAGCAGAACCTCAGCCAGCGCGTTTGGGAGCAGCCCGACTTCACGGGCTGATGGGCCCGCCGGCGGGGAAGGGGCCGCGGGCGGCACGAGCCCCGTCCTCACCCCAGGCGGATCACCGACGTCCCTTGCACGTTGGCGTCGTGGCCGAGGCGCGCCGCCGCGCTCGCCGAGTACTGGTTGGGGAACCATGCGTCGAGCCAGTCGACGATGGCGGCCTCGACGACGCCGTGCCACTGGTTCGCCGTCGACCACGGCTCGAGGTGCGGCGCGCCGATCAGCTGCAGATAGGCCTTCGGCGACCCCGTGGTCGCGTACAGGCGGTCGCCGTACGACGGTGGGTTGATGGTGTCGGCCGTGCCCTGGATCACCATCACGTCGTGGGCCACGTCCGAGCTCCCGTGGTTGCCGAGGAGCACGCCCGCCGCCGCGCCGGCGATGACGACGCGGGCGCGCGCGTCGAGCTGCCCGGGGAGGTACGCGGCGCCGAGCACGGCCTCGCCACCGTCGGAGTGCCCGATCAACGCGATGTGGCTGGGGTCGGCCAACCCCTTGAGCAGGCCGCCCGCGGCGATCACCTGGTTGGCGACGAAGGTGATATCGCCGGGCTCGCTCACGAGGTCGTTCTCGTTGAGCGGGCCGCCCGCGGTCGCCAGCGGGAACAGCGGCATGGCGACCACGAACCCGGCCTCAGCGAGGTGGTGGACGATGTCGTGGTAGATGGCGAAGCTCGTGTTGTAGCCGCCGGCGAAGATCACGAGCGGCGACGGCTGGCCGAGCCCGGGAGCGCCGGCCGTCTCCGCACCGCCCGCCGGCCCGACCGCCGGGTAGAACACGTAGGTCGGCAGGTGCCGCCCCGGCGTGAACGCTGTCGGGCGGCTGGGGTCGGTGAGCTCGAGCAGCGTCCACCCGACCGGGTACGGGCGGGCGGCTGCGGGTGCGGCGGTCGTCGTCGTCGTGGGCGCGGCCGTGGTGCTCGGCGCCACGGTCGACGGGGCCGTGGTCGGCGGGACGTACGCCGAGGGAGGCGGAGCGGTACTCGGCGCCTGGCCGCCGATGGGCGTGGGGTCCCCGAGCAGCGAGTGCCCGCGGCCCGACGGTGCGCACGCGCCGACGAGCCCGACGACAAGAACGACGAGGGCGACGGCGACGGGCAAGCTGCGGTGCATCGGCCGCCTACCGTCGCAGGTCCGCCGCACCAGGTCCAGCACCCCTGCTGCTCGCCGGACGTCGTCCACGCAACGTGCGCCCGTAGACTGAGGGGTCGTGGGCGCGCGCACGTACACGATCCGCACGTTCGGGTGCCAGATGAACGAGCACGATTCCGAGCGGATCGCGGGTGTGCTCGAAGCCGACGGCCTCGTGCCTGCCGGCGACCCCGACTCCGCCGATGTGGTCGTCCTCAACACCTGCTGCATCCGTGAGAACGCGGACAACAAGCTGTACGGCCACCTCGGCCACCTCCAGGCCGCGAAACAGGAGCGCCCGGGGATGCAGATCGCGGTCGCCGGCTGCCTGGCGCAAAAAGACCGCGAGCTGATCCGCCAGCGGGCGCCGCATGTCGACGTGGTCTTCGGCACCCACAACGTCGGGCGGGTCGCGGCCCTCCTCCGGCATGCACAGGCCGGAGCGCCCGTCACCGAGATCCTCGACGATGTGGCGTTGGAGGAAGGGGTCATGTTCCCCTCCGCATTGCCGGTACGGCGTGAGCTCGGGCACAGCGCGTGGGTCACCATCCAGATCGGCTGCGACAACAGCTGCGCGTTCTGCATCGTGCCCGCCGTGCGCGGCGGCGAGCGCTCGAAGCCCTTCGGCGAGGTCGTCGACGAGGTGCGCAGCCTGGCGGCGAGCGGAGTGACGGAGGTGTGCCTGCTCGGCCAGAACGTCAACTCCTACGGTCGCGACGTCACCACAGCGCTGCGCAGGCAACCGCGTACACGCGACGAGGAGGAATGGCTGGCCGGGCCCGAGTGGCCGTCGGGCCGGCGGCCCGCGCCGTTGTTCGCCGCGCTGCTGCGCGCCGTCGGCGAGGTCGACGGCATTCGGCGTGTGCGCTTCACAAGCCCGCACCCGAAGGACCTGCGCCCCGAGACGATCGAGGCGATGGCCACCACGCCTGCCGTGTGCGAGCACCTGCACCTGCCGTTGCAGGCGGGGTCCGACCGTGTGCTGGCGAAGATGCACCGCGGGTACACGGCGGCGCGCTACCTCGAGCGCCTGCGGGCCGCGCGCGCCGCGGTCCCGGGGCTCGCGGTCACGACCGACCTCATCGTCGGGTTCCCCGGTGAGACGGAGTCGGACTTCGAGGACACGCTCGCCGTCGTGGCCGAAGCCGAGTACGACAGCGCCTACACGTTCATCTACAGCCCTCGCCCGGGCACCGAGGCGGCGGCGCGCACCGACGAGTTCGTCGACCCCGAGGAGGTCGCGGACCGCTTCGCCCGCCTCAAGACCGTCGTCGACCGCTCTGCCCTCGCCAAGCACCGCGCCCGCATCGGGCACGTCGAGGAGGCCGTCGTCGAGGGCCCGTCCAAGCGCGACCCGGCCGTGCTCGCGGGACGCACGCGCCACAACAAGCTCGTGCACTTCACCGCCGACGGCGCACGGGCCGGGACATACGTACGCGTCAAGGTCGTGTCAGCGGGCGCCCACCACCTCGGTGGGGACCTTGTCGCGGTCGACGCGGTGCCGACGCACCGCATGCGGATCCCCGTTCAGGCGGTCAGGTAACGCCCGAACCACTCGAGCGTGCGGCGCCACGCGTCACGCGCGGACTCGGCGTGGTAGCTCGCCCGCTGGTCGCAATGGAACCCGTGCTCGGCCTCCGGGTAGCGCACGATCTCTGTCGCCACACCAGACCTCGCTGCCGCGGCACGCAGCTCCTCGACCTGCTCGACAGGGATCCCGGTGTCCTTGTCGCCGAACAGGCCGAGCCACGGTGCGCGCAGGTACGGCGCGGCGTCCACCAGTGGCGGGAACCCGAAGCGGCCCTCTTTGACACCTCCGCCGTAGAACGTGACGGCCGCGCCGAACTCGCGCTCGGTGTCCATCAGCATGGCCACCGTCCCGCCCATGCAGAAGCCGGTGATGCCCGTGTTCTTGGCCGCGAAGCCCTGCTTCGTCGTCTCACCGATGGCCGCGTCGACGTCGTCGAGCACGCCGTCGCGCGTGACGGCCTTCATGTGCTCCATGACCTGGCTCATGTCGGTGTAGCCGAGCTTCGGGTCGCCGGTGCGCCAGAACAGGTGCGGCGCTACGGCGAACCATCCTTCGTCGGCGAAGCGCCGGCACACGTCTTCGATGTGGTCGTTCACCCCGAAGGCCTCCTGGATGACGATCACCGCGCCCTTCGGGCTGCCCGATGGCGAGTGGACGGAGAGGGGAGTGGAGTCAGCCATGCGCCGAAGCTAGTGCTCAACTGTTGACGGTGGCTCGGCACCTCGTCCTGGTCGGGCCCACGGCGTCGGGCAAGTCGGCGCTCGCGACGGCGCTCGCCCACAGCCGCCCCGGCATCGAGCTGGTGAGCGTGGACTCGATGCAGGTCTACCGCGGCATGGACATCGGGACGGCCAAGCCCTCGGCCGCGGAGCGCGCCGCCGTACCCCACCACCTGATCGACATCGCCTCGCCGGCGGAGCGGTTCACCGTCGCCCGCTTCGCCGACGAGGCCCGCGCCGCCATCGCCGGCATCGAGGCCCGCGGCGCCACCGCGGTGTGCGTCGGTGGGACGGGCCTGTACGTGCAGGCGCTGCTCGGGGACCTGTCACCTCCCGGTGAGTTCCCAGACGTGCGGGAGAACCTGACCGCACGGGCGGCCGACGACCTCTACGCCGAGCTCGTGCGGCGCGACCCGGTTGCTGCGGCGCGCATGGAGCCCGGCAACCGGCGCCGCATCGTGCGTGCGCTCGAGGTGACGATCGGGAGCGGGCGCCCGTTCTCGTCGTTCGGGCCGGGGGTGGGGGCGTACGCGCCCAGCGAGCGGTTCCGCCAGGTCGGCGTCTGGCTGCCCCGCTCCGTCGTGGCGGCGCGCATCGCCGACCGGTTGGCGGCGATGGTGTCGTGCGGCCTGGTCGACGAGGTGCGCGTCCTGGCGCCCGTCATGGGCCCGACCGCCCGCCAGGCCCTCGGCTACAAGGAGGTGCTCGCCCATGTCGGCGAGGGGGCTCCCCTCGGCGACTGCGTGGCGGCGGCCGAGCGCCGGACGAGGGAGTTCGCCCGCCGCCAGCGGGCCTGGTTCCGCCGCGACCCGCGCGTCCGGTGGCACGGGACGGCCAGCGACCCCATGCGGCTGCTCCCCGGGCTGCTCGTCGAACTCGACCGGTGCCTGGCACAGCCGATCAGAGAGGGGTGACCACGTCCCCGCCGCCGGTGCGCTCCAATGGTGCCGTGCCGGCGCGCACCATCGGGCGGTACCGGGTGGTCCGCCTGTTGGGGACCGGGGGGTTCTCCACCGTCTACCTGGCGCGTGACGACCGCCTCGACGCGGACGTCGCCATCAAAGTCCTCGCCGAGAACTGGTGCACCGACGACGAGATCTCCCGCCGGTTCGTGGACGAGGCCCGGCTCCTCCGCCGCTGCGACGACGACCGCGTCGTGCGCGTCCACACGATCGAACAGCTCGACGACGGCCGCCCGTACTTCGTCATGGACTACGCCGACGCCGGCACGCTCGCCGACCGCGCCGCGGCCGCGCTCGACGACGGCCGCCCCTTCGGGGTGCGCGAGGCGGTCGCGCTGTCGCGCGAGCTCGCCGACTGCCTGACGGTCGTGCACGACAATGGCATCGTCCACCGGGACCTGAAGCCGAGCAACGTCCTGTTCCGCACGACGCGGTCCGGCGAGCGCATGCTCCTTGGCGACTTCGGCCTGGCCCGTCAGCTGTTGTCGTCGACGGGCAGGACGATCCTGGCGGGGACACCCGAGTACGTGGCGCCGGAGCAGGCTGACCCCGCGTTGGCCGGCACGGTCGACGAGCGGGCCGACGTGTACGCGGCCGCGGTCATCCTCTATGAGCTCTTGACCGGCGCGGTGCCGTTCACGCACGCCAATTTCGAAGCGGCGGCCGCGGCGCGCCAGGGCCCGCCCGACGTGCGCGCCGCCCGACCTGACGTCCCTGCCGCGGTCGCCGAGGCGGTCGCGCGCGGGATGGCGGCTGACCGCGACGCCCGCTTCCCGTCCGGGCGGGCATGGCTCTCGACGCTCGACAGCGTGCTCGCCGCGCTGCCGGAAGCGGCCTCGCCGGCGTGGCCGCTCGCCGCCGCCCCGTTCGCAGCCCCGACCGCGGCTGCCCCACCCACTGCCGCCACCCCACCCGCCGCCGCCACCCCGCCGTTCGCTCTCACCACGCCGGTCCCGCCGTCGCCGCGGACGCTCGGTCCCGTGCCCGCCCCGACCGCCGCAGCCGATGA
>Ga0070741_10009634_pt1 | contig 18630 bp, 12 predicted proteins | sample Coa_R1_4_FD_66440 | JGI IMG/M metagenome (GOLD analysis project Ga0070741, IMG submission 66440) | Surface soil microbial communities from Centralia Pennsylvania, which are recovering from an underground coalmine fire - Coalmine... | ecosystem: Environmental > Terrestrial > Soil > Unclassified ...
CGCTGCCGGAAAATCTGGTGGGCGGCACCTTCGAGCTGATGGGCCTGCGCATCCAGGCATCGCGGCTGCTGGCGGGCGTGGTGGCCCTCATCGTCACGCTCGGCCTGCATCTGCTGCTGACCCGCAGCTCGCTCGGATCGAAGATGCTGGCGGTCGCCGAGGATTCCACGGCGGCGCAGCTGATGGGCATCCGGCCCGACACCATGCAGGCCATCGCCTGGGCGATCGCCGCCGGCGCCACTGGACTTGCGGGCGCGCTGATTGCGACCTTCTTCTACATCGTGCCGACGGTCGGCGAGACGCTCGCCATCGTCGCCTTCGTCACCGTGTCGCTCGGCGGCTTCGGCAGCGTCCCCGGCGCGCTGGTGGCGGGCCTCCTGATCGGCGTCATCGAATCGCTGTCGGGCTATCTGATCGGTGCCGTCTACAAGGACATCGTGGTCTACGCGTTGTTCGTCTCCTTCCTCTGGTTCCGGCCGCAGGGCCTGATGGGCAAGTCATGATGCGCCGTTTGCTCTGGCCGTCGGTGGCGCTCGCGCTGGTCATCGCCTCTCCGCTTCTCGCGACGCCGTTCCAGCAGCGGCTCGGCGCGCTGGTGCTGCTTTATGCGATCGCGGCCTCCGCCTGGAACATCATCGGCGGTTACGCCGGCCAGGTCTCGGTCGGCCATGTCGTGTTCTTCGGTTGCGGCGCCTATGCCGCGATGGGCTCATATGCGCATTTCGGCTTGCCGCCGCTGGTCGGCATTCCCCTCGGCATCGTGCTGGCGGTGGCGATTGCCGCCATCATCGGCACGCCGACCTTGCGGCTGTCCGGCCACTATTTCAGCATGGCGACGATCGCCGTCGCCGAGCTGGTGCGGCTGGTCGTCACCAACGCCGAATTTCTCGGCGCGGCTGTCGGCCTCTCCGGACCGACGGTGCCGCGCAACGTGTTCGATCTCTCCTTCACTTCGGCGCTGCCGTATTACTATCTGTTCCTCGTCATCCTCGCGATCACGCTGGCCATCACCTGGTGGATGACCAACAGCCGCATGGGTTTTTACCTGCGCGCGATCAGGGATTCCGAACGCGCGGCGCGCTCGCTCGGTGCGCCCGCGGCCCGCACCAAGCTTTACGCCTTCATGCTGAGCGCAGGCCTGACCGCGGTTGCCGGTGCGCTCTATGCCATGATGTTCGGCTTTGTCGATCCGGAGTCCGGGCTCGGCATCCTGATCTCGGTGAAGATTCTGATCATGGCCGCGCTCGGCGGCGCAGGCCTGCTGTTCGGACCGCTGGTGGGCGCTGCCATCCTGGTGCCGCTGGAAGAACTCTCCAACAGCTGGCTCGGCGGCAGCGGCGCGGGCCTCACTTTCGTCGTTTACGGCGCGATCATCCTGTTGATCGCGCGCTTCCAGCCCGCCGGTCTGCTAGCGCTCGCGCTGCGCATCCGGGAGCAACGCCGCAAGGTGTCCGACGCGCCGGCCACCGCCGGAGCCAGCCATGCTCCTTGAGGCGCGCGAGATCACCAAGGCCTTCGGCAGTTTTCGCGCGGTCGATGCCGCCTCGGTCACGCTGGAGCAGGGCGACATCCTCGGCCTGATCGGGCCGAACGGCGCCGGCAAGTCCACCTTCTTCAATTGCCTGACCGGCGATCTCGCCTCGACCTCGGGCAAGGTGTTCTTCGAGGGCCACGACATCACGGCGCTGCCGCCGGAAGCGCGTGCCCGGCTTGGGCTGGCGCGTACCTTCCAGGTCCCGCAGACTTTCGAGGGCATGACCGTGCTCGAGAACGTGATGATCGGCGCCTTCCTGCGCGCGTCGCATCGCGCGGAAGCCGAAGGTAGGGCGCGCAGGGTGCTGGAGCGCGTCGGCATGATCAGGCTCGCGGATGCGCCGGCGCGCTCGCTCGGCACCCCCGGCCGCAAGCGGCTCGAGATCGCGCGCGCGCTCGCCACCGAGCCGAAAGTGCTGCTGCTCGACGAGGCGATGGCCGGCCTCACCCAGCGCGAGGTGCAGCTGGCGATCGAGCTGGTGCGCGACATCCATCGTTCCGGCATCACGCTCGTCATCGTCGAGCACATCATGGAAGTCATCATGTCGCTGGCGAGCCGCGTCATGGTGTTCCATCAGGGCAGGGAGATCGCGCGCGGCAGTCCGCGCGAGGTGACCAGCAATCCCGACGTGATCGCGGCCTATCTCGGCACCCGCGCGGCCAAGGCGGCCGCGGGTCACACGCCGATCGAGCTGATGGGCGGACCCATCACATGAATGTGCCGCTTTTAAAAATCGAGCATCTGGAAGTTCGCTATGGCGATCTGATCGGCGTCTCCGACGTCTCGCTCGAAGTGCCCGAAGGCAGCGTGGTGGCGCTGCTCGGCTCCAATGGCGGCGGCAAGACCACGACGCTGAACGCCATCGCGGGCCTGATTCCCGCCCATTCGGGCTCGATCAAGTTTCGTGGTCAGGAGATCGGCGGCGAGAACGCGTTCGCGATCGTGCGCAAGGGCCTTGCGCTGTCGCCGGAAGGCTGGCGGCTGTTCGTGCAGCAGAGTGTCGAGAACAATCTGTTGCTGGGCGCCACGCCGCTCAAGGACAAGTCGCGCACATCGACGCTGCTGGAACGCGTCTATGAGATCTTTCCGCGGCTGAAGGAGCGCCGCAGCCAGCGCGCCGGCACCATGTCCGGCGGCGAGCGGCAGATGCTCGCGGTCGGCCGCGCCCTGATGAGTGACCCGAAACTCCTGATGCTGGACGAGCCGTCGCTGGGACTGGCGCCGGCCGTGGTGGAATCCATGTACGAGACCTTCGGCCGGCTGCATCGGGAAGGGCTGACCATTCTGCTCGCCGAGCAATCGATCGAGCTTGCGCTGGAAGTTTCCGATTTCGCGACCGTGCTGCAGGTGGGAAAAAGCGTGCTGTCCGGAACCGCTGCCGCACTGGCACAGGACCCGCAGGTGCAACACGCCTATCTCGGCAGCGCCTGAGGATTTAGCGTTTGCGCGGATGCGGCAACAGAAAGATCAGGCCGCTCACGACAAAGGCGGCCCCACCGACGACCAAGGCCAAACCTAAATGATCCATCCGGCGGGTCCCGAGGTGGTGCAAGAACTCGACCCATCATACAAGATATGATGTGAAAGGGCGAACGGCGGATCAACCGCCATCGGAATACCGGGGGAAACGCATGAGCGCAGGCGACAAGCCGTTTGGCGGCACGATCGGAAAGACGGTCAAGGAGTCCCGGCCATGGTGGCCGGACGCGACCAAACCGCCGCGAGGGGCGCCGAACATCCTGGTCATCCTCTTTGACGATGTCGGCTTCTCCGATTTCGGCTGCTACGGCTCGCCGATCAAAACGCCGACCATCGATCGGCTCGCGGCCGAAGGCCTGCGCTATTCGGGCTTCCACACCACGGCGATGTGCTCGACTACGCGTGCGGCGCTGCTGACCGGGCGCAACCATCATTCGGTCGGCGTCGGCTGTCTCGCCAATTTCGATTCCGGCTATCCCGGCTATCGCGGCAAGATCGCGCGCGAGGCCGGCACCATCGCAGAGATGTTGCGCGCACACGCCTATCGCAACTACATGCTCGGCAAGTGGCATGTGACGCCGCTGACCGAGAGCGGCGCGACCGGGCCGTTCGATGGCTGGCCGCTCGGCCGCGGTTTCGATCGCTTCTATGGTTTCCTCGATGCCGAGACCGATCAATACGCGCCGGAGCTCGTCTGCGACAACGCGCATATCGACGCCCCGGGGACTTACGCCGATGGCTATCACCTGACCGTCGATCTCGTCGACCAGGCGATCCGATTCATTGGCGATCACATTGCCGACCGTCCCGATCTGCCGTGGCTGACCTGGGTTGCGCTCGGCGCCTGCCATGCGCCGCATCAGGCGCCTGCGGACATCATCATGAGCTATGACGCGACCTTTGCGCACGGCTGGGACATCGAGCGCGAGCAGCGGCTGACGCGGCAGAAGGCGATGGGACTGGTGCCGGCGGATACGAAGCTGCCGGCGCGCAATGACGGCGTGAAGCCGTGGGACGAGCACAGCGCCGACGAGAAGCGTGTCTTCACCCGCCTGCAAGCCGCCTTCGCCGGCATGCTCGATCATGCGGACCGGCATCTGGCGCGGCTGATTGCGTTCCTCGAAACCGCCGGTGTTCGCGATGACACATTGATCATCGTGATGTCCGACAATGGCGCGAGCCAGGAGGGCGGTCCGCTCGGCTTCATCAACGCGATGGGCCCATTCAATTTCCGCCCCGAGCCGATCCCGGAAAAAGTCCGCCGCATCGACGACATCGGCGGGCCCGACACGCACAGCAATTTCCCGCACGGCTGGGCGATGGCGTCGAACACGCCGCTGCGCCGCTACAAGCAGAACACCCATGGCGGCGGAATCCGCGATCCCTTCGTGATCTCGTGGCCGAACCGGATCAAGGCGAAGGGCGAGTTGCGGCATCAGTTCGTGCATGCCTGCGATCTCGTGCCGACCTTGCTTGAAGTGATCGGTGTCCAGGCGCCGGGCACGATCGCCGGCACGCCGCAAATACCGCTCGAAGGCGAGAGCTTCGCCGCCTCGATCGCCAACGCATCGGCGCCGTCGAAGTCCTCGCCGCAATATTTCGAGATGTTCGGCCATCGCGGCCTCTGGCATCGCGGCTGGAAGGCGGTGTCGTTCCATCCCTCCGGTACGCCGTTCGAGAACGACAAATGGGAGCTGTTTCATCTCGATCGCGATTTCTCGGAGGTCGACGACCTCGCGAGGAAAGAACCGCAGCGCCTCGACGACATGGTCAAGCTGTGGTGGCGCGAGGCCGAGAAGCACAACGTGCTGCCGCTCGACGATCGCTTCGGGCCGCGCTTTGCCGAGAACGCCGCGCGCTTCCACGGCGCGCGTCATCAATTCACCTTCCATGCGGGCATGGGCCATGTGCCGACCGACGTCGCGCCGGATGTGCGCAGCCGCAGCTACACCATCGAGGCGCATGTCGAGATCGACGGCAGTGCCGAGGGCGTGTTGATCGCGCATGGCGATGCCACCTCAGGCTACAGCCTCTACGTCAAGGACGGACTGCTGGTGCACGACCTCAATATCGGCGGCGGCCATGAGATCGTGCGCTCCACCCGCAAGGTGCCGGCGGGCGCGCATCGGCTCGGCGTTGACGTCGAACGTCAGGTGCGCAAGGAGCCGCCGGCCAAGGGCTCGCGCACCGGCATCAGCGAATATACGCTTTTGATCGACGGCGAGCCGGCCGGCAGCCTGCAGACGCAGCTCGGCTTCCACACGCTGATCTCGTGGTCGGGGCTCGACATCGGCCGCGACCGCGGCAGCCCGGTCTCGCATTACGACGCGCCGTTCGAGTTTACCGGCAAACTGCTCAAGGTCACCGTGAAGATGCACAACAACCAGACGCTCGATGGCGAGGGCGTCGGCAATGCGGAGATGGCGAGGCAATAGCGTCTATCGTCATTCCGGGGCGATGCGAAGCATCGAACCCGGAATCTCGAGATTCCGGGTCCGGTCCTGCGGACCGTCCCGGAATGACTTACGTCACTTGATCTTCTCATACGCCGCGGCGAAATCGGCCAGCGGCATCGGGATGGTGATGATCTCCTTATTCAGGTTCTGGAACGCGACCTTGAGCTGCTTGCCCGATTTCAGCGCGGTCAACAGCTCCGGCGAGACCGGCGTGTTGGCGTAGCAGCCGCGGTTCTCGCAGGTCTGGATCTGCAGATCGACGACCTTGCCGTCGTCGACCTGCAGCTTTGCGCCGGCCGGCAAATTCAATCCGAGCGGCAATTGCACCAGCGCGACCGGCTGACGGGTGTCGCTGGTGACGCGGATATTGACCAGCACGATCAATTGCCCGGTCTTGGTCAGCACTGCCGTCTCCTCGACGGCGCATTCCAGCGGCGTCTCGCGGCTGGCCGATGAGCAGCGCGATATCCAGCCCGGCGCGGGCGGTTGCGCGGCCTGCTGCTCGGGCGAGGGCGAGACCCCCGGTGCCGGCGTGTGGACGGGAGCGGGCGCGGCTTTCTTCGGCGCTTGCGCCGACAGAGGCGTGCAAGCAAGCGTGGCGATCGCAAGGAAAACGGCGGCTATCCTGATTGCTGTCACTGGTCCGGCTCCGGGTTTAGCTTTTCCGTGTGCCGGACAACAATCAAAGTCAAGCTATTCGGCGGCTTCCTTGACGGACGCACGCTCCCCTTCATGCGCGTCCTCGTCCGCCTCGATGCGGCCCCAGCCGGCAAACGCGTTCGAGAGCTTGTCGAGGTAGAGATAGATCACTGGCGTGGTGAATAGCGTCAGCGCCTGGCTGACGATCAGGCCGCCGACCATGGAATAGCCGAGCGGCTGGCGGATTTCGGCGCCGGTGCCGGTGCCGAGCATCAACGGCACGCCGCCGAGGAGCGCGGCCATGGTGGTCATCATGATCGGGCGGAAACGCAGCAGCGCGGCCTGGCGGATCGACTGCTCCGAGGTCAGATGCTGGTCGCGCTCGGCCGCGATCGCGAAGTCGACCATCATGATGCCGTTCTTCTTCACGATGCCGATCAGCAGGATGATTCCGATCAGGGCAATGAGGCTGAAGTCGTAGCCGAACGCCATCAGGATCGCGAGCGCGCCGACGCCTGCCGAGGGCAGCGTCGACAGGATCGTGATCGGATGGATGTAGCTCTCATAGAGAATGCCGAGGATCAGATAGACCACGACCAGCGCCGCCAAAATCAGCAGCGGCACGGTGCCGAGCGATTGCTGGAAGGCCTGCGCGGTGCCCTGGAAGCTCGAGTTGAGCGTGGCCGGCGCGCCGAGCTCGGTCATCGCCTTCTGCACGGCTTCCGTCGCCTGCCCGAGCGCCACGCCTTGGGCGAGATTGAAGCTGATGGTGATCGCCGGGAATTGGCCCTGGTGGCTGATCGACAGTGGCCGCACCGGCACGCTGGTCCAGGTCGCGAAGGTCGACATCGGCACCTGGTCGCCGGTCGTAGGCGATTTCACATAGATCTTGTTCAGCGTGTCGAGACTGCCCTGCAATTCGGGCAGGATCTCGAGGATCACGTGATAGCTGTTGAGCTGGGTGAAATATTGCGTCACCTGGCGCTGGCCGAACGCGTCATAGAGCGTGTCGTCGATCAGCTGAGGCGTGATGCCGTAGCGTGCGGCGGTGTCGCGGTTGATGTTGAGCTGGAGCGTGGTGCCCTGGGTCTGCTGGTCGGTGGCGACGTCGCGCAGCTGCGGCAGCGTCTGCATCTTCGCCAGAATCTTCGGCGCCCACTCATTGAGTTCGGAGAGGTTGGCATCCTGCAGCGTGAATTCGAACTGCGTGCGGGTTGGCCGGCCGCCAAGGCGCACGTCCTGCGCGGCCTGCATGTAGAGGCGAGCGCCCTCGACCTTCTCGAGCTTGGGGCGCAGCCGGGCGATGATCTGCTGGGCGGAAGCCTCCCGCTCGCTGCGCGGCTTCAGCGTGATGAACAGGTTGCCGTTGTTGCCGGCGCGGCCGCTGCCGCCGATCGCCATCGCTACCGTGGCGACATCGGGATCTTTCAGCACGATCCCGGCCAATGCTTCCTGCCGGCTCTTCATCGCCTCGAACGAGATGTCCTGCGAGGCTTCCGAGGTCGCGGTGATCAGGCCGTTGTCCTGTTGCGGGAAGAAGCCCTTCGGGATCAGCACGAACAGATAGACCGAAAGCGCCAGCGTGGCGAAGAAGATGATGAGCGTGGTGCGCTTCCAGGCCAGGGCAAGGTCGAGCCCGCGCTCATAGCCGCGCAGCATGGCATCGAAGCCGCGCTCGCTCCATTGATAGAGCTTGCCGTGCTTCGTCTCGTGATGCGCGCGCAGGAAGCGCGACGCCATCATCGGCGTCAGCGTCAGCGACACCACCATCGACACGAAGATGGTCATTGCCAGCACGACTGCGAACTCGCGGAACAGACGGCCGATGATGCCGCCCATCAAGAGCAGCGGGATCAGCACGGCGACCAGCGATATGCTGATCGAGACAATGGTGAAACCGATCTCGCTCGCGCCCTTGAAGGCGGCCGCCATCGGACTTGCGCCCTCCTCGATGTAGCGCGAGATGTTTTCGAGCATCACGATGGCGTCGTCGACCACGAAACCGACGGCGATGGTGAGCGCCATCAGCGACAAATTGTCGAGCGTGTAGCCGAACACCCACATCAGCGCGCATGCGCCGAGCAGCGCGAGCGGCACGGTAACGGCAGGGATAACCGTGGCCCAGAAGCTGCGCAGGAACGCGAAGATGACCATCACCACGAGGAAAATGGTCACCAGCAGCGTGAACTGCACGTCCTCCACCGCGGCGCGGATGGTCTGGGTACGATCGCTGATGACTTCGATATGAACCGCCGGCGGGATCGCCGCCACCAGCCGCGGCAGCAGCGATTTGATCTTGTCGACGGTGTCGATGACGTTGGCGCCCGGCTGCTTGTAGACCACCAGGAACACGCCGCGCTTGCCGTTGGCCCAGGCCGCCTGCTTGGCGTCCTCGGGTCCGGATACCGCTTTGCCGATATCCTTGATGCGCAGCGGCCCGCCGTTGCGATAGGCGATGATGACGTCGTTCCACTTGTCGGCGTCGAGCAACTGGTCGTTGGCGTAGATGGTGTAGGCGCGCTTCTCGCCGTCGATATTTCCCTTCGGACTATCGACAGTGGTCAGCACGATCTGCGAGCGCACGTCTTCCAGCGACAGGCCCTTGGCGACGAGCTTGGCGGGATCGACCTGGACGCGGATCGACGGCTTCTGCTGCCCGCCGATGATCACCTGCGCGACGCCGGAAATCTGGCTGATCTGTTGCGCGAGCTGGGCGTCGACGGCGTCGCTCACGGTGGTGAGCGGCAGCGTCTCGGAGGTTGCCGACAACAGCAGGATCGGCGAGTCCGCCGGGTTGACCTTGCGATAGGTCGGCGGCGAGGGAAGGTTCTTCGGCAGCTGGCCGCTGGCGGCGTTGATCGCGCCCTGCACGTCGTTGGCAGCGCCATCGATGTTGCGGTTGAGATCGAACTGGATGGTGACGGCCGCGGTGCCGAGATAACTGGTCGAGGTCATCTGGGCGATGCCCGGAATCTGCGCGAACTGCCGCTCCAGCGGCTGCGCTACGGACGAGGCCATCGTCTCCGGGCTCGCGCCCGGCAGGGTCGCGGTGACCTGGATGGTCGGGAAGTCGACTTGCGGGAGAGGTGCGACCGGAAGCAGGGGATAAGCGACGAGGCCGACGAACAAGATGCCCGCCATCAGCAGCGAGGTGCCGATCGGGTAGCGAATGAAGGGCGCGGAGATTCCGCCGCCGATCGATCCCGCCTGGCTGCTCATTCCTGCTTGACCTTGGCTTGCGCCGGATCGGAGCTCGCAACCGCGCTGGAGACGAGCGAACCGGGCTGCACCTTGAACTGGCCGCCGGTGATCACGCGCTCGCCGGGCTTCAGCCCTTCGTCGATCACCGAGCGTCCATCGATGGAGTAGCTGACCTTGACGTTGCGCAGCTCCGCCTTGTTGTCCTGGCCGACCGCATAGGCATAGAGGCCGTCGGTCCCGTGCTGGACCGCATCGTCAGGTGCCACCGTGGCGTCCTTCAACGTCCTGATCAGAAGCCGCGTCGACACCGACTGGCCCGGCCACAGCGCGTGGTCCTTGTTGTCGAACACCGCCTTCAGCCGGATAGTCCCGCTCGTCGTGTCGACCTGATTGTTGATGACGTCGAGTTTTCCTTCCGCCAGCGGTTTCTTGCCGTCGGTGGTGATCGCGATCACCTTGAGCGGCGCCGCCTTCTGGCCTTCGCTGATGTAGGGCAACTGCTCTTCCGGCGCCGTGAAGATCACCGCGATCGGCTCGATCTGGGTGACCGTGACGATGCCGGTCTGGGTTGCGGCATTGACGATGTTGCCGATGTCGACCTGGCGCAGGCCGACCACGCCTGTTATCGGCGATTTCACCTGGGTGTAATCGAGCTGGGTCTGCGCATTCGAGATGGCGGCGTCATCGGCGGCGATCTGGGCGGTCAGCTGGGCGACCGTGGAGCGCTGAGTGTCGGTCTGCTGGCGCGTGGCGAATTCGCCGAGCTTGGTGTAGCGCTGCAAGTCGAGATTGGCGTTGGCGAGGTTGGCCTCGTCCTGCACCTTCTTGGCCTTGGCCTGGTCGAGCGCGGCCTGGAACGGGCGCGGATCGATCTCGGCCAGGAGATCACCCTGCTTGACCATCTGGCCTTCCTTGAAGGCGATCTTGTCGATCTGGCCGTCGACCCGGGTGCGGACGACCACGGTATTGAAGGCCTGAACGGTGCCGAGCCCGGTCAGATAGACCGGGAAATCGGTCTTTTCGACCGGGGAGATGCTGACGGGAATGGCGGGCTTGCGGGCAGCCGCCTTCTGGGCGTTTTCGGCCTTTTTCAGGCTTTCCTGGTGGTGCTGCCAGCCAAAATAGCCCGCGCCGCCAACCACCGCGATCGCCACAATCCATCCGATAGTCCGCGACTTCTTCATGCTCATGCGTTCGCTGAAAGAGAAACAATAACGGGGCTTTGACGCGGTTCCCAGCCGGGCAGCATATAATATGCATGCAATTTATATGTAAACACACTATAGCTTGAGGTTCGGGGCGGAATCCTAAACTCTTCGAAAGGTTTGGGGATAGTTAGGGACCGATGTCGATCGACCTGAAACGGCAGCTCGTTGCGCAGCTCGTGGAGAGTTCGAGGCTCCTGCGCAATTATATCGACCACCGCGCCAAGGAGCGGGGGACGACTCGCGCGCAATGGATCGTGCTGTTCCGGCTGCGCCAGAACGAGGGCCTGTCCCAGGTCGACCTCGCCGACGTGCTCGAGCTGCAGCCGATCTCGCTGGTACGGCTGCTGGACCGGCTGGTCGAGCACGGCCTGCTCGAGCGGCGGCATGATCCGAAGGATCGGCGCGCCAACCGCCTGTTCCTGACCAGCAAAGGCAGGAAGCTCGTCGACGATCTCGACAGCCTGCGCGACGCCATCGCAATCGACGTGTTTCACGACGTGCCCGACGGGGCCCTGCAGACCAGCCTCGACACCCTGCGTGAGGTCAAGGAGCGCATCAAGGCGCTGTCCGATCAGAACGGACACGTGGCGGCCAAGTGAGCGCGCGATTGCTTCTCAGGCGTTTTGCGAACGTTTCTAAATTCCTCGCATAGCGATGCCGTTGTCACGCGCGCGCCGCCCGTTCATAGCGGGCGGCGAATATTGCGGGGAGCGCGCGATGGACGAATTGAATGGAAAAATGATTGCCTGTCAGATTCTGGTGACGGGTCTGATCGCCCGCGTCGCCAGCGATCAGCGCGATCCCGTGCGCTTTCTCTCCGATTTTCGCGACGAGATCCGTGCAGTCGTGAAAGGCGTCAATATCGCCGGCATGGAACACAGCGATCGCGTGCGGCAGCTCGCGCTGCAAACCGTGGATGAATTGTTCTCGCTGATGAAGCCGCCGGCCAGTGACTAATCCGCAACACGCAACGTCGAAGAAACTCACTACAAAATCAGCTTGTTAGAACATCTAAAATTCCCTTTTTTAGAATCGTTTTGATCTGGAAATATTCAAGCGCCGCAGGCGTAGACCGGCAATTTCGCGCCCGTTACCAAACTCGAAATCGCTCGCACTGTCTGGGGACGAGCGATCACGAAAATTGAAAGTCAACGGGGCGTGTGATGGGGCAGGTAAAAGCACCGCGGTCGCTGCGGTCGTTCGCAGCTGGCCACTCGGTCGAAGCCGAGAATTATTCCGGCAAGAGAGTTACCGCGGTCGCGGGACTGATCGCAATTGCGTCGATCTCGAGCGCCGAAGCGCAGCAACCCAACCTCCCGCCGGTGACGGTCGATGCCCCGACCGAACGCCCGCGTCCCGTTACGTCCAAGCCCACCCCGGATCAGGTGCGCGCGCGCAACGCGCTTCGCCGCGCCGCCCAGCGGGCGCAGACCACGGCCGCGCCCGTGCCATTTCCGAATGCCGGCCAGTTGAGCCCTGACCGCAACCCCTACGCGGATCCGGTTGCGCCCTACAAGGTCGATCATCTGCAGGCTTCCGGCAAGTTTCCGGAGAAGCTGGTCGACACACCGCGCTCGGTCACCGTGCTGAGCAAGGAAGTGCTGGAGGACAAGAACGCGACGTCGTTGAAGACGGCTATCCTCTCGACCGCCGGTGTCACGCTGGGCACCGGGGAAGGCGGCAACGCCTTCGGCGACCGCTTCTTCATCCGCGGCTTCGATGTCCGCAACGACATCTTCATCGATGGCGTCCGCGACCCCGGCGTCAGCGTTCGCGAGAACTTCTTCACCGAGCAGGTCGAGATCCTGCGCGGGCCTGCATCGTCGTTCGCGGGCCGCGGCACCGCCGGCGGCGCGATCAACATCGTTACCAAGCAGGCGACGACGGAAAAGAGCTTCTACAACGAGGACACGACCTTCGGCACCGACCGCACCAAGCGCGTGACGCTCGACGTCAACCAGGTGGTCAGTCCGACTTTTGCGGTGCGCGCAGGCGGCCTGTTCCAGGACGCCGGCGTTGCCGGCCGCAATTACGTCACCGATAATCGTGACGGCGCTTTCCTTGCAACGACGTGGAAGCCCGTCGACGCCGTCAAGATCACGACCGATTACATCCACACCGAATTGTACGGCATCCCCGACTTCGGCGTGCCGTATTTCCGGCCCGGCGCAACGGGAGTGAGCAGTCAACAGTTCACCAGCACGGCCGGCGGTCCGTTCCCGGATTTCGGCTCCGACCGACGCAATTGGTATGGCTTCCTCAACCGCGACTTCTTCCGCACCGGGCAGGACATCGGCACCCTCAACGCAGAGGTTCAGATCACGCCCGACCTGCTCGTGACCAACAAGTTCAGGGCTTCGAACTCGACCCAGAATTACATCGGAACACTGCCGGAATCGCCGATCACGATCTCCAATCCTCCGGCTCCGTCGCTGCCTTTCACGGTCACCGCGAATCCGCAGAGCCGTTTTCAGATCACCGACGTGATCGCCAATCAGACCGAGGCCACCTACAAGACGACCGACGGTTTCGGTTTCAAGCACACGACGCTTGCCGGTGTCGAACTGGATCGCGAAAAATCGTCGATCGACAAATATACCGGGCTCAACTCGGAAGCCGCCACCGGCACTATCAGCAACGGTACCGGCTCGTTCAGCAACGTTTCCATATTCGCTCCGCAACTGGCGCTTACGTCGTTCGGCATTCCCTCTCTGACGGGGATGCCAACCAAGATCAGGATCGATACCAACAGCGGCTACATCATCGACAGCGCCAACTACCACGACCTCCTGATCTTCAATGCCGGCGTTCGCTACGACGACTACAATCTCAAGGTCGCAGGTTTCGGCACGGTGAATGGCGCGACGGTGTACGGCACTCAACAGGCGGAATTCGGGCTTCCCAATTTCAATCTGGGGCTGACCTTGAAGCCGTTGCCGAACGGCAGCGTTTACGCGGCTTATGCGACTTCCGCCAACCCGGTCGGCGCCGAGTTCGATGGCACCAGCACCGCTTACGGCGGCATCTCACCGGTCGCGAACGGCGCCTCGAACCAGATTTTCGGACCGGAAAAGAACAAGGCCATCGAGCTCGGCACCAAGTGGGAGCTGTTCAATCGCCATCTGCTACTCACGGCGGCATTGTTCGAGACCACCAAGGAAAATGCGCGCGAGGCATTCAACGTGACTGCGACGAACAACACGCCTGCCTGCCCCTACACCGCGACCTCGGGTAACGTCTCCTGCATCATTGCCGGTGCTGCCTACTACGTCCGCGGCATCGATCTCGGTGTCGGAGGCAAGATCACGGATAAATGGAGCGTGTTCGGCGGATTGGTGCTGATGCAATCGCAGGTGACTCAGTCGAACGTGCCGCAAAAATTTCTTCCGCAACCCTTGCTTTATTCGAGCAATGTCGGGCTGCCGCTCGCCAACGTGGCGCACCAGTCGTTCAGCATGCTGACGAAGTACCAGATCAACGATGTTTGGGAGATCGGCGGACAGTCGGTGTATCGCTCGAAGATCTACGGCGGCACGCTGCTTGCGGCGAACCAGGGTACGTCGATCCCGAGCTACTGGCGCTTCGACGCCTTCGCCGAGGCGAAGATCGACAAGCACTGGAAGGTGAAGCTGTTCGTCAACAACATCTTCAACAAGCTCTATTACGATGCTCTGTACCAGAGTGCGACGCCCTTCGTGCTGGAAGCGCCGGGCCGCGCCGCCTACCTGGTGCTGTCCGCGAGGTACTGATCCCTGTCATGCTGGTGTGCGTGCCGGAAGTTCTAAGCAAGGATGATGTGGCGGATTTTCGCCGCATCATGGATGCGAGCCCGTGGGAGGACGGCCGCTCCACGGCCGGCGCGCAATCGGCACTGGTCAAGAAGAACGAGCAGCTTCCGCCTGACAGCGAGGTCGCGCGCAAGCTCGGCAATCGCATCGTCTCGGCGCTGACGACCAATCCGCGGTTCCTGTCGGCGGCGATCCCGCTGCACATCTTCCCGCCGCTGTTCAACCGCTATGCCGCCTCCGAGGGCCACCGTTTCGGCGTGCATGTCGACAACGCCGTGCGCGGCGATCGCCTCACGGGCTTGCGCATCCGCACCGACGTCTCGGTGACGCTGTTCCTGTCGGAGCCAGAAGACTATGACGGCGGCGAACTCGTCATCGAGGACACCTATGGCTCGCATGAGATCAAGCTGCCGGCCGGCGATCTCGTGCTCTATCCCGCCTCCAGCCTGCATCTGGTCACGCCGGTCACCCGCGGGGTTCGGGTGGCCTCGTTCTTCTGGCTGCAGAGCATGATCCGCGACAATCATGCGCGCAGCCTGATCTACGATCTCGACACCGTCATCCAGGCGCTGGTCGAACGGCTCGGTCGCGACGACCCCGAGACGGTCAAGCTGACCAGCATCTATCACAACCTCATCCGCGAATGGTCCGAGATGTAAGAAGGCTGAAAGAAACAGGTCGACTTCTGTCGACCTATTGATGATATCGCACGGTCAGGAACGCGCTCAGCCCTTCTCCGACGAATCCACCGGCGCCATTGGCCGCCACGTAGTAGCGTTCGTTGGTGATGTTCTTCACGTTCAGCGTCACGCCCCAATTGGCGTTTTCCCAGCCAACCATTGCGTTTCCTATGACATAGGCGGGGACTGAGTTGACGTTGGTCGTGTCGCTATAAGTCTTGTCGCGATAGTTCAGGCCAGCTCCGACGACGAAGCCGGAAATGCCGCCGAGCGAGAATTTGTAGGTGCTCCACAGATTGGCCATGTAGGCGGGCACGCCTTGCGGATGATTGCCAATCGTGGTGAGCGCCTGCGGCGCGGACGTGATGACCGCATTCTGCGCTGTCGCGTTTGCAAGCAAATGCCACTGCTCGGTGATCTTCGCGTCCAGGGAGGCTTCAACGCCGTTGGTCAGCTGGCTGTCGAACACGATGGTGTCGGTGGCACTGATCAGGGTCGCGACGTTGTCGCGCGAGACGTTGAAAGCGGCCGTGTTCAGCACGATCCGTTCGTTCAGGAAGGTGAATCGGATGCCGGCTTCGTATTGCAGCGCCGATTCCGGTGCGCCGATCCCGTTCTGGGTGTTCTCCGAATTGAAGTTGGTCAGATAGCTCTTGGAGACGCCGGCATAGGGCGCCATCCATGACGTCAAATGGTAGAGCGTGCCGACGCTCCAGCTGACCGGCTTGTCGTCGCGGAATTGCGGGATGCCGGCGATAATGGGAACGCCGGCGCTGGTGAAGCGGCTCGGGGCCGGATTGGTCGCCGAGGTCGGCACCGTGATCAGCGGATCGAGCTCGGTGTCGAACCAGTCCTGCCGGGCGCCGAGGCGGAGCTTCCACTTGTTGGTCAAGTCGATCTGGTCAGTCGCGTACAGACCGTAGAAATTGCCCACGAGATGATCCTGATCGCAGGAGTGCTTGGCATCGCACTGGAACACCAGGCCGTTCGGCGATAGTTCGGGAGGTGTCGGAGCGAAGATGTTCGCGATGTTGGGAAGATCGGCTGTGACTCTGTTGGTGTCGAGAATCTGATGTTGATATTCGAAGCCCGTCAGCAACGTGTGGCGAATGGAGCCCGTGCCGAATTTCCAGACCGGCTCGAACTGATAATCATAGAACTGGTCTGAATCGTTCTGGAAGCGAAGCTGGCGCCCGACCAGCGAGTCGCCGACGATATGCGTTCCCGTCGCGCTCATACTGTCATTGTTGCGCATCACGTCGATCGAACGACTGGTGTAGGAAAAGCGATTGTTGATGGTCAGGTAATCCGTGACCTCCCATTTGTCCGTCAGCGTCGGGCGCACATAATCCTGATGGGCGAAGGAAAACGGCGTCGAATATTTTGCGTTGATGGACACGCCGGCGATAGGTGAACCATTCAGATAAATCAGGCCGTAGGAATCCGGCGTCTGGTTCAGATGACGCGCGTCGAGCGCAAAGGTCACCGTGTGGTCGCCGGTGTGCCACTGAAATTCCGGGCGGATTTCGTAATCCTGATAGGCGAGATCGCGGAAACCGTCGGCGCGGGAGAACGTCGCGTCCACTCGGTAGTTCAATCCGGAGATCGTGGTCGGACCGGTGATGTAATTGCTGTTTACGACGGTCCCATACGATCCCGCCTGCACGCTCGATCCGAAATGGAAGATCGGCGATGGATCATAGTGAATGATGTTGATGGTGCCGCCGGGCGGCCCGCTGCCGAACAGCGCCGAACCCGGGCCTTCGAGAATTTCGATCCGACGTACGCCGTTGAGGGAATGCGAGAGACCACCGAGCTGATCGCCGTCGGAGAACCCGTCGCTGTAGACCTGCGCATTGAGTCCGCGGATCAGGAAATGATCGAAATAGCCGAGCGAATCCTGCCCGCCGGTGTTGATGCCGCTGGCGTTGACGACGGCATCTTTCAGCGTCGTGGTGCCTTGCTCTGTCAGCACCTCGCGCGGAATGATCTGGATGCTTGCGGGGATGTCCGCCAGTTTAGTACCCGTCTTGCCGACGCCCGGCACCTGCTGCAGCGGAGGTCCGGAATTGTTGTTGTTCGGGCCGTTGCCGTCGTCGACAACGGTCACGGCAGGCGCGGCCGGTTTCGGCGGTCGAGCGATGCGCGTCGCGCGGCGTTTTGCCGACCTTGCCGTCGATGATGCTTGTTTGGGAACGGCCCGGGTCTCCGGAGCTTCGACCTGCACAGGCGGAAGCTCTTTGGAGCGATCTTGAGCCAACACAGGGCTGGCTGGCGCGAAGAACACGAGACCGAGGGACGCAGCGGAGCAGAATTGACGAATCCCGATCCCGCTAGCTCTCCGGCTTTTCCTGCCTCCCGCAGCCCCCATCGAACGCTTCCCCACCTTGCAGTGAACCTAACGACCGAACACGTTGCGATCACGCCTATTCCGCGCCAGATCAAAAGCCTCGTGCTGGAAGCTCTCTAAAGAGGCCAGCTATCGCATTCGCGCGGCGAGGCCGCCGACGGCAACAACATCTCGCCGGGGCACGGACGCACGGTGGGCTGAAGGCGATTTGCAAGTTCTGATCGGGCCGGCTGATCAGACTTAGAGCGGTTCTGTTTCTGTCGGAACCAATTCCGCTCTAAACCATCCCTGCATCAGACAGGCACAAGGGCTCGGTCTGCGTTCGGGAATTATTCCCGATCGCGCATCAAGTCCTTTTGTCGATCATGCCGGGAATTGTCCTTGAATTGGCCAAGCTAACCGGCATAACCAAAGCGCGGCGGGCCGGAGACAATGCGGTAATGTTTAGAACCATTCTTAAGTTGCTGACGGCGCTCGCACTTTGCGCTGCGGCGTCGGCCGCCGTCGCGCAACAGACCGCCGCGCCTGCGTCGCAGCCGGTCCCCTATTTGAATGCCCAGGCCGCGCCGCCCGCGGCTGCGACCGCTCCCTCCGCGGCGCCGGCGCAAGCGACTGCCGCTGCGCCGCCGGCTGCGCAATCGTCTGCGCCATCCACATCGCCGTCGCAATCCGCACCAGCCGCGCCATCGCCCGCAATGCAGTCACCCGCGATCGTGTCTCCATCGGCAGCTCCGACCGCCGCACCTGCCGTGTCCGCGCCTAACGCCGAGACCGCCAAATCGCTGAAGTCGACCCTGTCAGTGCCGCACGATCTGTCGCCGTGGTCGATGTTCCTGTCCGCCGACGTGATCGTGAAAGCGGTCATGATCGGGCTTGCCTTCGCCTCGCTCGTGACCTGGACCATTTTCATCGCCAAGATGATCGAGCTGTCGGTGGTGCAGGGCAAGCTGCGCCGATCGCTGAAGACGATCGCCGAATCCCGCTCGCTCGCCGAAGCGCAGTTCGCGCTGGGATCGAAAACCGGCGTGCTCTCGGCCTTCCTAGCCTCGGCGATGCGCGAGGCGCGGCTGTCGGCGGGCATCTCCTCGGATAGCGGCATCAAGGAGCGCGCGGCCTCGAGCTTTGCCGAGATCTCGCGTGCCGAGGCGCGCCGCATCCGGCTCGGCATGGGGCTCCTTGCCACCATCGGAGCCACATCGCCCTTTGTCGGCCTGTTCGGCACGGTGTGGGGTATCATGAACAGCTTCATCGGCATCTCGAAGGCGCAGACCACCAACCTCGCGGTGGTGGCGCCC
>Ga0070741_10009635_pt1 | contig 18629 bp, 12 predicted proteins | sample Coa_R1_4_FD_66440 | JGI IMG/M metagenome (GOLD analysis project Ga0070741, IMG submission 66440) | Surface soil microbial communities from Centralia Pennsylvania, which are recovering from an underground coalmine fire - Coalmine... | ecosystem: Environmental > Terrestrial > Soil > Unclassified ...
CATTTAAGGAGAGACAGAGTGTTTCAACGAATTCTCGTGCCACTGGATGGATCGGAAAGAGCAAGATGCGCAGTCCCTGTAGCATCCCGTATAGCGCGCGCCACGGGCGGAACCGTCGTGCTGCTCTGGGTCGTCGGCCTGCCGCTTGAGTCAGCGCTCACGCTGCTCCCGTCTCTCCCTTCCGCCTCGTCTCAAACCATGATCGAGGTGGAGAAGGCCAGGGCGTACAGGTATCTGCGTGAGATTGTGGTCTCCGACGATCTCGCGGGCGTTCAGGCGGAACTTGAAATCCATGCCGGTCCCGTAGCAAGCACTATTATGGATATTGCTAATTTACAGCATATCGATCTGATCGTTCTCTGCCGTCATGGACATACGAGTGGAACGCGTTGGGCGCTGGGTGGGGTAGCTGAAAAAGTTGTGTATGAGACTGCTGTGCCAATACTGCTATTACATAGTGATAAAAAGCCATTCCTGTTCCAGAATAAATCTTCGTTACGTGCAATTGTGCCACTCGATGGATCTATGCAAGCCGAAACGGCCATCGAGCCTGCCGCCCATCTTATCGCAGCTCTATCCGCACCTGCGCAGGGAGTATTGAGCCTGACGCAGGTTATCAAGTTGCCATCTCTATTACCAATGGACATAGTCAGAGACAGCCAGAGACTGCACTATGCTCAGCAGCAGGCGATGCGCGAGGTCAACGCCTGTTTTACTGTGCTCATAGAACGTCTGGGCAGAAGCATCGTTCCCGCGCTCAAACTAGTGCTCACATCGTCTTTACTCTTCGGCGGCGATATTGCGGAGGCGCTGCTTGATGCGATGGAGCCATACGAGCGTGGAGAGGGTCGGCTTGCTCCGGCATATGATCTGCTCGTCATGACCACGCACGGACGTGGTGGCCTTCAGCATCGCATCATGGGCAGCATCGCCGGACGCGTGCTCCACGCCACAAATCTACCTATGATGCTCGTACCACTCTCCCAGGGAAACCACCATATGCAGGCGTATCAAACAAGACCGACGGACGTAACGGTAGGGGCCGGGCTTGCCCCGGCCCTGTTGCCACATACACCTGCCCTGGCTATAGAAGGAACCGTCTAAAGGCAGGGGAACGTGTGAGGGCCGGGGCAAGCCCGGCTCCTACAGAACAAAACGACTGGAAAGCCCATTGCTGGTGCTGTCCAGTCGTCTATATCACATACCACCTACACGACTACCTGATTCCGCGCTCCGTAAGGGCCTTACTTGCCGCCCGCCTGAGCGAAGCTAGACGCGCTAGCGGCGTTGTCGTTCGGAATTGCAAGACCGAGAGCGGCGTTGGCGGGCGGAATTGCAAGAAATCCCTTGCGGTTGCCCTGTAACTCCCCGATTGATCGTGGGAGACGTGGCAACGGCGTTGGAGTGCGGAATATTAAAAGGGACATCCAATTTTCTCCCTACAGCCCCATCCTCCCCACATATGTTCCACGTTTATGGTTACTTATTGGTGACACCTTGCGGGTATCTGCTCCGGCAACTATAATTGATGTGATTAGCTGATGAAGGGAACGGTGCTGAGTGTAACTTTTGTAGCAGAAGAAAGAGCAGAACTGTATGCGGGACAGCAAACCTTTCTCCCACGATGGAATCGGGCTCCCACGATCAATCGGAGAGCTACGGCCCGGCGTTACCAGCAAGATTACCAGCGGAATAATAGCCCTCTTTCTCGCGATTTTCCTTGCCCTTTCGCTTTTTTCCACAGCAACGATGGCTGACGCGGCTACATTGCCTCAGGATCGGTTCACACTACAAGTAGATGTGGGGCTTGGCTCATTCACCAGGCTGGGATACTGGCTCCCGCTATATGTGACGGTTGGCAACGCTGGGGAGGTCTTTAGGGGGAGCGTTGCGGCACATGCCTTTAGCGGCACTCCTGGAGGCATCAGCCGTGGTACTATGATCATCTCTGCACAGCAGTTCGCGACCCCTGTCACTGTGCCAAGCCGGGGACAGGCAAAAGTCACCCTCCAGGTTCATTTTGATGCAGCCGCGTTTAACCCCCACGGCGTGGTTGTGGATGTGCTTGATAGCCAGGGCAAAAGCGTCATCACAGACAAAGAGAGTGTCTTTATTTCAAATCCGGGCGATCTCTCCGTTGGCATTCTCTCCGATCAGCAGGCGGCGTTTAACGGGTTGAACACCGTTGCCCTGCCGAACCGCGCCAATTCGATCAACGTCACGCCACTGGATGCCAGCACTTTCCCGACGGCCAGCGCAGTCCTGCAAAATATGGAGGTGGTCATACTCGACGATTTTGCGACCAATACGCTCAAGCCCGAACAGCTTATAGCATTACAGACATGGGTCAATCAGGGAGGCGTGCTGCTTGAAGTTGGCGGGCAGAACTGGCGACGCACACTCAGCTCTCTCCCTCCTGAATTGCTGCCTGTAACCGTTCAGGGAACAGATACCCTGCCAGCCGGAACGCATCTATCGCTGCCCGGTGTTGCGGCCCCGATAGCGGCTCCGTCCAGTACCGCAGGCCAGCAGACCTCAGATAATGCGCTCACAGATCCTCTGTCCATCAGCGTGGCGACCCTGCGTCCGCCAACTGACGCCGCGCCGTTTGTGGCCGAGACGGTCCTGAAGGCAAACAACGCGCCTTTGCTTGTTCAAGCTCATCAGGGACAGGGAACGATCTGCTATCTCGCCTTCGATCTCGCCGATCCTGCGTTTACCGGCTGGTCAGGGCAGAGCGATTTCTGGTCGCACCTGTTCATGCGTACCCTGGGCGATCAACTCCTGGTCTCGACCGCCGATCCACGTTACCAGAGCGGACCCGGTGGCCTGACTACACGCAGCGGGATATTATCGATGCTGCGGCCCAATATTGGCTTTGTCCCGCTCATCATCGGCCTGCTGATATTTGGCTATATTGCCATTCTTGGCCCCGTTCGCCTGCTGATCGTCAGGCGAATGAAACAGATGCAACGCCCCTACTGGAGCTGGCGGATCGTGCTGATTGCGGTAGTGGTCTTTTCTCTGCTCTCGTACACCATCGCCTTCTATCAGCATGGAACTTCGTTGATAGATAATAGCATTTCCGTGATCCAGCTTAATACCGGCGGCTCGACGAATACCTCCGCGCATATGACTACCTATATGGGAGTATTTGTCCCTAATCCAGGCAACTTCCAGGTTCAACTTCCCGGGGGAAGTTTGCCGCAGCCGCTCTCTAACACGGAGTTCTCCACAGGCGTGAGCGTCATCCTGAGCGACTCATCCACGCCCGTAAGCTATGGGACCGATGGCACCACGGTGAATATTCTGGATGCGGGCCTCTGGACCTTCCACTCGCTGGTATTCGAGCAGGATCGCCAGGTCCGTGGCAGGCTGATCCCGCACCTGGAGCTGCGGGGTCAGAGGCTCGTCGGCACCATTACCAATACGCTCGATGCTGCCCTCAACGACGTCTATGTGCTGATGCCTCACAGCATTGTCTACGTTGGATACCTGCCGGCGGGCGCGACGAGCCAGGTCGATTTTCCACTTCAGACCCGCTCAGGGACCATGCTGGCCGATCAGATCGCGCAGGACAATGGCTTGCCACGCTCTTATTTCCCTTACGCCCATAACGGGCAGCCCCAAAACGATCTCCAGCGCCATATCGCCCAGCTCGGCCTGCTCAGTGGCGCGGGCTCTACCTTCATCCCCTGCGAAGGCTCTTGCAGCTCGCGAGCGATTGTTAATGTGAACAAAGGGGTGATCATCACCGCGCCGCCGGGTACGCCCAAAGTCGGGTTGCCCGGCGGCAGCGATCCGCTGTTACTCGATGGCTCTGCCGCTACGCTGGTTGGTTGGGCGGATCTGCCTCTGGATGCGGTCGATACCATTACGATCAATGGCAATGCTCCCAGTGGCTTCCACGAAAACCTTGTCCAGATGCCGCTCAATATCAATGTTGCCGCGTCGGCCAGCCTCCCACCCGATTTTATCGCGGGCCAGCCGGTTGATGAGCAAGGATTCGATACTGAGATGATCTTACCCGACATCTATACGATGTCCACGGGCAGCATCAGTTTTGAGTTTGGATTGCCGGCGAGCGCCAAGACAGCGAGCAGAGGTTTGACTATTACCGCGCCTAGCACGCTGAACATTGCCTCGCTGCCTTCGTCGGGTGTGAGCGTGGTCCAGGCCAGCCTCTATAACTGGCAAACCGGTAGCTGGGATGCCTTTACGCTGGACCGGTATAAGCTGACAACGACCAATATAGCTGCCTATGTCAGTGCAGATGGTCACGTCCTGCTGCAACTCGCGAACCAGAATGCCTCGCAAGGTCTGGCTTACCTGAGCAGGCCGTCGCTGACGGTGTGAGGCAAAGATCTACTGATAGCCGTAGCACGTTCAGAAAGGGAGTGTGATATAATTCCCTGGTATGGCTGAAGGACTTCCGCAAGATACTGTATGGCAGATCGCTTATCGAGCGTTCGTAACGATGGTGGCAGGCGATGATGCCGCGATTGATCTGGCTCAGGCGGCCCTGCTGATTGCGTGCATCGAGTACCCTGATCTCGATATGCAACCCTATTTAGCACAACTCGACGCGCTGGCGCGGCGAGTACGGGCCTTACTCGCCCTCGCGCCTCCCGATATCCAGCCCGCCTTACCGCCAGACATAGCTCCACTTACTGTTCTCCACGCCATAAATCAGGTTCTTTTTACTGAGGAACAATTTCGCGGCAATCAGGATGATTACGAGAACCCGCATAATAGTTATCTCAATCAAGTGCTGGAAAAACATGCCGGGCTGCCCATTACGCTGACATTGCTCTATATAGAGGTCGGCAAACGTGTTGGGATACCAATCTACGGCATCGGACTCCCCTACCACTTTATGGCGGGATGCTCCACGCCTGAGGGCATGATCTACATCGATGCCTTTCATGAAGGGCGTCTGCTAACGCAACAGGAGTGCAAAGATTATATTCGTCAGATGTTCAGGCATCGCATCAAATTTTACCTGCAATGGTTTAAGCCCGTCAGTCACAAACAGTTTCTGGTCCGCCTGCTGAACAATCTCAAGCGAGCATACCTTGAGAAGGAGCAATATGAGCGAACCCTGACGGTCTGCGATTTGATCCTCGCGCTTACCCCTCAAGCTGCTACCGAACTTCGGGATCGTGGCATTATGCATTTGCAGCTCAAGCATTATGCGCGCGCCCTGCATGACTTGATCGCCTACGTGGACCTTGCGCCCGATGCGGAAGATCGCTCTGAGATGCAGGGCCATATCAAGGCTATTCGCCAGATGATCGCTATGATGAACTAGCCAGAAGTTATTGCTCCCTTACTGGTAAGCCTTCCATGCGCATAATTTTCAACGCGTTTGTTGTGGGGCACGGCCCAGGGCGCAGCTTATAGTCAAACACCATCTGCCCGTCAATGATCTCTTCTTTGAAATGATAATTGCTAACTTCTGGCATGGTCTCTGCGAGCTTGACTAGCTCCAGGTCGTGCGTCGAAATTGCGCCGATGCAGTTCCGCCCGACCAACGTCTCCACATAGTCCTGGCTGCCGATTAGCCTCTCGCGGTTATTCGTTCCCTTGAAGATTTCGTCGATGAGGAAGAAAAGCGGGAAGCTGTCGGGACGTTCCAGTTGGATCAGCAGCGCCTTCAGCCGCCTTACTTCGGCGTAGAAGTAAGAATAGCCGTCAGTAACCGAATCGCTGACGCGAATGCAGGAGAAGATCCTGAAAGGGGTCGTTTGCAGTTTGCTGGCGCAGGCAGGGCCACCCGCGAAAGCCAGGCACAGATTCACCCCTAGCGTACGCAAAAACGTGCTTTTGCCCGCCATATTTGAGCCGGTGATGATCACCACCTGCCCCAATCCATTGAGCGTGAAATCATTGGCGATACGCCTCTCGTCCTGAATGAGAGGATGGCCCAGCGCGCAACCGGAGAAGGACGCGCCCTCTGTACCATTATCCTGGATGATATCCGGTAAGACGTATTCTGGATTGAGATAGGCGAACGTGGCGAGCGAACTCAGCGCCTCCAGTTCAAACCAGGTATCGAGCCATTTGGGCAGGCGTGCTGCTATTTGCGCTTTATAACAGCTCAGGCGATAGGCGCTATAGTGGTCCCAGGGGACAAGCGCATTAATAATCAGCCAGAGCAGAGCATTATTTTTTAACGTTGCCGCCGATGCTATGCGCGCCGTTTGTTTTAGCAGACTAGAAGGGCTGTGCCGCACTTCTGCATAGAAAGGCTCGCATAACTTTTTCACCTGCTCATGTGTTCCATAGGGATATGCTTCTAGATAGGAGAACACACCGCTGAGCGTAGCGAAGCCGTAGCGCAAGTAGTTCGCATCCTCGAAGATGTCGCCGCGCTTTTGCGCCGTTGTAAAAAGCAGCGTAAGAGCTGCCAGAATGGTAAAAATCCATAATTGCGGCATCACAATAAAAAGGTTGAGCAGGAAGAATACAATGGTCAGGATCTGTAAGGCTGCCACGCCAAGCAACGGAGGTAACAGCGTGGAGGGAGGTTCCTGCTGCTTCAGCCAATCTAATAAGCGTTTGCCTTCTAGCTGCTCGGCAACGCGTCCGCTGGCAAGCCGTGACCTCATAGTGAGCTTATCGCGGAAGCGCGTCATCGATGTTAACTCGCGCACCAGTGTTTGACGCCGGTTGATAGTGGTCGGATCGGGTATGGTTGCAAGCAGCCACTCGCGCAAGCGCCGGCTCCCCTCTTGTGATACAGCCGTATTGAGCAATTGATGGATGGAGCGGGGGCCGCTCAGATCGAGATCGACCTCAAAAGGATGTCCCGTGACCGGCTCAGTGGGCAGGGTAGGAGGGATGGCGTCCCAATCCAGTTTCATACGTGCCACATGGGTCAATTTTATGCGCATCCACGTTCGATGTCGCGCCAGGCTATCCTCAATATATTGATGAAAGTAGGCGACTAGCGCGAAAGTGATCAGCGTCGTCAAGGCCAGGACCAGGCACAGCCGCCAGCCTGCAACAAAGTAGCCGGCAACACTGAGTCCTAGCCCGACAAAAAAAATCGTTACTCGCACCCAGGAGTAACGATTGCTCCTCCGGTCCAATCTATCGATTCGTCCACGCAATCGCTCAACCTGCTTTTCAAGCAAGTAGAGCCGCTCCTCTTTTTTGCTGCTCATCATGATCCCTTGTCTAGAATATTGTTCTAGAGAGAGTCTAGCACTGCAAGGCAGGAGGATCAAGGTGCAGGATGGAAATTGCATGCTCGCTGGCTGTGATGCCTTGTAAGAAGGTGTCATAAAAGGATATCATAATTTCAGTATCTGTATTTCAGTATCCTCAAACAGGTCGCGAAGCTATTGGCTCCCGCAGCCCTCGTTGAGGATAGCATAAGTATCGGGCGCGAGCATAGACTTTAAGAAATTCTATGGGGAAGCCGCCCCTGTAGCGACGCGATTGATCGCGTCCGCTTCAGCGCCTGCCTGGCCCACCACGGCGCTAAAGCGGACGTCATCAATGCCGTCGCTATGGAAGGGGAAGAACCCTCATCATTTCTTCATCTACATATCGGGTCCCTACAGATGTCAATTAGAAATGCATTTTTAAGGAAAGGTAAGAAGCGAAGATGGACGTACAGAACAAAACTATTTTAGTTTCAGGGGGCGCATCAGGTCTGGGTGCGGCATGCGTGCGGTTGTTGACGCAGGCGGGCGCGAAGGCAGTCATCGTGGATTTAAATAACGAGATGGGGAATGCACTGGCACAGGAGTTGGGCGGCTCGGCGGTATTTGTGAAGGCGAACGTCATCGACGAGGCAGAGGTGCAGGCGGCGGTCAATACGGCGGTTGAGAAATTTGGCGGGCTGCATGTCGCCATCAACTGCGCGGGGATCGGCGTAGCGGAAAGAGTGGTGGGCAAGGAACTTCCTCACAGTCTAACCTCTTTCACCAGAGTCATCAACGTCAACCTGATCGGCACCTTTAATGTTATTCGTCTTGCCGCTTTTGCAATGGCAAAGAACGAGCCTACTGAGGCAGGGGAGCGCGGTGTGATCATCAATACCGCCTCCGTTGCCGCCTTTGACGGCCAGATCGGGCAGGCGGCCTATTCCGCCTCTAAGGGTGGCATTGTTGGCATGACCCTGCCGATTGCCCGTGAACTGGCCCGCTCCGGTATCCGCGTGATGACCATCGCTCCCGGACTCTTCGATACCCCCTTGCTGGCCGGTCTCCCTGAGCCTGCTCGTATCTCGCTTGGGCAGCAGGTTCCCTTCCCTCCGCGCCTGGGCCGTCCTGGTGAATATGCCGCGCTGGCAAAACACATCATCGAGAACGAGATGCTAAACGGTGAGGTAATAAGGCTGGATGGCAGCATAAGGATGCAGGCTCGTTGAGCCTCTCCTGACTGAATAGATGGAGCCGTGCCTTTTGCCATGTTCTCTCCTTGCGCGCGAGGTACAGCCCCTATGGCGATGTACGTTTGGAGAGGGCAGGGCTTTTCCGTTTTCGTCATGCTCACAGGGCGAAGCCCTGCTCGCAAGAGGAGAGAGATGCAGGCAACGCCGCGTCGCGGCGTTGCCTGCATCTCTCTCCTCTTGCCCTGCGCCCCGTTGGGGGCGCGAATCCCGTCGGCAGGAGTGAGGGGAGAGGAACACTGAAAAGCTCTGTACGATAGTAATATTCGCTTGATATTCAAAATGATTAATGAGATACTGGTAAAAACTGTTTTTTTTATAATCGCTGTTGTTGGTGCAATCGTGTAATTAGTGATCAGTCCGAAAGAGCGACAAAAATAAATGCAATACAAATATATTGTTCACCGCTGCCAGGACTGTCCCTTATTGTATATGCTTTAGTGCCTGCACGCTGCTCGTTACCCTCTATGGAGCAACCAGGGACCATTTTCAGTAAACATAAGCAATAACAGTGTTGAACCGGCGAGCGTATTCATTCTTGCCGCAACGCTCTATTTCTATGTTTCAAAGAATCTATGGAAGGAAGAAAAATAAGCGTATGAAACGCATAAAAACCTGGCTTCCCGCTGTGAGCATCTTCAGCCTGGCGTTTATTGTACGCATTGTCTATAACATGACGGTCGGGCACGGCTATGTGCCGCATTTTGATGCTGCCATCTATGAACAACTGGCCCAGCGTCTCATCACCGATCACTGCTATTGCTGGTCACCGCACCACGCCACTACTTTTCGTCCGCCCCTCTGGCCGTTTATCATTGCAGGCATCTATTCTGTTGTCGGGTCGCATAATACTTATGTGCGTCTGCTTGACTGTTTTCTTGGCTCGGGCACATCTGTGTTTGTCTATCTGTTTACACGAGATATCTTCGGCAAGCGTATAGCCCTGGTTACCGGTGTAATTGCGGCGGTGTATACGGGGTTGTTCATCTGGGATGGCTGGCTTTACTCCGAATCGCTCTATACCTTTATATTAATCGTATTCCTCTATTCCCTCTACCGCTTGCAGGGCAAAGTGCATGTGCGAACCTGGCTTGTTGTCGGCGGAGGGTTTCTCGGCCTGTCAATGCTAGCGCGCCCGAATGGCACCATCTTGCTCGGCTTACTGGGTATCTGGGCAGTGGCCCTGGCGTTTTTCAAATACCTGCCCTGGCAGACCGTGGTAAAACGCGCTCTGGTGATCGTCCTGATTGCCATCGCGGTCATTACCCCCTGGTCGATCCGCAATTACCCACATACGCATAGTCTGCTTCCCGTCTCGACCCTGGGCAACACCCTGAGGGGGGCATACAATGACATTACCCTGTACGATCCGGGTTTGCGCGGCATCTGGTCGCTTCCGCCCGCCTACAATGCCGATATTCATGACTACACGCTGGCGGATGAGAACAGAGATATGCAGGCTGCGCTGGATTGGATTCATCGACACATCAGCGATATGCCTTATATGTTTGGGGTTCATCTTGTAAACATGTGGACGCCATATATGTATTCTTATGACCTGCCGTTCGAGGAATTCCCAACGCGGCAGTCATCGCAGCTAGTGATGGATTTGATACCACTGGAGTCGATTATCGTCTTTACATTCGCTGCCTTTGGCCTTATCATGTCCTGGAAGAAACGGAAAGAGTTGCTCCTGGTCTATCTAATCATCGCCTTAACGATTGCGCAAAATGTCATTTTCTATGGCAGCAACCGCTTCCGCGCCCCCATTGAACCGTTTCTTGTGCTGTTGGTGGGAGGGGTGTTGTGGTGGATGACGAACTACTGGAAAACCAGAACCCAGTTGACCAAAGTAAAAGATGAGCAAGGGAAACCCGAGCTGGTTTCTGCTGTGTAGAAGCTCATCAATTAGATCAAACAATGGAGTGTTAAATGAGCATTCAGGAATTTCTACAGGCTTCCCATGTAAAATGGCCTTTACAGTGGACTGCTGTAGAACAAAAAGAACAAAAACAAGATAATGTGCAGCAAAATGGGGCCGCTTCTACTCCTTCCTTGAAAACTACCGAGAAAAGCTTCATTCTGTTTGCCTTGATCTTCTATAGTCTTATCTTGATAAAAGATTCCTGGCTTGGCGACGATTCCTTCATTACGCTGCGGACAGTGGATAATTTTTTGCATGGCTATGGGCTTACCTGGAATACCGATGAGCGCGTTCAGGCTTATACACATCCTCTATGGATGTTCATGCTATCCGCCGTTACATTTATTGTGCATCGGCCTTATATTGCAGCGTTGCTCCTGGGATTTGGCGTTTCCTTTTTAGCGGTCGCTCTGTTTGCATTTCGACTGGCTAAATCCCCTCTATTAGCAATCGCGGGCGTTTTGTGTTTGACAGCGTCAAAGGCTTTTGTGGATTACTCCACCTCGGGACTGGAAAATCCCATGACTCACCTGTTGATCGTGGCCTTCGCGCTGGTCTTTTATCAGTATCGACAGCATAAGTATTATGTGCTCTGGCTTTCACTGCTGGGCATGCTAATGACGCTCAATCGCATGGATACAGTGTTATTGTTTGTTCCGGCATTGCTATATGCGCTCTGGGAGCGCCGCTCCTGGAAAACCTTGCGGACGATGGCGCTGGCTTTTATACCTGTTGTGCTCTGGGAATTATTCTCATTATTTTATTATGGAGCGCTATTTCCCAACACGGCCTACGCCAAACTCAATACCAGCATTTCTAGTTTAAGCCTGATCAAACAAGGGATTGGCTATCTGGTGAGTTCGTTTACGTTCGATCCGATATTGCTGGTTATTATGCTCATAGCGGTATGTATGGTCTGGCTGGCCAAAGACTGGAGAAGCATACCTCTAGTGCTGGGCATGGGACTCTACCTGGCCTATATCGTCAGGATTGGTGGCGATTTTATGGCTGGTCGCTTTCTGACCCCCCCGTTTATTATGGCGGTGATTCTCCTTATGCGAACCATTCGCCCCGGCTTGAATCTGAATGTGGCGTTCTTGCTGGCCTTAGCCCTCTTTTTTGGCCTCGTGACCCCTTTCACACGCTGGTCGTTCGATCCTGTTGTACTCTATGGCTCGGGCACGGACTGGAGGTATGATGCTAGATTCTATGATGATCGCGGGATTACGGACGAGCGTTTTTTCTATGCTTCCGCAGTGAATGTCTTTCGTATCAAACGGGGCCGATCATTCCCAGACTATACTCTGGCACATAATGGATTACAGGCCCGTCTCAATGGAGATCGAGTGAGCGTGGTGAGCGCCATTGGCATGTTTGGATATGAAGCTGGTCCGAATGTCCATGTGGTTGACCAGTTTGCGCTGGCCGATCCTCTGTTAGCCCGTCTGCCGGTTGTAGGAGATCAGTGGTCTGCGGGCCAGTTCGTCCGACCTATGCCGGATGGCTATATAGAGACCTTTACGGTAGGAGCTAATACGATAACAGATCCAGACCTGGCTAAGTACTATGATAAATTGCACCTGGTTATTAGCGGACCCCTTTTCAGTTGGGACCGCATTGTGGCTATCTGGAACCTTAATACGGGAGGCTATAATAGCCTGTTACAGCACTATGAGCAACGCTATAATGCCGCCCATCACATTACCTCCACCCCTCCTGAACATAGCCCCGGCACGCTTCTTCCTGTATGGGTGAGAGACGCGTTCTACGCTGCATAAGCAGAACTAAGGTGGAACAAAGCTATTAAACAGCTTTGTTCCACTTTCTTTTCAAATGGTCCGTCAGGGTTTCTCAAAAGTCGCTGCGTGCTCTGGCTGCTCGCGCCTTCGGCGCTCACAGGGAGAGGAAGGTGCTGGCGGTGGGCGCAGCCCACCGCCAGCACCTTCCTCTCCAGAACGGCTCGCTTGCGAGCCGTTCTGTCTGAAAAAACCACTTTTGAGAAGCCCTGAATGGTCCGTAGGCACGATTTGCCAATGCTGGTAAGCTATATTATTATCATTGGTGGACAGCCAATGGTCATTTACCAGATGAAAGGAAGCATTGTCATCATGCCCGAACAAAACGGACCTGCAAGTACTCCTGCCCCTTCACTTAATCGCCGTAGCAAGGCGATTACGGAGGGAGATGTCCGCGCCCCCAATCGCTCGATGTTGCGCGCTGTGGGCTTGACCGACGATGATTTTACGAAGCCGCTGATCGGTATTGCCAGCACCTGGAGCGAGATTACACCCTGCAACTCGCATATTAATCGTCTCGCCGAGAAGGTGCATGAGGGCGTACGGATCGCAGGCGGCGTGCCACAGATCTTCGGTACCATCACGGTGAGCGATGGCATCTCGATGGGGACCGAAGGAATGAAATTCTCGCTCCCTAGCCGCGAGGTGATTGCCGATTCCATTGAACTGGTGGGAAATGCGCAGTGCTTTGATGGCATCGTTGCCATTGGTGGCTGCGATAAAAATATGCCCGGCTGCTTGATGGCGCTGGCCCGCCTGAATATCCCCAGCCTGTTTGTCTACGGTGGCACCATTCTCCCCGGCGTCTGTCGCGGCCAGGATGTCGATATTGTGAGCGTCTTTGAAGCTGTGGGACAGTATAGTGCCGGTAAAATCACCCGCGAGCAGTTGAAGGAAGTGGAAGAGAGCGCGATCCCTGGCGCTGGCTCGTGTGGCGGCATGTATACCGCCAATACGATGGCCTCCTCGATAGAAGCTCTGGGGATGTCTCTGCCCGGCGGTTCGTCGCTGCCTGCCGTTACCGCTCGCAAGGCGCTGGATTGCTATGAGACCGGTCAGATGGTGGTGCGGCTGATAGAGCGTCAGATCACGCCGCGCCATATCCTTACCAGAGCTGCCTTCGAGAATGCGATTACGGTTGTGATGGCGCTCGGTGGCTCCACTAACGCGGTCCTGCACCTGATCGCTATTGCGCGCCAACTGGATATCCCGCTCTCCATCGACGATTTCACGCGTGTGGGGCGCAAGGTTCCTCACCTGGCTGATCTCAAGCCAGGCGGAAGATATGTGATGGCGGATCTTGATCGCATCGGCGGCGTTCAGGCGGTGATGAAGGTCCTGCTGGACGCTGGCTATCTCAACGGTGATGTGCTGACCGTCACGGGAAAGACGCTGGCGGAAAACCTGCAAGAGGCTCCCGCGCTGGCCGAAGGGCAAAAGATCGTGATGCCGCTTGACCAGCCATTGCATCCGAGTGGCCCGCTGGTCATTCTCAAAGGCAATCTCGCGCCGGAGGGCGCGGTATGTAAGATTGCCGGGCTGAAGACGACGAGCCATCGCGGGCCTGCCAGAGTATTTAATTCTGAGGAAGAGAGCTTTGAGGCGATTATGCATCACCGCATCACTCATGGCGATGTGATGGTGATTCGCTATGAGGGGCCTAAGGGTGGCCCGGGGATGCGCGAGATACTGGCGGTAACTGCCGCGCTGGTGGGCCAGGGCTACGGTGAGACGGTGGGCCTGATTACCGATGGGCGTTTCTCCGGCGGCACTCACGGCATGGTGGTTGGACATATTGCGCCAGAAGCTCAGGTGGGCGGCCCTATCGCTATTGTGCAGGAAGGCGATATGATTACCATCGATGCTGAGCGCAACCTGCTGGCGGTCGATCTCAGCGATGAGGAGATTGCGCGCCGCCTCCAGCAGTGGAACGCGCCCGAATCCAGGTACAAGAAAGGCGTGATGGCAAAGTACGTGAAACTGGTATCATCGGCCTCCGAAGGGGCGATCACCGGTTAAATACTTCTACGAAGAAACGAGAAGAGGGCTGATCACAGCAGGATCAACCCCCTTCTCTAATGCGAACTACTTTTTCTGCATATAGCGTAGCACGATAGCAGCCGTCGATAGGCTGCCGACGATCAGAAAGGGAATGCCCAATCCGAGCCTGAGGCCCTTCTTCTTTTCATCCTTCACCGTGCCAGGCTGCACTTGCCGCTCTAAACGCGAGAGGATGGTGTCATAAATGCGCCGTAGACCCAGAGGGGCGAAAGTGCGCTCGAAGAAGCCTTTGACGCCGTTACCACCCGTCCAATCGCTCTCTACACTTACCTTGCTTTGGCGTCCATCCTTCACCGGCGTGACGCTCCAGGTCGTGACCAGCGACGAATTTGTATCGCGCTCAACGAGAACCTGCCCTTTTACCGGCTCCTGCACGCTGATATGATATGGACGCTCACGCCCTGCCGCCTGTAAGCGATAACGCAGCATTGTGCCGCTACCTCGCCCGCCGCGCTCAATGGTATAATCCAGAAAGTTCGGCGTCAGTACTTGCTTGCGCTGCCCCTTATAGTCCGCCAATGCGTCATAGACCACTTCAGGGCTGGCATCGATGATCCGCTCTTTTTTGACATGAATGTGACTCACACGTTTCCTCACAATCTACTCTATGTATCCGTTCATGAGACATTGATTCCGTCTCTTTTGTCACCCTACTATGTGGACTGTTCCTACTAATTTATGATAGCACCGGGAGGGAAGGGGTAGCCCGTTGTAGGTATGGCACAACGGGCTTAGGAGGCAGAAAGGTTATTGGTACATGACCATTAATGGCGGCGGATCGAGGGCGAGCACGCTGGCAGGCGACATGACCGGAGTATCCAGTTTATAGAACATTTTCATACCAGGATACTGGATCAGTTGTTCTTTATCAAACATACGGTAATCATCGATCTTCTGCCCCGGTGTGCCGAAGCCATCCACGCAGGTGACGACCTGCACGCCTGGCTTGACTTTGATGTTCTGCCAGTCTGGGAGCATCTCTTGCAGAAACTGGTGAATAATCAACACTTTGGGCGGCAAGTGGGCAGACTGGACGAGGGCCGAGAGCTTATCGATCACCCAGTTAATCTCAGCGGCGGTCATGCGGCCAAACACCTGGTCGGGTATAGCGCCGGGAGGCATATCAAACTCGGGATCAAGCGATAGGTCCACGCCGGGCCGTTGCAGATAAGGCCAGAGCAGGTTCACCTCTTTCTGAATCGGGCTATGCCCAATCTGCATATCGAAGAAGAACAGCGCGTGATTGCTATTGGCGAGATCGACATAATGCTCGACAGAAGCATCGGGCATGCGATAGACCCATGAGCCATCATCCATCGGCACCGGTTGCACGATTGGCGTCACATAGTCGAGCGCGGGCACAACCGGATGAGACGGATCGAGATCGGCGTATACCTGCGCCTGCTCGTGTAATTTGCTGATAAGCTCGTCGTCCGAGTATTGCCCGATGGGACCCATTACAGCCGAGAGCGGATTACCGTAGAACGCGACGATCCGGTCCTCCGGCAGGTTGATATGCCATGCCCAACCATCCGAGCCGCGCAGCGTCCGCAGCAGAGCACGTTCGTCCACCGAATCACCTGGCGTTGCGGTATTCCCCTTGATAGCCTGAGGAGTGGTAGATGCATGTCTGGTTAATGGCGTTTTATGGGAAGAAGGTCGCGCTGGAGGTAAAGCAAAACGGGGTAGTAGTACTAATATTGCTAATAACACCAGGATAGCGCTACATATCCCGATCAGTCCGAGTCGTGTTTTTTGATGCATATACGGGTCTTTCCCTCTCTACAAGAGCTATTTCTAATATAGCACTAAATGTTAAATGAATATGGAGGGACATAACTTGTATGGACGAGCCTGACGCGTCAGACAGATCTCTTGCAGCTATTTGCCCTGTATAAGGATATGATAATCGGCGGAGGTTGTGCTGTCAAAGGGATGCCCTCCTCAATTCTCCGTGATAGAGCCGTGAGGCAAGTTTTGCAGGCTGTGATACCTCTGTGACCTGGTAGCTATATACTGTAATCAAGCAGGAATGCAATAGGATTGAGATTTGGCGCAATGCTTCTTCCAGATGCGCGGAATTGAAAGGAGAACAGGCGATGTTCAAACGTATTCTTGTCCCTCTAGATGGATCGAATCGTGCTGAGAGAGCGATACCCGTCGCGGCCCGCATTGCTCGCTCTACCGGCGGATCAGTCATATTGTTACGCATAGTAAGCACATCCATTGAATTCTGGCCTTATATGGCACCACAGCCGACGCTGGCTCAGACAGCCATTGATGCGGACCTTGAGGATGCTTCAAAATACCTTGTGAGCGTCGCCGCTTTGCCTGAACTAAGCGGCGTCTCAACGGAGACAATGACGCTCTACGGCCCCATTGCTGCAACCATTCTTTCCGTCGCGTATTCGCACGATGTAGATATGGTTGTGATATGCAGTCACGGCTATACCGGCGTGACGCGCTGGATCATGGGCAGCGTGGCGGAGAAGATAGCGCGCCATTCCGCAGTGCCTGTGCTTATTCTGCGCGAAGGTGGCCCTATGCCAGCAGATCCGCATATGGATGGTCGTCCATTCCGCGTGCTTGTTCCGCTGGACGGCTCTACCCACGCGAAGGTCGCCATTGAGTCTGCTGCAACGCTGGCGAGTACGCTGGCTATTCCTGGTCAGAGGGCATTGCACCTGGTGAGGGTGGTAAAACCTCGCATCGACGAGACGACGCTGACGCCTGAGCAATGTGGGGGTGAGCAGGAACAGGGAGTGCAGAAGGCCAGGAAATACCTCAGCTCTACCGTGGAGCACATTCGTGAGGGGCTGATAGCGCATTCCGTCAAGGAGCTTGGTTTGACTGTTACCTGGTCGGTCGCTGTTGATACCGATGTGGCCTCGGCAATTGTCCGTGTGGGTGAGAATGGCGAGGATGTGGAAGGGGCCGGCGTTTTTGGAGGCTGCGATGTGATAGCAATAGCTACACATGGCTATGGTGGTCTGCAACGCTGGGTAATGGGCAGCGTCACCGAGCGCGTGCTCAACGCAGCCAGGCTCCCCATGCTCATTGTTCGCCCCTCCGATATGGTGGATAAGAGTCATGTGCAGGAAGAGAAATCGACTGTGGCGATACCTCAATAATCGTAATTTCGAGAGAGCAAGCAAATAGGGCGGATCTTCAGCCGCCCTATTTGCTTGCTCTCTCCATTTTGTGTGTTCGATTATCTTCAGTCAGAGAGATGCTCAATCGCCAGGCTAATAGTCGCGTGTGGGTCAAAATTTTTTCTCCCTGTCGTTGTTCAAAAACACACGAAGTTCTTGTTGAGAAAGCTGCAAACGGCACCTCTCTTGAATTGATTCTGCTTTGCATTGTATCATACCCCAGAAGCATCTGAATCAATCTGTCACCCATAATTATAGTAATATTTGACATCCCCGGAACAGGTGTATATCATACATCAATCAAATCCCATTCCCGAAACTTTAAGCCTGGGGAGGCATTGATGAATCAAGAACGGCTGCAACCGGCGCAGGCTGCGACGAGTGAACGGCCTCTCATTTTAGTCACCGGCATTCAAGCTGCTGGCAAATCGACGGTGGCGCGATTGCTCGCACAGCGATTTGAGCGAGGGGTGCATGTCGAAGGTGACGTATTGCAGCATATGATCGTATCGGGAGGCGAAGGGGTGCAGGAACCTGGTGATCCGCGTGGAGAAGCTGAACGGCAGTATTTGTTGCGCCTCAAACACATGTGTCTTCTCGGAATCTCATTTGTCGAAGCTGGTTTTACGGCTGTGCTTGATGATATTGTTCTCGGGGAAAGCTGGTCGTATGTGCAGGAGCAACTGCGAGGCGCGCCCTTCTCGCTGGTAGTGCTTGCTCCGCGTGTGGAGGTGGTGGCGCAGCAGCGTGATCTCAGCCGCGCAAAACGACCGCTGGGCGTAGCCTGGGCCGTCTATCTCGACCAGGTTCTGCGCACAACTATGGCAGGAGTGGGATGCTGGATTGATAGTTCTGACCAGACGCAGGAAGAAACCGTCACTCAGATTCTACTGCAACTCTCGCTGGATCAATCTGGTTAATATCGTTGCAGAGATGAGATCAAAGCTCATCCCTGCAATGAGTTTTTAGTATTCTGATACAGGCTCGCGCTCCCTTTTACCTTCCAACGCTTCTTCAAGATGCTCGCGCATCTGTATAAAGGCGGCTGTCAGGAAAGGACTTGCTAAGTGATGTATCTGGAAAACTTTCGAAAAGAGGTAGCCAGGCAAATGAATAGCGATGGCTGATCAGGGCTTCTCAAAAGTGGTCTTTTCATCCAGAACGGCTCGCTTGCGAGCCGTTCGAGAGGAAGGTGCTGGCGGTGGGCGCAGCCCACCGCCAGCACCTTCCTCTCCCTGTGAGCGCCGAAGGCGCGAGGAGTCAAAGCGTGCAGCGACGTTTGAGAAACCCTG
>Ga0070741_10009636_pt1 | contig 18629 bp, 16 predicted proteins | sample Coa_R1_4_FD_66440 | JGI IMG/M metagenome (GOLD analysis project Ga0070741, IMG submission 66440) | Surface soil microbial communities from Centralia Pennsylvania, which are recovering from an underground coalmine fire - Coalmine... | ecosystem: Environmental > Terrestrial > Soil > Unclassified ...
GGTGAATGTTGTGACTGACCCGAAAGCTCGGTCGTCGACGGTGTCATTTGCCGCCTATCGGGCGATCTAAAGGGCAGGAATTTCGTAATTCCCCGACTGCCTGAGGAAGGAATGGATTTGTCATTGCGAGGAGCCGGAGGCGACGAAGCAATCTTTGCAGGACGGAGATTGCTTCGCGGAGTTTATCCCGAGCCTGCCGGAGGGCCCGCAATGACACCACTAACCGCTTTTCACGGGGCTTCTACGACCACAACCCCACCCGTTGTCGTACTTCACTGACGGTTTGCCGGGCGACGGTACGCGCCTTACGCGCTCCTTGGCGGAGAATCTCCCCGACTTCTTTCGGGTTCGCTTGTAAATGCGCCCGGCGTTCACGAATTGGCTGCAGGTGGGCGATAAGATTGTCCGCTAGTGCTTTCTTACAATCAAAACAGCCAATCCCTGCCGTCATGCAGCCGGAACGTACCCATTGAATGCGTTCCTCATCCGAGAAGAACGTGTGCAGAGTGTGGATGTTACAGACGTCGGGGTTTCCTGGATCCTTCCGGCGTACGCGTGCGGGATCAGTCGCGGCGGTCGCAAGTTTCTGACGGATGCTATCATCATCTTCACCCAGGGCGATGGTATTGCCGATGGACTTCGACATCTTTGCCTGTCCGTCGAGGCCGAGAATCTTCGGGGTGCTTGAAAGCAACGCCTTCGGCTCAGGGAAATACTCTCCCCATCGTGCGTTAAAACGACGCACGATCTCGCGCGCGAGTTCGAGGTGTTGTAACTGATCCGCACCAACGGGGACAACCGTTGCTTTGTACAAAATGATGTCCGCCGCCTGTAACACCGGGTAATTAAAGAGCCCGGCGTTGATGTTGTCGGTTTGTTTCTCGGATTTGTCTTTGAACTGGGTCATGCGGCCCAAGTCGCCGAAGGGGGTCACGGTGTTGAGTATCCAACATAACTCGGTGTGTTCCGGTACACTGGATTGAACGAACAGGACGGTACGTTCAGGGTCGATCCCACACGCAAGCAGATCGGTCGCCATCTCCAGCGTGCGTTGGGCGAGTGTTTCTGGGTCGTAGTTCTGAGTGATGGCATGATAATCGACGATACAGATAAAGCAGCGATATTGCTCCTGCATGCGCACCCAATTGCGCACGGCACCAAGGTAGTTGCCAAGGTGGAGTTCGCCGGACGGTTGAATGCCACTAAATACGGTTTCCATATTATCTTCTTACCCTTCGCGTCCGATGAGGCGCAAGGCCTATTTGGGCAAGTGCTCAGTTATCAGTTGTCAGTCATCAGCCAAATGGAACAGGGCACAAGGCCAGAGCTGTACAGTGTGTTTGGCGGTTTTCTGATCGGTTCCCAGTACCCTGTTACCTGTACCTTACTTTTAGCTGAAAACTGATAGCTGACTGCTGAGTACTTTACTCCGCCAAGACTCGCCCGGTAGGAGCTTTTTGCTGCCAGCGTTCTTGACAAATCTGCAAGGCCGCGGTGACCGGCGTGCAGTGGTGCTCGCGGCTGTGGTTGAGTACGAGCGTCGTATTCGCAGTTGTGCGGTCACTCACCGAGCGAAAAGCTGCCTCAACATCCAAACCTTGGAGGTCCGCCAGTGCGGCTAAGACTCCGCCGCCATTGGCGACAAAATCGGGGACAATGCCGACGCCCCGAGCGCTCAGGCGGTTCGCGACGGTGTTGGTGAACGGGATATTCGCTCCCGGAACAATGAGTTTTGCTTGGACTTTTTCGACGTTCTTGGCGGTGATGGCATCAGGGCGTGCGCCGGGAATAAGAACATCAACCGGAAGAGCAAACAGACGGTTACGAGACAGCATTTTCCCGTGCGGATAATGGCGGACGGCTTCGTCACCGTATGTTTGACGGAGTACGAAAAGCTGCTCGGTGTCCAATCCTTTGGGATCGTAGCGGGTCCCGACCACGGTTGAGACGGCGACAACCTGTGCGCCTGCGCGGTTAAAGAACCGTGCGGCTCCGCCGCCGACTTTGCCAAACCCTTCGATCGCGACAGTTGCGCCATTCATCGAGATACCAAAGAATTCTGCCGCGACGCGCGCAGACTCGACGACACCAAAGCCGGTTAGCTGATCTTCTAGCGGTAGTCCATCAACGACTTGTTTGAGCAGACTACCTGAACGTTGGCGAGCGCCGTCCTTATGCAACGACTGAAAATCCTCCTCGGTCGTTCCCATGTCAGTGCCGGGAAGATAGACGCGCTGCTCAATAAACGGACGCAGGGAAGTCAGGAATGCATTCCACACTGCTTGGCGATCCTGCGTGGTTGGGTCGTACCACACCCCGGCCTTCGCCCCCCCACAGTGCACTTCGAGCATGAGGTATTTGTATGTCATCGCTCGCGCGAGTCGCACCATCTCCACCAGTGACAAATCTGGCAGCATACGTATGCCGCCGGCGCTGAGGCCGAAGGCCGTAGTGTCAATGACGAGCACGGCTCGCATCCGTGAGACCGGGTCGTAGAACGAGAAGATACGTTCTGGACCACTTGCGTCTTGATAAGGACGAAATGGATCAGTAAGCAGTGTGCGAGGGCGTCGATTTATCATTGCCAATCTCCTTCGGATTGCGAATTATCTCGTGCGACCACGGGCACTGTCAAACGCGGCGACATGTGGTAGGTTCGCCCAAGTTTTGTCGTTGGTGAAAATCATGAACAGGAGCTTGCGTTATGGCTGAAACCATAAAAGCGATTGTTGCCGAAGAAGTCGATGGGAAAATTCGTGGCTTATTGAAGGACATCTCGACGAATGACCTACCGGCGGGTGACGTGACGGTCCGGGTCGCCTACTCGACGATCAATTACAAAGACGGTCTTGCGGTGACGGGAACCGCGAAGATCGCGCGGCGCTTGCCGATGGTGTGCGGTATTGACCTGGCTGGAACTGTCGAAGAGTCGAGTTCTGCGGACTATAAGCCCGGCGATCAGGTCCTCGTCACCGGGTGGGGGCTGGGCGAGTCGCACTGGGGTGGGTTTGCGCAAAAACAACGAGTGAAATCGGAGTGGCTTGTGCCGGTGCCGAAGGAGTTTTCATTGAAGCAAGCCATGGCGGTTGGCACAGCCGGATTTACTTCAATTCTGAGTGTGTTGGCGCTCGAAGATGCCGGAGTAAAGCCTGGAGAACATGAAGTGATTGTTACGGGTGCTGCTGGTGGGGTTGGTAGTGTTGCGGTGGCGATTCTTGCAAAGTTAGGGTACAAGGTGGCGGCCTCGACGGGACGTCCTGAGCTCGGTGACTATCTGAAATCACTCGGTGCAACGACTATTGTCGAACGAGCGGCATTAGAGAAACCGTCCGGCCGTCCACTTGATGCCGAACGTTGGGCCGGCGGTATTGATTCGGTCGGCGGAGAAACGCTGGCGTCGGTTTTACGCGGCACGCGCTATGGTGGTGCTGTGGCTGCCTGTGGGCTTGCTGGTGGCGCGAATTTGCCGACCTCTGTCTATCCGTTCATTTTACGCGGGGTCAATTTGCTAGGAATCGATTCGGTGATGTGCCCAAAACCTCGACGGCTTGAAGGGTGGCGACGCTTAGCCCGTGATTTGCCGCTCGCCAAACTTGATGCGATGACGACTGTGGAGCCGATGTCGAAAGTCCCACAGCTTGCTCAAGATATTCTGAAAGGGCAGGTGCGTGGGCGGGTGGTAGTTGATGTGAATGCGTAACTTCAGGGGATGATGAGTGAGGAGTAACGCGTGACGAGTAGAGACAGAAAAAACCAGTCTTGCTCTTTTTCTCATTACTCGTTACTCGGAACTCATTACTAAGGTAGCTAGCCGATCGCCCGACCGATCGGGATCACTTTCCGTGCCTGTCGTTTGCGGACGCCCATCTCTTCGAGGAGTGGCAGCACTCGGCCAATAAAACCTGCCATTTCCTCTTCGACGTGGCGGAATGTCAGACCGACGGCATCAATGCCTGCGTCTTGGAGTTGTAATAATTTGTTGGCGACTTGCGTTGGCGTGCCGACCAATTTCGCGCTGCCGACACCCAAGACAACCGCGGCTAACATCTGCTCCGGGGTGACACCCTGACCTATGGTCGAGGCCGCGGTTCCCACGGTCTGGCCGGTGATACCTTCAATGAGTTCTTGTGCGGCGGTGAAATCCGCTTGCGAAAGAATCTCGTCCGCCTCTTTTTCGGCCTGCGCTTGGGTGTCGCGGCAAAGAACAAAGACATAGGTGATGAAACGGATATTCCGTCCGTACTGCGCGGCTCGGGTCCGTACGTCGGCAATTTCGGCTTTGACTTGTGGCAGTGTTACCGCACCGGTGAAATACCAGTCGCAGTACCGCGCGGTAAAGTCTTTGCCGGCCGGAGAACTGCCCGCGTTATACAAAGGCGGTAGACGGGCTGGTTTGGGGTTGCAGCTCCCTTGCTGAATAGCGAAGTAGCTGCCGTGGTAATCAAACCAGTCGGTCGTCCAAAAATTTTTCAGGACTTCGACAAATTCGGCCGTCTGGCGATAGCGCTCATCATGAGCGAGAAATGGAATGTTCATCATCTCAAAGTCCTTGTGCGACCACCCACTGACGAGGTTTAATCCCCAGCGACCATTCGAGACCTGATCAAGTGTCGCCCCCATTCGCGCCACGACTCCGGGATGAAGAAACGCAGTATGGACCGTCGAGATGATTCGGAGGTGTTTCGTCACCATGGCTAAAGCGGCGGCACTGGTAATCGAGTCGAGTGAGGTCCCCCAAAAATCTGAGGGCCCGAACCCTCGCCCGCGTTGCGCCATAAAAAACACTTCAAGCCCGGCGCGATCGAGCATCTCCGCCACGCGACGGTTGTACTCGAAGGTTGGTTCGGTGCGTTGCTCAGCGCTAGACACTAACATGAACGACGACTTCCCCTGCGGCGGCATGCAGCCAATCGTCGGGGCAAACACGCCCAGCTCAAGATGTCGATTAGCCATAGCTCTCCCTTTGTCTCTTTCCCTGAATCTGTCAAAGAAAGTCTCCCCTGTCAAAAATATTTAACACTCGCGATTGGTTTCTTTGCCTTGCGAAATAATGTACTGGGCCGAGAGGTGACGTTTTGCATTAGTTGTGCCGGAGAGGGAGAACCTCGGGGTCTTATTTCACCCTGAAAATTGAGCCCTAAGATTCGCAAAGGATTATGCTATACTTCGCACTGCCGAGCCGACGTTGACTCTCCTCCCCTTAGCGAAGAGGAACGAGGGTCTTCGTGGCGCATAAATTGCTGAAACTTTACCCGGCCGTTCTTAACAAGTAGTGACTCAGTCTCGGATGTGGTCCCAAGGAAAGTGGTTCATTTCCTTGCCGAGAAGAATTCCGGTAATTTACTTCATGGGGTTACTGTTGTCTCTCCAGCGGCTCTTTTATTTCTTTGGCAAATTTTTCCATGTTCTCGATCATGGCACTCACGTCTGCCTGAAAAGAGCGCGGAATAAACATCATACTGACACCAGCGGCTTCATATTTCTTCACGTTCTCGATCGTGTAGGGTACACGATTGTTCACGTTAATGGTCAACGGAAAGTTCGCGAAGTTTTTCCCGGCCTTCGTGCACAAGTCGCGAAGGACGCGCGCCTTCTCTGTTACTTCCTCCGGAGTTTCCCATACGGCATGCCAGCCGTCCCCGTATTCTACCGCACGCTTCAGGGCTGGGAGCGAGTTGCCCCCGAACCAGATCGGCGGGTGTGGTTGCTGGCGCGGCTTCGGGGCGAATTTGATGTCAGCCACATCAAAGAACTTCCCATGAAATTCCGGCGAGTCTTGCGTCCAGCAAGCTTTCATCACCGACAGTGCTTCGCGGGTCTGCGCCGCGCGGTCACGGAGGTTTTGTCGCAGAGCACGAAATTCTTCCTCCAACCAGCCGACCCCGACACCAAAAATGAAGCGACCACCAGACAATACGTCTAACGAAGAGACAATCTTGGCGGTGACGATCGGGTCTCGGTACGGAACAATAATGACGCTCGTCCCCAACTTGATCGTTTTGGTCACGCCTGCCGCATAACTGAGTACAGTAAAGGGTTCGAGTAACGGATTGCTAGGGTCAAGAGGTAATTTGCCATCCGGGGAATAGGGGTAGGCCGACTGTAATTGCGTCGGAAAGATAATATGGTCACTGACCCACAACGAATCGTATCCCAGTTCCTCTGCACGTCGTGCGACCCGCGCGATGCTTTCTCCTTCGATCATTTTACCCGCGGCAACCAAATGTACCCCAAAACGCATAGTCAGTCCTCCCTAGAATGGTGTACTATCTCGCGCGGTAGGCAACTTGGGCACCCAGCGCGGCACGGCGCAACGATACGCACGGTAATCCGTCCCGAATTTTTGTATCAATCGCGGTTCCTCAACGTACACGACATAGACGTGACTCAAAAGAGCTACACCAGTCGCGTACAGCCCGACACTCGGCGAAGACAGCCACAAGGCTTCACCAAGCAACATGACAAGTCCACCCAGCAGGATGGGATGTTGCAGGTAGGCATATGGCCCAGCGACGACCAGTCGCGGTGGTGGTTTGAGCAGGAACGAGGTGCCGTCCCCCCGGCGAACCAAGTAGTAGGCACCGGAAAAACTCAGGGCCATCCCTGCCACAAACAACAGTGCTCCACTGCAGGACCATACAGGCCTCAGGGTATCGCCCAGCTGTGTATCCAGGGGACGCAACTGCAACGGAACGTAGACCAAGAATACCCCCAGGATAAGCGCAACGATCAGTGTAGTCACCCGCAGTCGTGGGACCATGGTCAGTGGCCGCGAAACGTGGGTTTACGTTTTTCGAGCATGGCCAAGACGCCTTCCTTCGCGTCATCACTCTTGCGAGCGCGAGTGACCATGTCATGTAGATCCTTTGCCTCGATAGTCTCACGGGTCGAGATGGCGCGGAGAATCATTGCTTTCATACCCGCAAGCGAGAGGGGAGCGTTGTCAGCAATCGTGCGAGCGAGTGCGTAGGTTGCGTGTTCGAGCTCACTAAGAGAGACAAGCTGATGAATCATACCAATTTCGTAGGCGCGCTTGGCGTCGATAGGTTGACCGGTAAACAAGATTTGCTTGGTAAATGCCGGACCAATGATTTCGACCAGCTTCTGCCCCAATGGGAACGGCACGATCAGTCCCAAGCGCGCCAGTGGCATACCGAAACGCGCGACGTCTGCGACGACGCGCAAGTCGCAATGCAGCGCCAGTTCACAGCCGCCGGCGAGGGCGTCGCCCTGGACCATCGCGACCGTCGGATGGCGCGAACGTTCAATTTGCTGAAAGATCTGGACGACTCCAGTTTCCGGGTCGGCATCAGTGTGTTGTCGCGAACTGAGTTCGCGCAAGTCGATACCCGAGCAGAAGGCTTTTCCTTCTCCGCGAATGACAACGACACGGACCTCGGGGTTAGTTTCCAACTGTTGAAACATGGTGCGAAAACCGTCAATAAGAGCAGTGTTGAGTGCATTACGTTTCTCCGGTCGGTTCATGGTGATTGTGGCAATACCATCGGTTACGGTGCAAAGAATCTCCGCCATGCTGCGCCTCCTTCATAGACGTGTGCGGCCAGATAAGCCTTTTCTGGCGGGGAGGTCAAGGTGAAGAAGCGAGAACAGTATTGTTCGGAAGATGCAATGAACAAACAACCGCGTGAAGACGGGCAGCAGAACCAGCAGCATAGTTCCTCCACGGCTTTGAAATTTGCTGACGCCGACCTTCACATTTTCGACAATGCTGTGACTGCGATGTTCCTCTGTGACGTGAACGGAGTGGTTGTGTATGTTAACCGACGTGCTGAACTCCTCCTCGATTCCTCACGTCACGAGTTGGTGGCACGTTCGTGTGGGGAGCTGTTTTCTCCGGTGACGAAACCCCTAGCCCAATCGCGGTTACAACAGAGCGTGGTGACAGAAGGACCTGTGAGCTGGGAAGCAGAAATTGTTCGCAAAGACGGCACCCGTGTTCCGGTGGAGGTGTACGCCGGAGTGATACCCGGCACGATTGGACAGCCAACAACAATTCAAGTGGTGCTTTGGGACATCTCCCAGAAGAAAAACGTCGAACGCCAGCGGGCGGATTTTCTAGAGATGCTGGCACACGATATTCGTAGCCCGTTAAGTGTAGTAATTGGCTACACGGATCTACTATTAAGTACGGCCAAATCCCGTGCGTCTCACGAAGAGACCGATATGCTCCTCAGCCTGCGCAGTGGGGCATTTTCACTCTCAACTTTGGTGATGAACTATCTTGATCTCGCAAAAATTGAGGCCCGTCCTGTTGTCTTAGCCAAGGGCCCGGTCTCCCTCCGCGAGGTCCTCCGTCGTGTCGGCAAACAATACGAGCGGGAGGCGCAACGCTTGCACGTCGTGCTTGACTGTTCTCTTCCTGACGAGTTGCCTGCTGTGCTGGGTGATGCGATGGTATTGGAACGTATTGTCACGAACCTACTCCATAATGCGTTAAAATTTACCCCGGCAAACGGAAACGTTACTATCCGCGCTTTCGTCCGACAGCAGAACGAGATTGTCATAACGGTGACTGATACCGGCCCGGGAATGACGGCGGAGGAAATTGCCGTCGTGTTCGAGAAATATCGGACGGCGCAGCGAGACCGCAAGCGCGAAGGGTCTGGCTTGGGGCTCTTCATTGTCAAAACCTTAGTCGAGGCGCACGGTGGTCGCGTCGAAGTTCAGAGCACTCTCGGTGCAGGAACGTGTATGTCAGTTGTGTTACCCGCAGTCACGCACCGCGAGAGTGAGAAAATAGAGAACGCCTGACCTGACACAAAACTGCGTCTTTCTGAGTATTGACCTCTCAGGGGAATCCGTATTAAGAGGCGGGAAAATTCTGTAACCGGGGGAGCAGGTATGTGGGAAGAATTCAAAAAGTTCGCGGTACAGGGGAGTGTCCTTGATCTGGCGGTCGGTGTAATCATTGGAGCTGCCTTCGGCAAAATTGTTGGGTCGTTAGTGGACGACGTGATTATGCCGCCCATTGGTTATCTACTCGGGGGAGTCGATTTTTCTAATCTGTTTGTGAGTCTGTCAGGAAAAACGTATGAGTCTTTGGCGGCGGCGAAGGCCGCGGGTGCGCCGACCTGGAACATCGGTGTTTTTATCAACACCATTATTAACTTCCTGATTGTGGCGGGCGCGGTGTTCCTTTTCATTGTGAAGCCCGCTAACCGTCTGAGGGCTCAGACCCCGCCACCGCCTCCGGGACCGCCAACCACGAAAGATTGTCCCTACTGCCTCTCCACAATTCCGATCAAGGCCACGCGTTGTGCGCATTGTACGTCTGAAGTGAAGTAATCATTCCGCAGAGTCCCGATCGCGCCACCGAAGGTTCGTCCACTTTACTCTACGGCGGCCCATCGGCCTGTCACTCTAAGCCCCCTTCGCCGAGATCAGGACAGGCTTCGGTCCCACTTCGTGTAGTTTATCCTGAGCTTGCCGAACGGCCCAGGGCAAGTCTTTTTGAGAGCTTCCACATTTCACTCGGAGCGACACTCTGGAGTATCACTCCCGGGTTCGACGGAACAAAAATACTACGCCGCCACCGGAATGGGCATCGCTAATGACGGTCGTTGCTGCGGCAGCCAAATGCGAAAAGTTGAACCCTGTCCGAGGACGCTCTCGACGGAAACGCTCCCGCCGAGGAGTTCCAACATTCGCCTCACAATGTAGAGACCGAGGCCGACGCCCCCGTGCCGGCGTGTGAGCACTTTTTGCTCTCCCTGACGGAACGCCTCAAAAATCACGGCCAGATCCTCAGTAGAGATTCCGGTTCCCATGTCAGTCACCGCAATTTCAACCCCCTCTCCCTTCGCTTGAGCAACTACAGAAATCGTTCCCTTTTCGGTAAACTTGACGGCGTTACCGACGAGGTTTTTGATGACGACTTTGAGTTTGTTCGGGTCCGTGTTCACCGTCGGCAAGATCGGGTCCGCCAGGCACTCGAGTTGTAATCCACTCTGCTGAAACAAATCCCACATTTCGTTCTGTAGCTCGGTGAGCAGCGGAGCCACCTCGACTTCTTTACAATCGACCGGTAACTGGCCGGCTTCCAAGCGCCCCACCTGGAGCGTGTTGTTAATTAGTTCTAACAAACCCTGTGCACTGCGCTCCAACCGTCTCAGTGTTTCAATTTGTTCGGTGGTAAGCGGGCCGAATGTTTGTTCCAATAAGAGATCTTTGTAGCCGAGAATAATTTGCAGCGGCGTCCGCAGTTCGTGCGAGACCGTGGCAAGAAAGTCGGACTTCAGGCGATTTGCACTCTCAGCTTGTTCTAAGAGGCGTGCGTTTTCGAGGGCCAAGGCGGCAAACTGGGCGATGCCGAGGGCGAGTCGGTGTTGTTGGGGTGTAAATTGTAGACTACTCTCGCGTGCCCCCACCGTCTGGACGCCGATAACCTCATTCCCGCGACGAAGAACAAGACAAAGGGCTGAGCGGAGCCCAAAAGGTACCAGCAGGGAGTCCGGGATCCTTGACTGCATCGGTGTGCCTCCCTGGGTGATCACTTCTTCTCGGGCCAAATTGCGGAGAAAGGGAATGAGCGTCGGACGGGGAGCCGAGAAATTCTGCAGCGTGGACCACTGTTGCGAAGAGTATCCCCAGCTCGCGACAGGCGTGTAGACGTCTCGTTCTGAGTTCCACAGCAATGCGTGGCTACTCTCACAGCCGAGAACAGCGGCGGTCAGTTGACAGAGCCGTTCCAGGATGACAGGAGTCGCGAGCGAGGAGGTGAGTTCTCGACCAACTTGGGCAAGAGTCGTGGAAATTTTCACTTCTTGGCGCAGTGCTTCTTCATTTTGGCGCAGTTCCGCAAAGGCCCGACTCGCACGGAGCAGATAACGAACCCGGTGTCCCAGCAAGACCCAGTTGATCGGCTTAGTAATGAAATCGGTGGCCCCGACTTCATACGCCCGATGGATGGAGCCTTCGTCTTCGAGGCCCGTAAGCATAACGATCGGAATGTGCTCCCCACTCGGCATTTGGCGTAACGCCGCGCAGGTTTGGAAGCCGTCGAGTTCCGGCATCATGACATCCAGAAGAACGATATCCGGAGAGAGGTGTTGGAACCTCGTCAGCGCTTGACGGCCATCTTCTACTTCCTCGACAAAAAAACCGGCTTGTTCGAGCGCCTCACGGACGAGCAAGCGGATCGTCATGCCGTCGTCGACTACCAGGATAAGAGGTTGGCGGCGGTTATGCGAAGTGTCGGTCATCGACATGTCCTTCCTAAAGGGGCAAACTGGGTGTAGTTCGAACGTGAACGTATAGTTTTCGATTACTAAGCGTGGCGGTATTCTCCGCTATTCCCTAAAAAGATAACAACACTGATGCCTCTGTACCTAACTTAGGGTATCGGTGGTGCGAAGGAAGGCTTTAGGAAGAAGTGCCTATCCTCAGCGGGTTAAGGCGACTGCTCAACCCGCTGCGTGGACACAAAAAGAAGGGGCGACAGAGGAGATTTTCAGACGTGAAACTCATTCGGTGAATCGCCAAGTATTCTCCGCTGATCCACTTATGCGCCAACGTGGGATCACGATATTGGCGTCTTGTGTCGCTTCAAACTCGACCGACACCGGAAGACCTATAGCGACGTCTGCTTCGTCGTTCACGAGGACTCCGGCGACGCGGACGAGAGAACCGTCGGATTCGCGGCACCCGTCCAATTCGATCAGTCCGACTACATAGGGCACCGTCTCGATAAAGGCACTAAGGATTGGCTGTGTCACAACTACGTAACTGTGCAGCACCCCTTTCCCGGACGTTTCGAACCAAGTGAGGTCCATCGAGGTGCATTTGCTGCAGGCCGGGAATGGCGGAAACCATTTGTGACTACAAGTTTTGCACTGACGAATCAAGTATTTGTGTTGTTTGGTGCCCATCCACCACTCGGCAGTGTCGAAATCCGGGACGATAACAATTTTGCTGTAATTAATCGGGCCGGGCATGGAAGATCCTTTCTGTATTGGCAAAGCTGGTCGTGTACAGCGCGAATAAAACGTCATGCGTAAAACGTAAGGGGGAGGGGGGCGGTCACGTATTACGTTTTATGCCCTGCTTCGTTACGCCGAAATTCCTCGTAAAATAACGGAACTCGACGTTGCCTCAGTTCCCCACCCTAAGCATGCGGCAATGCGCGCGTTCTTCACTTGGCGACAGCCAGCCTTGCGGTCGTAGGTGTGTTTTCCTTCTGCCGCACGCGGGCAGGCATCATCGGCGCGGTGGCGCAATTGCCGCACGTTCTCGATCACCATGCTGATGCCGTGCGTGTACCCTTCGGAGAGATGGCCGCCGGAGAGGTTGGAAGGTAATTCATGATCGATCTGTAATCGTCCGCCTTTGACGAAGTCCTTTGCTTCCCCTTTGCCGCAAAAGCCATAGGCTTCGAGTTGAATGACCGTCGTGAACGTGAACGCGTCATAACACGAGATGAGGTTAACATCCTTCTGGCTAATGCCCGCCATACCAAACAAACGGTTACGGCCATAGTTGCCGGCGACGTAGTGAATTTCGGGGCGTGAATAGTTCCACGCCGGACTCGGGGCCATCGTGCGAGCCGTACCGCCCATGACGAACACGGGTGGTTGACGGAGGTCGTACGCACGTTCACGAGCAGTGACGATCATGGCGGCAGAGACGTCCGTTTCTAAACAACAGTCGAGCAGTCGAAACGGTTTAGAGACCCAGCGCGACCTTTGGTGGTCTTCAATCGTGATCGGCGCTCGCATAATCGCTTTCGGGTTAAGGCTGGCATGGTAGCGATGGGCAACCGCGACCTCGGCAAAAGTTTTTGTTGTCGCACCGGTATCACGCAAATAGCGCATGGCAGACATGCCGAACCATTGAGCAGGAGTCGTCCACCCCCAATGCATGTAGAACTGTTGATCCCCCGCGGCTTGGGTTGGCGGCACAGGGCCACTCGGAGCTTGACCACCCATGCGCCGGCCCGAGCGGCCATTCATTGAGCGGAAAATCACGATCGTCTTGCAATAGCCTGCTTCTAATAAACCGACCGCGTGTCCGACAAGCGCTTCCGTACTCGATCCGCCGCCAAAAATGTCGAGGGAATAATTGAGACGAATGCCGAGTGACGTGGCGACGTGATTCGAGCTGGTAGAGTCACCGGCCTGGTAACTGGTCATACCGTCGATGTCGCGCGGTTCCAGACCCGCATCAGCCATCGCTTTCTTTACGGCCTCACACGCCATCGATAACGTTGTGCGATTCGACGGCCGCATGTGCGGCGTTTCCCCGACCCCGACAATGCAATACTTATCGGTTAAAGCTCCCATCCTTTTTCCTCCTGTATTTGGGAACAGCAGGAAGAAAGAGGATAAGGATAATGGATAAAGGGGGAAAAATTACTGGCGTTGTTTCCTCCTGTTTTCCTTCACCCTTTATCCATTATCCATTTCCCCATTTATCCTCTTTCTTCACGTTCCCATAGAACGGCGAATTTCTTGGACGAATTCGCGCGACCGTCCGGCATCTTGTCGTTCCGGCGAACCCAGCCCGATTACGACACGATCGAGTACGCCTTTGTAGCGAGCGGCGAGTTTCTGAGCGATTTCAGCATACGTGCCGACGACGGCGAGTTCTTCCAACATGTCGTCGGTAATTTCTGCGGCCATGTCGGCCCACTGTCCTTTGGCCGCCTTCTCATTGAGGCGATAACAGGCGTCACCCCAGCCGTGGGCGTCAAGCACACCTTTGTAAGTCCGCGTCGAGGCGTAAAAAGAAATTTGCTGCTTCACTGATTGTTTGGCTTTCTCGACTTCGCCCCTGGTCGTGCCACTGGCGATGAACGTGCCGGTGATGAGAGAGAGGTCTTCTCGTTTGCGTCCGGCTTTAACTAAGCCCTTTCGCAAGTTAGGGACGACAGTTTCATTGATATACTTCGCAGAGTGAAAACCGTGAATATAAAACCCCTCGCACAGCTCGCCCGCGAGTTGAGTAATCTGCGGATTCAGACCCGAGATGTAAATTGGAACCTTGGGATGTTCGATCGGGCCGGGATTGAAAAACGGCGTCATTAAGGTGAACTGATAAAACTCGCCGACGAAATTCAGCTTGCTGTTGTTCTGCCAGGAATCCCAGATCGCTCGCAGTGACAAAATCACCTCTCGAAGCCGTTTCACCGGTGAGGCCCATTTCACACTGAAACGGCGCTCGTTGTGACCTTTGACTTGCGTACCGAGACCAAGAATAAAGCGCCCTTTTGAGTTCGCTTGCAAATCCCAACCGATATTCGCTAGTACCATCGGGCTGCGGGGAAAGACGATCGCAACCCCGGTGCCGAGATTGATCCGTTGGGTTTCTCGTGCGGCAACGACAAGCGGAAAGAACGGATCATGGCTAGTTTCCGCACTCCATAGTCCATCAAAACCGGTGTCTTCTACACGACGCGCGAGCTGGGCTGCGGTGTCAAAGTTCGAGGGGAAAAAAGCGGTATCGACCTTCATAGAGCCTTCTTTTTCGGCGCTGGGATTTAGGATCTGGGAGTTGGAAAGGGAAAAATAGGCGGGTTGAACGACAAGTAGCAATCTAAAATTTTGCCTTCGTTCTTCTTTCTTCCCAAATCCTAAATCCTAAATCCTAACTGCTAGTAGGAGCGTGGCATCCCCAACACATGTTCGGCAACGTAGTTAAGCACCATGTTGTTCGAGATCGGCGCGACAGAGAATAGTCGGGCTTCACGGAACTTGCGTTCGACATCGTATTCTGCGGCGAACCCATAACCGCCGTGGGTATCAATCGCCGCATTCGCGGCTGCCCACGCAGCTTGTGAGGCGAGGAGTTTCGCCATGTTCGCTTCAGGGCCACAGGCTTCCCCGGCATCGAACATCTCGGCCGCACGGAAACGCATGAGGTCGGCTGCCTCGATCTGCGCGTAAGACTGGGCAATAGGGAACTGAATACCTTGGTTCTGCGCGATGGGGCGACCAAAGATCACCCGCTCTTTGCCGTAGCGCACCGCACGGTCAACGAACCACCGCCCATCGCCGATTGATTCCGACGCGACCAGGATGCGCTCGGCGTTCATCCCATCGAGAATGTAATAGAAGCCGCGCCCTTCTTCGCCAATGAGATTCTCTTTCGGCACTTTGAGATCACGGAAGAACAACTGGTTGGTCTCATGGTTGATCATCGCGTCGATCGGTCGTACTTCGACGGTGTCACCCGCGGCACGGAGGTCGACGAGGAAGATACTCATGCCCAGCGTTTTCTTTTCGCACTGGTCGTAGGGGGTGGTACGCGCGAGAAGGAGCAACATATCAGAGTGTTGCACGCGCGAGGTGAAAATCTTGCCGCCGTTGACGATGTAAAAATCGCCATCTTTTTTCGCGAACGTACGAATGCGTGTGGTATCCGAGCCCGCATCAGGTTCGGTCACGCCAAACGCTTGTAGCCGGATTTCGCCTTTAGCAATTTTTGGTAGATATTTACGTTTTTGCTCCCCGCTGCCGTGACGCAATAACGAGCCCATGATGTACATCTGCGCATGACAAGCGGCGGAGTTACCACCAGAGCGATTGATCTCTTCAAGGATGACGCTGGCCTCTTTCATCGACAAGCCTGAACCGCCGTACTGCTCGGGAATTAGCGCCCCAAGCCACCCGGCAGCGGTCAGTTCATCGACAAACTGTTCGGGATATTTGTTTTCCTTGTCGAGTTTGCGCCAGTATTCGTCGCCATACTTACTGCAAAATTTGCGAATCTCACTACGGATTTCCGGACATTGTTCTTTCGTCGGCATTGGTGGCACTCCTTATCAAGCAGGCTATCAGCAGTCAGCCCTCGGCCAGAAAAAGTTTTGCCGAAAGCGGATTGCTAAAAGTTTTCTATCGCCAAAACGTTCTCTTCGCTGCCTTCTCCAACTCTGCACGAAAATCGGGATGGGCAATGGCGATCAACTCCTCGGCCCGGCGGCGTTGCGTCTTACCGAAGAGCCGGGCCACGCCGTACTCAGTGACGACATAGTCAGTAAATTGTCGTGGTGAGGTGATAAAACTGCCCTCCTCAATCAGTGGCACAATGCGTGAGATCTTCCCGTCTGAGGTGACCGATGGCAAGACAATTATTGAGCGTCCGTTTTTGGCGTATACGGAGGCAATTGCGTATTCGGGCAGGCCGCCGGTGCCGGTGAACATCTGCGGACCGAACGAATCGGCAACTACTTGTCCGGTGAGATCGACCCGCAAGGCATTGTTGATTGCCACCATGTTGTCGTGTGCCGCAATCGTGCGCAGGTGATTGACGTAGGCCACGCCGTACAACTCGAAGTGCGGGTTCTGATGAACGAAGTCACGTTCCTCACGACTGAACGCGACAGCCGTGGCGACTGCCTTCCCTTTATGTAACGTCTTGTTGGCACCGTTAAAGATGCCTTGCTGGACTAAGGCCACTCCGCCGCGTGGAATGCGCTCCGTATGCCAACCCATATCATTACGGCCGGCAAAAATACCGGCAGTGACAATTGCTTCGCTGGTGCTGCCCGCGCCGACTTCAACCGTGTCGCCGTCACGAATGAGTGGCGCGACAAACGCGGCGATCCTTTTGACAGTATTGCTCAATTCAACTTCCGGAAATGGCGGACGGAACTCTTCTGACCCGGGGAGTTCAACAAAGTGATCAATTTCGCTCAGGTGGATGAAGTTATCACCACCGGTGCGGATAAAGCTCTTGTTGACCTCGGCGATAGAAACCTTCGCGTATTTGACCAATTCTTTTTTGTCCCACACGCCGGCCCCCAAGCTGACAAACCCGTTGTGATCCGGAGGTGAAACGTCGAGCAGCACGACATCCAGGGACGGAGCATCGGGCCGCCCCTCATCGAAGGCTTTGCTCAAGAGTGCACTGGGACACACGCGATGATCACTGCGATGTTCATTGATCATTTGTCGAATCGGTTTCGGTAAGTACGGGCTTGTATACCAGGGCTCGATCATAAACGCAGAAACGGCCTCGGGTTTGTACCACGGAAGATCCGAAGCCGCGGCGCCAATCATTATCGTAACGCCTTTTAATTCATTCAGTCGATTCGCAAGTGCTCCCGCGATAAGCGAAGGGTTCGAATATACGGGGATTGCAACCCGGTCGCCGGATTTTACGGCTTTCACCGCACTGTCCGCAGTTGTCAGACGATCATGATATTCATTTTGCCAATCCATAATTATTCTCTTTCCAAAAAGATGTCCGTTCGTAGTACTGACTGACCCATCGCCAGTGTATTAATCGTTGCTTTGGATATCGCGACCGCCGAAGGTTTTTTGTTCGCCATACTCTGAGCTAACTCACGGACTGTTGGCATCAACTCGGCTTTTTTTACGACACGATTGAGCATGCCCAGGGTAAGGAGTTCGTCTGCCTTGAAGCGACGGCAACCGATGACCATTTCTTTCGCCACCGCTGGCCCAACGTGAGCGAGTACCAAAGAAGTCGATGCCGGACTAAGTGGAACACCTAAATCTACTTCAGGAAACCAAAACTCCGCCTCTTCTACCGCAATACGCAAATCGCACCCGAGGGCCAAGGACCAACCCCCGCCAGCCGCATAGCCATTAACGGCAGCGATAGTGAGTTGTTCAAGGTTGACTAAAGTGTGCAGCACCCGTCCGATCAATCGTACACGCCGTTTCCCCAGCGGAGCGAATACGCGCTGACGTTCGGCGGGATCGGTAATCCCTTTGACTTGTGACAGATCGGCCCCGGCAGAAAAGGTATTGCCTGTTCCGGTAAAAATCAGCACACGAATATCTTTGTCGTCACGGATTTGATGTAACAGACTCTCGAGTTCGAGCACGATTTCTTCATTCAGCGGATTACGCTTTTCTGGCCGATTAAAAGTGAGCGTGGCGATCCGTCCGTCTTTCTCTAATAAGAAATGGTCTGGCATAAATTTATCCTTTGCCACGAGAGTCTTCATGTAGCCCAGCCTCGGAACCCTGGCAAGGGATAGGGCAATCAGCTATGAGCAGTGAGAAAAAAGGGTAAACGAGTAAAGGGGTAAAAGGCGAAGAGGAAAACCAGGGATGAAGCTCTTCCTCCTATCCTTTTTCCCTTTTCGCCGTTTCGCCGTTTCCCCTTCTGTAAATGCGGAGGACTGGTATGGAATTAGGACTAAAGGGAAAAGTGGTCATGGTCAGTGGGGCGAGTCGCGGCATTGGACGAGCCATCGCACTCGGGTTTGCCGCCGAGGGCTGTTGCGTCAGCCTCTGCGCCCGTGGGCAAGAGGCGCTTGATCGGGTCGTGCAAGAGGTGCAACAGAAGAACACTGCCGCTCTCGCAATTGCGGGCGACGTGACGAAAGAAGATGACGCGCACCGTTGGGTGAGAGAAACGCAGAAACACTTTGGCAAAGTCGATATTCTCATTAACAATGCCGGTGGTTCGCGGCCGGGCGGGAATCTGACTGCCTCGCGGGAAGACTGGTTCGGCGGCTTCAATCTCAATTTCTTCTCGGCATTGGAATTGTGTCGCCTTGTTGTGCCTTTGATGAGCGTGCAACAGAGCGGATGCGTGATTAACATCGCCTCGGTCTACGGCCGTGAATGGGGCGGGCCGATGACCTATAACGCCTCCAAAGCCGCGGTGATTAGCCTTTCCAAAGAAATGGCACGAGA
>Ga0070741_10009637_pt1 | contig 18627 bp, 19 predicted proteins | sample Coa_R1_4_FD_66440 | JGI IMG/M metagenome (GOLD analysis project Ga0070741, IMG submission 66440) | Surface soil microbial communities from Centralia Pennsylvania, which are recovering from an underground coalmine fire - Coalmine... | ecosystem: Environmental > Terrestrial > Soil > Unclassified ...
CTACATCGAGTTCGGTGGAGGCCGGGTCGGCAAGGTGGAGGTCGACTTCCTGTCCGGACCGAAGCCGACCGGGACCTTCGGGGAGCCGTCTGAGGCCCTCGCGGCCGAGAAGGAGCGCTTCGGCGCCAGCCGGACGGCCCGCTGGTTCGGCTAGAAGAGCTGGTTCTCGCCGGCGAAGATCTCGGAGACCGAGTCGTCGGTGAAGATGCGGCGGATCGAGTCCGCGAGGGTCTGCGCGGCGGAGATCACCGTGATGTTGTCCGGCGCCCCGGGGCGCTGCGGGATCGTGTCGGTGACCACGATGCGCTCGATGCCCGAGCTCTCGCGCGCGAGGCGCTCGTAGGCTGGGCCCGAGAAGACCCCGTGGGTGGCGACCGCGATCACCCTGGCCGCCCCCTCGTCGAGCACGGTGCGGGCGGCGGCCGTCAGGGTCCCGGCGGTGTCGATCATGTCGTCGACGAGCACGGCGGTCTTGCCCTTGACCTCACCGACCACGTAGCCGATCTCGGCGACCTGCTGCGCGGGGCGCTCCTTCTCCATCACGGCCCAGTGCGTGCCGACCTTCCGCGCGAAGTTCCGTGCGGTCTTCACGCGGCCCGCGTCGGGGGAGACGATCACCGGCTCCTCCTTGAAGGACTGGTCGAGGATCCACTGGGTCAGCATGGGCATCGCCGTCATGTGGTCCAGGGGGACGTGGAAGAACCCCTGGACCTGGCCGGCGTGCAGGTCCATGCTCAGCACCCGGTCGACGCCGACGCCCTCCAGGCACTTGGCGACGATCCGAGCGGAGATCGGCTCACGGGGCGCCGACTTCTTGTCCTGACGGGCATAGCCGTACCAGGGCATGACCGCGATGATCCGGTGGGCCGACGCGCCCTGGGCCGCGTCGATCATCGTGAGCAGCTCCATCAGCGCGTCGTTCGGCGTCATGCCCTCGCGCTCGTTCGCGGCGGTGGACTGGACTATGAAGACGTCGGCGCCGCGGATCGATTCCTCGTAGCGGCAGTAGACCTCGCCGTTCGAGAAGGTCTTCAGGGTGACCTCGCCGGGCTCGACCTGAAGGTGCCGGGCGATGTGGGCGGCGAGCTCGGCCGAGGCGCGGCCACCGAAGACGAGCAGGCGCTTCCGGTAGTCCTGGACGATCTCGGTGATCGGCTGCGTCTGCTCGATCGTGCTCACGAGTCTTCCCCTTCGCTCGACTCCTTGGCCTTCTTCGCGGCGTAGCCCTCGACGTTCTCCTGCTCCGCCCTCGAGATGCCCAGTGCCCCGGGCGGAACGTCCTCGGTGATCACCGAACCGGCCCCAGTGTATGCGTCGTCGCCGACTTCTACGGGAGCGACGAAGGTGGTGTCAACTCCGGTGTGGACGTTCTTCCCGATCTTGGTGCGATTTTTGTTCTTCCCGTCGTAGTTCGCGGTGACCGTGGCCGCGCCGAGGTTCGTCCCCTCCCCCACGTCCGCGTCGCCGATGTAGGAGAGGTGCGGGATCTTCGCGCCCCGCCCGATCTCGGAGTTCTTGATCTCGACGAAGGTGCCGGCCTTCGCCCCCTCGCCGAGGCGCGCGCCGGGCCGCAGGTAGGTGAAGGGACCGACCGTGGCCTCGGCCGCGACCTCGCAGCTCGTCAGATAGGAGTGGACGACCGTCGCCCGGTCGCCGACACGGGAGTCGATCAGGGTGGCCATCGGACCGATCGTGGCGCCGGCGCCGACGCTCGTCGATCCCCGCAGCGCGGAGCCGGGCAGGATGGCGGCGTCCGGCTCGATCCGCACGTCGGCGTCGATCCAGGTCGCGCTCGGATCCTCGATCGTCACTCCCGCCCTCATGTGACCCAGCAGGATGCGGCGGCGGGCCTCGCCGGTCGCCCGGGCAAGGTCGGCGCGGTCGTTGATGCCGAGATTGACGCCGGGGTCCGGCGCCCGGTAGGCGGCGATCCGCAGGCCGCGCTCGCGGAGCAGCGGCAGGACGTCGCCGAGGTAGTACTCGCCCTGCGCGTTCTCGTTGGTGATCCCGTCGAGCGCCTCGGCCAGGGCGGCGGCGTCGAACGCGTAGGTGCCGGTGTTCACCTCCCTGATCTCGAGCTGCTCGGGTGTTGCGTCGCCGTCGGTCTTCGCCTCGACGATCCGCTCGATGTCCCCGTTCGCGTCGCGGACGATCCGGCCGTAGGAGGCGGGATCGTCCATCTCCGTCGTCATCACGGTCGCCGCAGCGCCGGCCTCGCGGTGGGTGGCGACGAGCTCGCCGATGATCTCGGCCGAGATCAGCGGATGGTCCCCGGAGAGGACCAGCACGGTGTCGGAATCGCGGACGATGTCCCGGGCCGCGCGAAGCGCCCCGCCGGTCCCGTCCGATTCCGGCTGGACGACGGTCTCGGTGCCGTCCGGGAGGGCGGCCGAGAGGTCCCGGTCGGGCGAAACGATCACGCAGATCCGCCGGGCGCCGGCCTCGCGCGCGGCGAGAATCGGCCAGGCGATCATCGGGCGGCCGCAGACCTCGTGCAGGACCTTGGGCACGTCCGAGCGCATGCGAGTGCCCTCCCCCGCGGCCATGATCAGGGCGGTCGGAGCCTGGTCGCTCACATCGGAAGCGTAGATGGAGGGCTGGGGGCGGGGTGACGCGCGGCCCCGGGCCTGCAGGGACTAGCCCGCCCGGCGAAGCGGGGCACGGCGCTCGACCAGCTCGGCTCTCCCGGTGTTCACGTCATAGACGAGCCCGGTCACACCCAGCGAATCGGGCAGGCCCGGGTTCGCGGCAAGCGCGTCGAGGTCGGCGCGCACGCCGTCGTGCGGATCGGTCGAGGTGAGCGCGTTCGCTCCGCATTCCGTGTGCTCCATGAGGATGAGCTCGAGCTCGCCGAGCGCGGAGCCACGCTTGCGGGCGACCTGGTCGAGAACCTCGAGATCGTCGAGCAGCGCGTCGTTGACGCGCCCCCCGGGATTGCGCAGCACCATCGCGTCGCCCGCCTCGAGCCCGAGCGCGGCCTGGGGATCGACCCGGTGATCCATGCAGGTAAGGATCACCAGCCCGCGGCGCGGCAGCGGCCCCAGGTCAGGGCGCGCCCCCTCCGCGAAGTCCCGGTTGCGCTCGAGCAGCTCGTCGATCATCGGCCGGCGACAGGCTAGTCGGACTCGTGCGCCGCGAACGCCGCGGTCACCAGATCGACGATCGGCTTCGGGACCTTCTCGGGCGAGCCGGCGTCGAGCGGCGGCTGCGGGTCGTATTCGATGCCGAGCTGGACGGCCTGGGCGACCTCGTCGCCGTTGATCCTCTGGACCAGGCGGAGCGCCATGTCGATGCCAGAGGAGACGCCCGCCGCGGTGACGATCTTGCCCTGCTCGACGACGCGATCGGGCACCGGGCGGGCGCCGAGCTCGCCAAGGAGGTCGCGCGCGAGCCAGTGCGTCGTCGCGGGGACTCCGTCGAGCAGGCCGGCCGCAGCGAGCAGCAGCGAGCCGGTGCAGACCGAGGTGGTCCAGGTGCTGGTCTCGTGCACGTTGCGGATCCACCCCAGCAAGGGCTCGTGCCCGAGCAGGGCCCGGGTGCCGAAGCCGCCGGGGACGACCAGGACATCCGGAGCGGTCACCTCGTCGAGCGACGCGTCGGCCACCAGGGAGAGCGTCTCGGACTCATTGCGGATCGGGCCCGGCCGCTCCGCGACGAAGACGGACTCGTTGCCCGGCACCGAGTTGAGCACGTCGTGGGGCCCGGCGACGTCGAGGGCGGTGAAGCGGTCGTAGAGCAGGTAGGCGACTTGCATGGCTTCTCCGGCGGTCCATTGACGAGGAAGGGCGCGCCGCAAGGAGCGCGCCCTTCCGGAGCTCCCGGGCGAGGATTCCAACCTCGGCTGCCAGGACCAAAACCTGGAGTGCTAGCGCTACACCACCCGGGATCGAATCCTGAGTCTAGGCCGCGTAATTGATCCGTGAGAGGGTCGTTGACGCATCACTCGCAGCAGCCCGACCACCGGAGGAGAGATGGCGAAGGACTACGTGTTCCTGGACGAGTGGGACGTCGACGCGCCGCAGGAGGCCGTGTTCGAGGCGCTGGCCGACGCCCGCACCTATCCGGACTGGTGGAAGCCGGTCTACATCGAGGTCGAGGGAGGCGAGCCGCCAGGGCCGGGCGTCAGGACTCGTCAGCACTTCAAGGGCCAGCTCCCCTACACGCTCCGGACGACCTCGACGATCGTCGAGTACGAGCCTCCGACTCGCTTCAAGGTCGAGGTCGTGGGCGATCTCACCGGCACCGGCACCTGGACGCTGACCCAGAACGGCAGCGGGACGGTTCACGTCCGCTTCGACTGGATCGTGCACGCCGACCGGCCGCTGCTCCGCTACCTGACCCCGATCCTGCGGCCGGTCTTTCGCCGGAACCACGACTGGTCGGCGGCCAGGGCGAAGGAGGGACTCGAGCCCTATCTTCGCGGCCGGGCTTCCTGAGTCGGCCGGCTGATCCGCGCGAATAGTCTGGGGAGGATGACCAGCCTCCAGTCGCGCTTCCCTCGCATCTCCTGGTACGGGTTCCTCTCCGACTGCCACACCGGCGCGCTGATCTCCCCGGACGGCTCCATCGAGTGGCTCTGCCTGCCCCGCTTCGACTCACCGAGCGTCTTCGCCTCCCTGCTCGACCGAAGCGGCGGCTTCTGGCGGGTGGGGCCGCCTGGACTGTCGGCGCCCGTCAGCCGTCGCTACGTGCCCGGGACCAACGTGCTGGAGACGACCTGGATGACGGGGTCGGGCTGGGCGATCGTCCACGACGCGCTCACCCTCGGCGACTGGCGGCCGGAGAACGACTTCGAGCCCCATCGGCGGCCGCCCCCCGATGACGAGGCGGAGCACGTGCTGGTCCGCACCGTGACCTGCGTCCAGGGCGAGGTCGACATCGAGATGATCTGCCAGCCGGCCTTCGACTACGGGGCGACGCGCATCGACTGGAAGCGGCGGGGCGATTCCGGCACCGGCGCCGAGGTCTCCGGCGGCGAGCTCAACCTGATCCTGACTGGCGATCTCGGCCTCGGCGTGGACGGCTCGGATGCCAGGGCCAGGCACCGGATGAAGGCCGGCGAGACCCGCTTCAGCGCCCTCAGCTGGGGCCCTGCGCCGCAGCCGCCGGACTCGGTCGAGGACTGCTTCAAGCGAACCGACCGCACGGTCGACTTCTGGCGCCGCTGGCTCGAGGGGGGCAGCTTTCCCGACCATCCCTGGCGCGGGTACCTCCAGCGCTCGGCGCTCGTCCTCAAGGGACTCACCTACTCGCCGACCGGCGCCGTGATCGCCGCCCTCACCACCTCGCTCCCCGAGACGCCCGGCGGGGAGCGCAACTGGGACTACCGCTACACCTGGATTCGCGACGCCACCTTCACGCTCTGGGCGATGCACACGCTCGGCTTCGACTACGAGGCCACTGACTTCATGGGGTGGATGGCCGACATCTACCAGGAGAACAGCAGGGAGGGACGGCGCGGGCTGCAGATCATGTACGGCATCCGGGGCGAATCGGACCTCGAGGAGAGCACGCTCGATCACCTGTCCGGCTATGAGGGCGCCAAGCCCGTCCGGATCGGGAACGCGGCCTACAAGCAGCGGCAAAACGATCTCTACGGCGCGCTCCTCGACTCCGTCTACATCCACGCGAGGGCCCAGGACCACCTCCCGGAGGAGCTTTGGCAGGCGCTCTGCCGGGTGGTCGAGGGCGCGATCGCGGTCTGGGATGCGCCGGATCAGGGCATCTGGGAGGCCCGTGGAGAACCGAAGCACTACGTCTCCTCGAAGCTGATGTGCTGGGTCGCCGTCGACCGCGGCCTGCGGCTGGCGGACCGCATCGGCGACGAGGAGCACGAGGGCAGGTGGACCGAGATCGCCGATCGGATCAGGGACGACATCCTGGCGAAGGGCGTCTCGGACCGTGGCGTCTTCCGTCAGCACTATGAAACCGACGCCCTCGACGCCTCCACCCTGCTCGTCCCCCTGGTCCGCTTCCTGCCGCCCGACGACGACCGAGTGGTCAACACCGTCAAGGCCATCCACGAGGAGCTCACCGTCGACGGACTCGTTCTGCGCTACAAGGTCGATGAGACCGACGACGGGCTCAGCGGCGAGGAGGCCACCTTCCTGATCTGCTCGTTCTGGCTGGCCTCGGCCATGTCCGAGATCGGCGAGAGCCGGCTCGCCCGCGAGCTGACCGAGAGGCTCCTCGAGCAGGCAGGGCCGCTCGGGCTCTACGCCGAGGAGCTCGATCCGCGCACCGGCCGCCACTGGGGCAACTTCCCGCAGGCGTTCACGCACCTGGCGCTGATCAACGCCGTCAGCCACGTGATCAGCGACGACCGCGCGCCCGACGACCGCGGGCGGACCGCCGTGCTCACCGAGATGCTGGCGGCGCAGGGTTAGTCGGTCTCTGCCGGCGGGACGCGGCCCGCCTCGGTGCCGGGCTCGTCGGCGGGCCCGCGCGGCGAGGCGATGCCGAGCACCCGCATCGCCTTCAGCCCGAGCCCGAGCCTCTCCCGGCCCTCGGTCGAGGTGACGTCGTGGCCGCACAGATCGCGGGCGCGCTCGAGCCGATAGCGAATCGTGTGGCGATGCGTGAAGAGCTGCTGGGCGGTGGCGGCGACGTTCCCGTCGTTGTCGAGGTAGGTCTCGACCGTCTTCACCAACTCGGTCTCGTACTGCTCGTCATAGGCGACCAGCGGCTCGACCGTCTCCGAGTAGAAGCGCTGGAGCTCGGCCGGATCGTCGCTCATCGCCGGCAGCAGCAGCCGGTAGGCGCCGGTGTCCTCGAAGGCGAGGATGCGCGTCCCCTCGGCCTCGCCGACGTTCGCCGCGAGCAGCGCCTCCTGCCCGGCCCGGTAGACGTCGACCGGATCGGAAGCCACGCGGCTGCGCGATACCGTGACCGAGAAGCCGCTCAGGCCCTCGTCGAGCTCGCGGGCGAGCGAATCCGCAGCACGTGCCAGCCGCTCGTCGTCGGCCGCGGGCACCACCGCGACGACCTCGGCGCGCTCGCCCTCCGGCGCGCTCTGGGCGGCCAGCGCCCCAGCGCTCACTGCGCGGACGCCGCGCACCGCGATCGCCAGAACTCGCGCGCGCCACTCGCCGGTCTGGGCGACGTGCGGGACGGCCCGGGCGATCACGACTCCTGCGCCACCGGCGAGGTCACTGCCGAGCTCGGCCGCACGCGCCTCGATGTCGCCGCGATCGGTGATCTCCCGGCTGAGCAGCGCGCGGACGAAGTCGCCGGATGCCTCCTCGGTAGCCCACTCGGGCGAGCGCGAGCGCTCCAGCTCCAGGCCAACGAGGGTTCCGACCATCCGCAGCATCGACGAATCTGGGGGATTCTCCTCGCGCCGCCGCCAGCGCAGCTCGCCGACCTCCTTGTCGGCGACGCGCAGATCGACGTTCTCGACCCCCGTTCCGCCGGCGAGCAGCTTTCGCTCCTCGTCCGGGGAGGCCGCCGCCACGGCGAGCACGTTGCCCGCGCGATCGATCAAGGCGATGCTCGCTCCCAGCACGCGGCCCGCCGCCCGGGCCACGGCCGGCATCCCCGATCCGGCCTCGATCGTCGCGGAGAGCTCCTCCAGGCTGGCTGGATCCGCCTGTTGACGCGAGTCTGAGCCGCCGGGCGCAACCGGTTTCGCGGGGCGTGTCTGCTTGGCGTTCATCGGCCTACAGCCAGGTGGAGATCCGGTCCCAGTTCAGGAAGATCGCGACCCCGATCACGAGGCCGACCAGCACAAGGGCCGCCAGCACGAACAACGAGAGGAATCCCGCCACCACCTTCTCCCAGGCACGGCCGTAGGCACCCAGGGCGGGAACCAGGATGAGCGCGATGAACGCGCAGGCGGAGACCAGCCCGGCGATGCCGAAGAGCCAGTACTCAGTGCCCAGCGCCAGCACCGGCGCCGGGATCAAGCTGATCAGCCCGGTCATGACCCCGGGGATTGTCGCGGATGTGGGTGAGGACCAGCACCAAGGCCGCCGCCCCTGCGTAGCACGAGAGCCCGAGCGCCCAACCCGCCGAGACGTCGCTGAGCCAGTGAACCCGAAGATAGACGCGGCTGAGACCGATCAGCGCCGTCAGCACGATGCCCGCCGCGATCACCAGGCTGCGCCGCGTGATCCCGGGCACCACTCGTAGCGCCATGGTGATCGCGAGCCATGAGTAGAGCGTCGCCTGCGCGGCATGACCGCTCGGAAAGGCGTAGCCGGAGGCCGCGACCAGCGGGTCCGGCGGGCGGGGCCGGGCCGTCCAATCCTTGATCGCGGGAACGAACACCGCAATCAGGACCGTCCCCGCGAGCAGCGCCCAGAACTCCATCCACTTCCGGCGGACCGCCAGGACGACCGCCGCGACCGAGGCGAGTGGGTACGTCACCCACCCCGAGCCGAGCTCCGTGACCGCCTTGGCGACGTGCGTGAGCCAACCCGACTGGATGTCGTGGACGAGGTCGAGCGCCCCCCGGTCCCCGGCGGTCGGCCCCGGGTCGCCGGCGATCACCGACCAGTAGGCGATCAGGACGAAGAGGCCGACCGCCAGCCCGGCGAGCAGCGTGGTGAGCTCGAGCCCCAGGCCTCCGGGCGTGAGCCGCCTGCCGAGGAAGGCGAGCTGCGGCTTGACGCGACGATAGAGGAGCAGAACCGGGCGCAGCCACGGCCGGCTCTCCAGCCCACCGACGACCTTCCCCCTGTTCGCGGGATCGCGCAGATAGCGGTAGATCACCGCGATCGCCAGGACCACCCCGACGACGATCGCGAGGACGAAGAGACCCTTTCCGACCGCGTTCGTGACCGTGTCGAGACTCTGTGCGGCGAAGTAGCCGACCAGGATCAGCGCCGCCGACCAGAGCCCGGTTCCGAGGATGCTGAACGGCGCGAACTCCCGGTAGCGCATCCGGCTGCTGCCGGCCACGAACGGGGCGAGCGCCCGCACCAGCCCGATGAAGCGCCCGATCAGGATCGTCTTGCCGCCGTGGCGCCGGAAGTAGCCATCCACCTGCTCGAGCCGCTCGGCGGTGATGCGGAAGCGAGGACCATGGCGAACCAGAAAGCCGCGCCCGAGCCGGGAGCCGAGCATGAAGCTCACGGAATCGCCCGTGAAGGCGCACAGCCAGGTGACCGCCAGGATCAGCGGCAGCGAGACCCCGCCCTGCTGCGCGACGGCGCCCCCGAGCATCACCGTGAACTCCCCGGGCGCGATCAGGCCGACGAACGCGCCCGTCTCGAGGAAGGCGAGGGCGCCGACGAGCAGGTAGGTCCAGCCCCCCAGCCCGTTCGCGAGATCCTGAATCAGCTTGTCGAGGTTGACGTGCGGAAGGTCGTGGCGGAGGACGAAGAAGAGGACGATCGCAGCGAGCAGCAGCGGCCAGCGGAGCCACATCCAGTTCCCGCGGATCCACCTCACTGTGCCAGTGGGGCCGTGGCCATCGCGGCCGGATAGCTCGAGCGGAGCCGGCCGACCGCCTCGCGCGCCTCGTCCTCGCTCGGAAAGAGCCCGAAGGCGGTCGGCCCCGACCCCGTCACCATCGCGTGAGCAGCGCCCGCCTCCTCGAGGGCGCCGAGCGCATCCTCGATCGCGGGCCGCAGGGAGATCGCCGCCGGCTGGAGGTCGTTGACGAGGTGCTCGCGGTAGTCGAGCGGGGAGCCGCCGGAGTCCACGGCGTCCCGCAGCTCCCGCCGGATCGCCTCCAGCTCCGCGTCCCCCCGCGGCGTTCCGAGCCGGTCCGCCTCCGCGTAGACCTCCCCGGTCGAGAGGCCCTCGGGCTGCGGGATCAGCACGACGCCGTGCTGCGCCGGCGGCGGGGCGGGCTCGATCACCTCCCCGGCGCCGGCCACCAGGCAGGCGCGCGGCTGAAGCTGCGAGGGCACGTCCGCGCCGATCCCGGCGGCGATCGAGCGCAGCCCCTCGACTGCGCCGCGGCCGAGCCGCAGGACTGCCGCGGCATCCGCGCTGCCTCCGCCGAGCCCCGCCGCCACCGGGATCCGCTTGGTCACCTCGATCCGAACGGGCGGCGCGTCCCAGCCGCGATCGCGCAGGGCGCGGAGCGCCCTCTCGGTGAGGTCGGGGCCCTCGAGCCCCTCGATCACCACCTCGTCGACCTCGGCGTCGTCGATGCGCAGCTCGTCCGCGAGCTGGAGCGGCTCGAACACCGAGCGGATCTCGTGCAGGCCGTCGTCGCGCCGCGGGCCCACGTAGAGGCAGAGGTTGAGCTTCGCCGGCGCCGTCAGCGTCGCCGGCCGGCCCTCGCTCATCCCGCCGCGGCCTCCCGGCTGAGGGCCTCGGCGAAGCGCTCGAAATCCTCGGGCGAGAGGGTCTCCGCACGCGCGTCCGCCGGCTTCCCGATTGCTTCGAGCGCGCGGCGTGCCGGCTCGCGGCTCCCGGCCCGGGCGAGCTCGAGCGATCCGGCCAGCGACTTCCGCCGGTGGGCAAAGGCGAGACGGACCAGCGCGGCGAGATCGGAGGAGGCGCCGTCGTGCCTGCGTCGCAGCCGCAGCAGCGCGGACCCGACCCGTGGCCGGGGCACGAACACAGCCGGGTCCACGGCGCGCAGCATCGTCACCTCGCATGCCAGCTGGACGATCACCGTGGCCGACCCGTACTCCCGGGTCCCCGGCTTCGCCCGGAGCCGATCGCCGATCTCGCGCTGGACCATCACCACCCAGGTCTCCATGGAGGGAAGCTCGGTGATCGTGCGCACCAGCAGAGGTGTCGCGATCGAATACGGCAGGTTCGCAACCATCTTGTTGGGCTGCGGCGCGAGCCGGGAGAGGTCGACGTCCATCGCGTCGCCCCAGATCAGGTCGATGCCGCCGCCGGCGGCGACCGGCTCGAGCTCCGGGCGGAGCCGCTCGTCCAGCTCGATCACGTGCAGCCAGCGGACGGCAGGCTCGATGCGCTCGGTCAGCGCGCCGCCGCCGCCGCCGACCTCGAGGACGACGTCGTCCTCCGCCAGGTCCGCCTCCCGGACGATCGCGTCGAGCAGGTTCGTATCGGCGAGGAAGTTCTGGCCCAGCCGGCGCGGTGATCCAGCCGGCGGCCTGGCGCCCGCACCGTTCACCACCCGAACACTCTCGCGGCGTTGGCCTCCACGGTTCGCTCCAGATCACCGTACGGAACGCCGCGGACCTCGGCGAGCCGCTCGGCCGTGGCGACCACGTGCGCGGGCTGATTGGGCCGCCCCCTGACCGGCTGGGGGGCGAGGAATGGCGAGTCGGTCTCCACCAGGATTCGATCGTCGGGGACGACCGCGGCCGCCTCGCGGATCAGGTCGGCCTTCGGATAGGTCAGGTTCCCCGCAAACGAGCAGTACCAGCCGCGCTCGGCGGCCCGCTCGGCCCAGCGCGGGCCGGCGGAGAAGCAGTGCAGGACCACCGTGACGCCCTCGGCCTCGCGCTCGAGCGTTTCGAATGCCTCCCCGACGGCCTCCTCCGAGCCCTCCGGGTCACGCAGGTGGACGACGAGCGGCTTCCCGATGCGCGAGGCGATCCCGATCTGGGCAGCGAAGGCGCGGCGCTGGTCGCCGGGCTCGGCGCGGTCGCGATAGAAGTCGAGACCGGTCTCCCCCACCGCGACGACCTCGGGACGCGCGCAGAGCTCCTCGAGAGCCGCCGCGGCGCGGTCGTCGAAGCCGCTCGCGCCGTTCGGATGGCGCCCGACGGCGGCGAAGACGCCCTCGTTCTCCCGGGCGGATCTGACGGCGTCGGGATTGGAGTCCTCGCCGAGGCCGACCGTGAGGATCCGCGTCACTCCGGCGCCGCGGGCGGAGTCGACAAGCTCGGCCTCCCGAGACTCGCAGAGGCCGAGGTGCGCGTGCGTGTCGACCATCAGCCGAGTCTATGGAGACGGCTAGGGCCCGATGTTCCCCTGGATGAAGCCGAGGTAGCTCGCCACGCGGCTGTGGATCGAGGGGAAGCCCTTCAGCCCGCAGTGGACGAAGAAGAACGGGTTTCGCTTCGTCGGCGAGGAGCTCGCCTCCGCGATGCCCACCAGGCGCGCGCCGTTGGGCGTCCGCGCGACCAGCGGGCCGCCGCTGTCGCCCTGACAGATCGCCTTCTGCACCTTGTGACGGCGCTTGTGCCCCCGGAAGCGGCGGATCGCGACGCCGGCGCGGCCGCCGGAGTCGCAGATCACCCAGGTCGGCGCGATGCAGTTGTGGGACAGCACGTCGGCGCTCGTCAGCAGGCCAACCTGCGGCTTGCCCACGATCAGCGGATTGCGATCGCCGAAGCCCGCCACCCCGAGGGGCGATCCCGCCCTGGTGTAGGCGGAGTCCTCCTGCGGGCTCGCCAGTTGAATCGTGGGAGCGCTGGTCGGGGTGCTCAGGGTGAGGACGGCCACATCGTTCTGAAAGCCGTGCATCCAGGCGGGATCGAGGGCCGCCGACGCGACGGTCGACACCTCGCCGCCGGCATAGGCGGAGGTCGAGTTCGTGCGGACCAGCATCGTCGACAGGTTGCCGACGCAGTGAGCCGCGGTCAGGACCTTGGTCGGCGAGAGCACGCTGCCGGTGCAGAGGGTCGACGGGCCGATCACCGCCGCGGTGAAGCCCCAATCCTGGAGGGTGGCCGGTGTCCCGCCGATCACATTTGCATGGGCGCGCGGCTTGGCGGCGGCGCTGCCGGCGAAGGGCAACAGCAGGCAGACGGCGCAGAGAGCCACCGCTCCCAGCCTGGCGGTACGAGTCGGCATCACTGCGGCTTATCGACGTTGAGCGGCTAGCGCTTGAACCTGAAGGTCTGCGAGACCGAGTCGACAGCGCCGGTCGTGGCATCCGTCGCGGTCAGCGTCTCGCTCAGCCGGAACCTGCCCGGAAACTGCTTCATCAGCTTGAGCAGCTTCTTCGGGACCGTCACCGAGAGGCCGAAGAGCTGGCCAGCCGCGAACTGCCCGCTGTCCGAGAAGGTCGCGCGCCCTCCGAGGCCCTTCAGCGTCCCGCTCCCGGTGACGCTGCAGGTCGCCGAGCACTGCGCGAGGGGCTGCATGGTCCGCTGGACCCTGAGCTTGCCGGTGGTCACGAAGTTGATCAGCGCGCCGGATTCGCGGGCCACGGGCCCACCATCCGCGACGGCCTCCGAAGCGGGCACGGCGAGGAGCGCGGCCACCGCAACCCCCGCGAGAGCTCTTCCAACACCACGAGACATCCTGGTCTCCCTTCCTCCCCTGCCGACGGTCCGGTCACGACAACCCTAGCCGCATTCGGCCCGGGCGGCTAGGGCTGGGAGTCGAGCTTGGGGAAGAGGGGCGCCAGCTCCCCGAGCTGCTGGCCACCGCCGCGCGAGCCGAACTCCGCGAGCTCCCGGCGGTCCTCGCCGAGCGCCTCGAGCAGCCGGGCGGTGGTCTGCGGCATGTAGGCGTGCAGGAGCAGCGTCGTCACCCGTACACCCTCCGCCAGGCCGTAGAGGACGGCGTCCAGCTCCGCGCAGCGGATCGCGTGCTCGCGGTCGCCCTGGTCGGGCTCCTGCTTCGCGAGGTTCCAGGGGCGTCGCTCCTCCACGTACTGGTTGAGGCGGCGGACCAGCTTCCAGATCTCCTCGAGGGCCTGGGTGAGCTCGGCGTCGTCGAGCAGCGAAGCGACCCGGCCGGCGGCGCCGTCGAAGTCGCCGGCGAGCTCCTGCTCGGCCTCGGCGTCCGGGACGGTGCCGCCGCGGTAGCGGCCGATCATCGAGAGCACGCGGTTGACCAGGTTCCCGTACTGGTCGGCGAGCTCGGTCTCGTAGCGGGACTCGAACCCCGCAGGTGAGATCTGCCCGTCCTGACCGAAGGAGACCTCGCGGAAGCAGTAGAAGCGCAGCGCGTCGGCGCCGAACTTGTCGATCACCTCGTCCGGGTCGAGCACGTTGCCGAGCGACTTGGACATCTTGTGGCCCTCCATCAGCAGGTAGCCGTGGATGAACATCCGCTTCGGCACCTCGATCTCGGCGGCCATCAGGAACGCCGGCCAGTAGACCGCGTGGAACTTGAGGATGTCCTTCGCGAGGATGTGGAAGGGCGGCCAGAATTCCTCGGTCACGTCCTTGCCCTCGACGCCGTAGCCGAGCGCGGTGTAGTAGTTGAGCAGCGCGTCGAACCAGACGTAGATCACCTGGTCGGTGTCCCAGGGAACCGGCACGCCCCACTTCAGGGTCGGTCGCGAGAGCGAGACGTCCTGGAGGCCCTGCCTGATGAAGGCGAGGGCCTCGTTGCGGCGGAACTCGGGGATGACGAAATCCGGGCGCTCCTCGTAGAGACGCTCCAGGTCCCCCTGGAACGCAGACAGGGCGAAGAACCAGTTCTTCTGGCTCTCGCGGGTCAGCGGGATCTTGTGGATCGGGCAGGTGTTGTCCGGCCCGAGCTCCGACTCGGTCTTGAAGTCGGCGCAGCGCGGGCAGTACCAGCCCTCGTACATGCCCTCATAGACGTGCCCGTTGTCGTGGACGCGCTGCACGATCTCCTGGACCCGCTGCATGTGCCCCTCGTCGGTGGTGCGGATGAAGAAGTCGTTTGAGGCGTTGATCCTGGCCGCCATCTCCTTGAAGCGGGGCGCGAGGCGGTCGCCGAGCTCGCGGGGGGTCACCCCCTCGGCCTCTGCCTGCTGCGCGACGGGCTCGCCGTGCTCGTCCGTCCCGGTGAGGAAGAAGACGTCTTCCCCGCGCTGCCGGTGGTGGCGAGCGAGGATGTCGGCGGCGATCGTCGAGTAGGCATGGCCCAGGTGGGGCTCGCCGTTGACGTAGTAGATCGGCGTGGTGACGTAGAAGCTCACGGGCGGCTGAGCATAAAGAGCCGCCCCGGGGCCGCCGAGCTAGATCAGCTTCTCCTGTCCCTTCGCTCCGCCCGAGCGGCGCCGCCGCGGGATGCCGGCGGCCTCGGTCAGCGCGGCCTCGACGTCGGCCAGGATCGCCCGCTCCGAGCGCGAGGCCACGATCGGCTCCGCCATCTCGTCCACGTGCACGTAGGTCCGCCGGCCCTCGCCGCGCTCCTTGGGGTCGAGGGGGACGAGGGCGTAGATACGATCGGCCCGGGCGAACTTCCCGTAGCCGAGCGACACCATGCGTGGCTCGCGCTTCGCCATCTCGCCCCGCCATGTTAAGCCGCGCTTCAGGCGGGAATTAGGGGTTTCTTGTTCCATCCCGGCCCGCGCATGCACAGCTCACGAGTGAGATACGCCGTCGCCGCGGCACTGCTTTCGGTTGCGGCCCTCGCCGGCTGCGGGTCCTCCCACAAGTCGACTACCACGACCACCTCCTCGACCCCGGCGCCCGCGCCCCCGACCACCGACTGGCCGACCTACGGCCTCGATGCGCAGCGCACCCGCTACCTGCCGACGAACACGGTCAAGCCGCCGTACAAGGTCGCCTGGAGGTATGACGCCGGACACCTGATGGAGTACTCGCCGATCGTCGTCGGCGACCGGCTCTACGGGATCGACAACAACGGCGAGGCCTTCGCGCTCAACACGGCGAACGGCAAGCCGGTCTGGCGCCGGGACGTGGCGACGCTGAACGCCTCGGCCCCGACGTACGCCGACGGGCGCCTCTACATGTCGAATCTGGAGCCGGGGCAGGTCCAGGCGCTGAACGCCCAGAACGGGAAAGTGGCCTGGCGCCACTCGCTTCCGGGCCGCACCGAGTCCTCCCCGCTGTTCGCCGACGGCAAGGTGATCGCCGGCTGCGAGTGCGGCTCGGTCTACGCGTTCGACCCGCGCACCGGCAAGGAGCTCTGGAGCACCTCGGTCGGCGGCGCCGTCAAGGCCTCTCCGGCATTCGACCAGGGCACCGTGTTCGTCGGCGACTACGGCGGCCGGATGACCGCGATCCGGGCGGGCAACGGATCGGTCGAGTGGACGGCGAGCGCCCCCAACAGCATCTACGGCACGGCGGCGGTCGCCTTCGGCCACGTCTACGCCGGCGATCTGGGCGGCGGCTTCCACGCCTGGAACGAGCGAACCGGCTCCCAGAGCTGGAGCACCTCGACGGGCGGCTACGTCTACAGCGCCGCGACGGCCGCGAAGGTCCCTGGAACGCCTCCCTCCGTCTACTTCGGCTCCTACGACGGCACCGTCTACGCGCTCAACGCGCTGACCGGCAGCACGCGCTGGTCCCGGTCGCTGAGCGGCCCGGTCTCCGGCGCGGGCAGCATGGTCGGCGACGTCTTCTACGCGGGGGACCTGAAGACCACGCAGACCTGGGGGCTCGATCCGCGCAACGGCCACGTCGTCTTCGAGTCACGCGACGGCGCCTACAACCCGGTGATCTCCGACGGCCGCTTCCTGTACATGACCGGCTACCGGAACATCTACGCGCTGGTGCCGGCCCAGGGCAACTCCAGGAACGGCTTCATCGTCAAGCACCACAAGCAGGCCCACGTCGCCGCCTAGCGTCGCGGATCCCGCCCCGTGATTCCCCTGTACAAGTCGTTTGCCGGCACGCCCGTGAGCGCCGAGACGACGCTGGCGGCCGCCCGGGGGCGGGCGCCGGCCCGGATCAGGCCGCGCAGGGCGTCCGTGGCGAAGCCGATGTCAGCTGCCCCCCCGCCCGCCGCCGGACCGATCACGACCACGATCTCGCCCCGCGCCTCGTCGCGGAAGCGGCGCGAGAGCTCGCCGAGGGTGCCGCGGGCGACCTCCTCGTGAAGCTTGGTCAGCTCACGGCAGACCGCCGCCGGCCGGTCGGGCGCGAGCTGGGCGAGCGCGCGCAGGGATTCCGGCAGCCGCCGCGGCGACTCGAAGGCGATCAGCGTCTCCGTCGACTGCAGGACGCGCTCGAGCTCTCCCGTGCGCCGCGGCAGGAAGCCCTGGAAGCGGAAGCTGTGGGTCGGGAGCCCGGAGACGACCAGGGCCGTGATCACCGACGAAGGCCCCGGCAGCACCTCGATGTCGAGGTCGCGGTCGATGCAGGCCCGGATCAGCCGGTAGCCGGGGTCGGAGATAGCCGGCGTCCCCGCGTCGGAGACCAGCGCCACGTTGTCGCCGCGCTCGATCCGCTGGGCGAGCTCCCGGGCGCGCTCCGCCTCGTTCCCCTCGTGGTAGGAGACCAGCCGCAGCGCCTGGATCTCGAGTCGCTCGAGCAGCAGCCCCGTACGCCTGGTGTCCTCGCAGGCGATCACGTCGGCCTCGTACAGCGCGCGGCGCACCCGCAGGGTGATGTCCTCCAGGTTCCCGATCGGCGTCGGGCAGACGACGAGCTTGCCGGGAACCGGTCAGCCCTCCCCGTCGAGCTCGATCAGCGCCATGGCCGCGGCGCCGATCATCCCGGCGTCCGGGCCCAGCTCCGCGAGCTTCACCGGCGTCTTGTTCATCGGCGGCAGGGCGCGCGAGCGAAGCTCCTCCCGCGCGGGGTCGAGCATGATGTCGCCGACGGCCGACACGCCACCGCCGATCACGATCACGTCGGGGTCGAAGACGTTGGCCAGGCTCGCCAGCGCGACGCCGAGGTGCCGGCCCGCGCCGGCCACCACCTCCCTCGCCAGCGGGTCGCCCTTCATCGCCAGCTCGGTCACCGTGCGGCCGACGATCGGTCCCTCCGCGAGCGCCCGGCCGAGCGCGGAGTCCGGCTCCCGCTCCGCAACGGCCTTGCCGTGGCGGGCGATCGCGGTTCCGGAGGCGTAGGTCTCGACGCAGCCGTGGTTCGGGCAGTTTCCCTGGCAGGGCGGCCCGTTCTCGTCGACTACCACGTGACCGAGCTCGGCCCCCGCGCCGATCGATCCCCGGTAGACCTTGCCGTTCAGCACGAGCCCGCCGCCGATCCCCGTGCCGATGGTGAGCATGACCAGGTTGGTGGCTCCCTTGCCCGCGCCGAACAGGAACTCGGCGAGCGCAGCGACGTTGGCGTCGTTGTCCACGAAGACGGGCAGGCCGAGCCGCTCGTGCATGAGGTCGCGGAGCGGCACGTCGGAGATGTCGAGGTTGACCGCCTGGATCGCCAGTCCCCGGCGGTGGTCGATCGTGGCCGGGATCCCGAGCCCTGCCGCGAGCACGTCGGGGCGGGCCTGCTTGGCCTCGAGCAGCTCCGAGGCGAGGCCGTCAACGAGCTTCTCCTCCGTCAGGCCGATGGAGGATTCCCTGCTCTCGTGGTGGATGTGCTGCTCGGAATCCACCACCCCGACCAGCATCTTCGTCCCTCCGAGGTCGACGCCGATCGTCTCGCGGGCGGTCAATGGCACCAGTGGTCCGGCGGCGGCATGCGCAAGTATTGATATCCCATGTCTCCGGCAGGAGATGATCGGCCGCCGAAGCGGTCCGGGGGCTCAGAGCGCGGGAAGCAAGACAAGCCCCGAAAGCCCGGCGGTGGCTCCGGGCAGTCCGGCGATCCCGGAGGGGGCAAGAAGCCCGAGTACACGATCTACGGGCGGACCGGCAAGTCGGGACAGAAGCGCTCCGCACCGCAGCCCCGCAAGTCGCCGGAGCGACGGGAGAAACCGCCCTACCGGGTCTACCGCTCGCGACCCAGGCTGCGGGACCGGTTCCGCAAGCCGGGCATCGACAGCATCCGCCGCTCCTCCGATCAGGGCGGCATCCGGGGATTCTTCGGGCGGCTAACCGGCGGCAAGCGGCCCTGGCTGCGCTGGATCCTGATCGCCGCGGTCGGCTGGCTGCTGCTCAGCTTCATCTCCTTCGCGATCTCCGCGCAGATCCAAAAGGGGAAGCTGCCCCAATCCGCCAAG
>Ga0070741_10009638_pt1 | contig 18625 bp, 19 predicted proteins | sample Coa_R1_4_FD_66440 | JGI IMG/M metagenome (GOLD analysis project Ga0070741, IMG submission 66440) | Surface soil microbial communities from Centralia Pennsylvania, which are recovering from an underground coalmine fire - Coalmine... | ecosystem: Environmental > Terrestrial > Soil > Unclassified ...
CTGCGCGCAAGCAGCCGACTGCTGATCAGGGGACACCGCGAGCGCCAAAGACGGAGCAACTGCTCAATACTTCTGGCCCTCTTCACGATGTGTCTACAACGCAATCGCTGATCTCTGCTTTACAGGCCACTATGACCCCTTCTGGCGCGATGAAGCGTCCAGTGGTCATTCCTGGCAATAAAAAACGCGCAAGTAGCTCTGACCGAACCACAAGCGCAATGAGCGTTGGAAGTATACAGGCGGTACAGACTGCAAAAAATCGGCCTCTGCCAGCGCGTGGCCTTCCTTCGTACGTTCGCCTGATCATTGTGCTCATTATCATCGCCATTATCCTGCTTATCTCGTTGCTTTCGCTGACTCCGCTTGGCAAAGGGCAAAGCGGTTCCCCATTCATTGGCGGAGTCATCCAATGGGCACAATTCCAGCAGCAAGGTCTCAATATCGCTCTCGGGCAGATGGATGGGAACACAAATCAAAATCAGACCAATACGCAAGCAGCATCGGTCGCCCCGGCTGCCAATCCCCCTGCTGTGAACCTGCCCAAAAGTCAGTATGTTGACATTGCGCGCCAGGCCGCTATCAGTGCCGGTATCCCCGCTGATTATTTTGTGCGCCAGATCAACCAGGAGAGTGGCTTCAATCCAGGGGCTATATCTCCCGCTGGAGCAGTCGGCATTGCCCAATTCCTGCCCAGTACAGCAGCCGGTCTGGGTATCAACCCCTATGATCCTGTACAGGCGCTCAACGGCGCAGCTCGCTACATGGCGCGCCTCTATTTTCAGTACAACAGCGACTACGCCAAAGCTCTCGCCGCCTACAACGCTGGCACCGGTACTGTACAAAACGCCATCAATCTGGGCGGTGCAAACTGGATGAATTTCCTGCCCGCTGAGACGCGTAACTACATCCGCGTCATCATGGGCATCTAAGCCGAGAATGAAATGTCAAAAAATCCCCCCATCCGCGCCCGGCACGGATGGGGGGATTTTTTTGACATTTCATTCTCGGTTGTTTGCTTGTTGTTCTGCTTGTAGGCGCGGACGCCAGGAACGTTGATATTCAGCCACAAAGTATGAGCCAGCAACCAGGATTGCGGCTATGGCCTGTGCCACGAGTGACTCGATATTGGGGAAGACTGCGAACCATACTCCCATCCATGCGGGTATTGGCAGATTCACAGCCGTTGTCGAGATCCACTGAGCTTGCTGCATCTCTTGTATGCTCTCGCCAACCATCACCACCAGTACCACGCCAAGCATGACGCCGGTAAGCACCAGCATTTTCTTATACGGCAGTTTGTGATGCGTCATAAATGTTAATACGCCCACGATCGCAGTGAGGAATAAGCCAACCCCCACACCTTCTAATACCACAGTCGAACCCACTTGTAGGCGCAAACTTTGCAAGAAGAGCACGACCTCAAAGCCTTCGCGGTACATCGCCGAGAAGCCCAGCATCGCTAAACCAAATGTGGTGCTGGAGCCAGCAGCGTCTTTCATCAGTTCGCGGCGGCGCTTATTATGTAGAGATATCCAACCGGTCCAATAAATCTTATGGAAGAACCAGTTCATGATCACAAGCAGCACAATAATGGCTAACAAGCCGGTGGCCGCCTGAATATCCAATGCCGGGGCGTTCACCTTCGTGAGAATAGCAATGGCGATAAACCACGTCGCCACCGTGGCCAGAAAGCCAAGCCCTGAGCCTGCGGCAATCGGCTTGCGATAAGATTGATTGGCTTTCACAAGGCTGGCTGTGATCGCGGCTAAAACCAGAATAGCCTCCAGCCCTTCACGGAACACAAGGATGCCTGTGTTCAGAATAACCGCATTGCGATCAAGATGTGCCACAGTCGGGTCTGGCACTCCTGATGCTGTAATTCCTTGCCATACCAGCACACCAGCTACCATGACCCCTGCCACGATAAGAGCAACACGCAGCCCAACGCGCCACAGACTCTTTTTCTCAGGCACAATCTGCTCTACTGGCTGATCTACAAGTTTATCCACTGGCTTATCCAGCGACTTACTCGACATTATCTATTCCTCTCCAAGGGATGGGTTTGATCGTGAGCTACTCAACCGCACACAAAAATCCCCATCCTCCACACAAAAATTTCGTTCGTAGGAAATTCTCTGTGTCCAGGTATCTTCTTCTATGAAGAACGCTGAGCATAAACATTAGGGCATGCTAATATCCTACCCCTGTACTAGGATATTAGCACGTCTCATGGCATAGAGTCAAGAGGAATAGCAGGCAAATGGGAGAATGAAAAAAGTACTGTAACCATTCCTATTGAATTACCTGATGATACATCTATCGTGCAGAGAAAAAGGCGCGCAACTCCTCATAAGTCTCATCGGGCGCTTCCTCAGCAAGATAGTGCCCACAGTCGAGTGCCCGACCCCGTACATCATTGGCCCAATCACGCCAGATCGCAAGCACATCATACCACTCTTCCAAAGAGCCGCGACGGCCCCATAGGGCAAGCACGGGGCAAGCAATCCGCCTCTTCCCGCGATCAGCCTCATCATACTCGAAATCAAGCGTGGCTCCAGCTCTATAGTCCTCGCAGATAGCATGGATCGTTTGCGGGTTACGGAAGCAGCGGAGATAGTCCTCGAACGCTTCAGGAGCAAAGAGGTCCCGCCGTCCACGCAGCAGATACCAATCAGGATCGGCTCCGATCATTCGTTCCGGCAAGTCGTAGGGCTGGGCCAGGAAGAACCAGTGCCAGTACCCGAGGCCAAATTTCATATCGGTCCGCCGAAACGCCTCGCTTGTCGGGATAATATCGAGCACCGCGAGTTTGAGGACGCGTTCTGGATGATCGAGGGCCATGCGGTAGGCACATCGACCACCGCGATCATGACCGGCAACAAAGAACTGCCCGAAACCTAGTTGTTGCATCACTGCGATCTGATCCCGTGCCATCGCTCGTTTCGCATAGGGTGCGTGATCCGGCGTCGTAGGTGGCTTGCTGCTATCGCCATAGCCTCGTAGATCTGTGGCAACCACCGTAAAGTCCCGCGCCAGCAGCGGAGCTACCTTATGCCACATCACATGCGTCTGAGGATTACCGTGCAACAGCAGCAGCGGAGGTCCATCCCCTCCGTGTCGCACCCGAATCACTGCCTCACCGGTATCGATCATCGACAGTTTAAATCCCTCAAACATCAAATCACTCCTTAATCTAACAACTTGCAAAGCTATTAAAAATTATAGCGTTGGAAATACAATCGTTCCAATCCGTCTCCAATTTGGGGTAGCAAGCATTGATCGATCATTCACACTTGACACTATTAGATAGCAGAGTATATAATCCGGTTAATCGGGAAAACCCGTAACAACAAAGTCATATTATCGGGAAAACCCGGAATCGCAAAATCACAGGAGTCTTTCATGAAAACGGACGAACTTGTCCCGACGGCGCGAGAAGCGCGCGTTCTGCGCATGCTGCGCGCGCTGGCGAATCCGGCGCGATTTCGTATCGTCACGCTCCTTGCCGAGCGCAAGGACTGCACTTCTGCACTACTCGCCGAGGCGCTGCCGATTGCACAATCCAGCCTCTTCGACCATCTGACGCTCCTGCGCGAGGCAGGCATCGTGCAAGTCAGTAGTGATGGCCCCAATCGCTACTATTGCCTGGACCCATCGACCATCGACTTCCTCACAGCCTATCTGAGCGGACTTGGACAACAGACGCGCTCATGGACAGAGCTAGTGAAGACAACACAGAAGGAGCACCAATTGGAGATTCGCGAAGCCACACGTGAGGATGCCGCAAGCATCGCGCATATCTACAACCAGGGGATCGAGGATCGATCGGCTACGTTGGAGACGTTACTGCGCACACCAGAAGAACGGGGCGAGTGGCTCGCGACACGTGGGCCTCGTCATCCAGTGCTTGTGGCTGTGGACAGTTCCGGGACGGTTGTAGGCTGGGGCTCGCTCAATCCATTCAATCCGCGACCAGTCTATGATCATGTCGCGGATTTCTCCGTCTATGTCGCGCGTGAGCAGCGTGGGCGCGGTATCGGTGACGCGCTGCTGGGCGCTCTGGAGTTGCGTGCTCGACAACTTGGCTATCATAAGATGGTGCTGGCTTCTTTCCCCACCAACGCACCGGGCACGCGCTTATATGAGCGTCACGGCTTCCAAACCGTTGGCATCTATCACGAACAAGGTATGCTCGACGATCAATGGGTGGATGTTATCGTCATGGAGAAAATTCTGCATTGAAGAGCAAGCAACCCCACAGCTTTTACTATGGCTGGGTGATGCTCCTGACCGTTTCCTTCACCGAGATGATATCGTGGGGGATTCTGTATTATTCCTTCACGGTCTTCTTGAGGCCGATGCAGGCTTCGCTGGGCTGGTCTACGGCACAACTGACCGGGGCATTCTCCCTCGCGCTGCTTTGTAGTGCAGGTGCAGCCGTCCCTATTGGCCGCTGGCTGGATCGTCATGGTGCACGTTTTCTCATGACGCTTGGCTCATGTGCTGCATCCCTGCTGGTACTGGCCTGGGCCGAGGTCGAAAATCTCAGCCTGTTCTATCTGATCTGGTTTGGCATTGGAATTGTGATGGCAGCTGTTCTCTACGATCCCGCATTCGCCATAGTCGCGACCTGGTTTCGTCGGCAACGTGCCCGTGCCCTGACCGTCCTGACCTTCATCGCAGGCTTCGCCAGTGTGATCTTTGTGCCCCTGGCGCAGTTGTTAGTGCAGCTTCAGGGATGGCGTACGGCCTTGATCACTCTAACACTCCTCCTGGCACTTATCACCATTCCCCTGCACGCCCTGGTCCTGAGACGGCGACCCGCCGACCTTGGCTTAGCGCCTGATGGCCTTGCAGCGTCCACCTCAGCATCCACTCCCCATGTCTCTACGCACCAGGAGCAAAGTATCTCGACGCAGGATGCCCTCAAAGGAAGCACATTCTGGTGGATTACGATAGCATTCGCGCTCACGATGGCAGCTGCCGGGACCATCCCCGTTCACCTGGTCCCTTATTTGATCGACCGGGGATACAGCGCCAGTTTCGCCGCCGGTGCTGTTGGTCTCATTGGCATCATGGCCCTGCCAGGTCGCCTGATCTTCACCTTATTGGGAGAGCGCATTTCTCGCCGCCTGATTACCGCCTTGCTCTTCTTGCTCCAGACCATATCGCTGCCTGTCTTGCTTCTTATACCCAACATCACTGGTGTATTCTGCTTCGTCGTCTTGTTCGGTGCCGGTTTTGGAGCCATTACCCCCGCACGAGCGGCACTGATCGCAGATTACTATGGACCGGAGAACTACGCCAGCATCAACAGCATCATCGGGCTCTTCTTCACCGGGGCGCGCGCCATCGCCCCCTTTGGTGCCGGCATCATCTACGACCTCCTCGGCACCTATCCCCCCATCTTCTGGCTTCTCACAGCGCTCTCCTTGCTCGCCGTAGGAGCTATCCTGCTGGTAGATCACAACTAGGAATTGGCGTATCTACATCGGCAAAGGGTTTCCTGAGAGGAAATCCAGGACGATCTGACTAAAAATCGCGGGCTGCGTCAGCATCGGGCGATGTCCAGACTGTGGCAAGGAGACGAATGTGGCATCTGGTAGGGCTTGATGGAGCGCCCGACCCAGGTCGATAGGAAGCAAGAGATCACGCTCACCCCAGAGGATCAGCGTCGGAAGCGTGATAGTAGCGATCTCTTCCCGGAAGTCACTTTCGATCATCTCCGTTGCACTTTGCCACCAGACGCGAGGACGTGGCTGCAAGGTGTCGCGCAGAAGCCGCAAGGGATAGCCACCACTGCCTGGTTGAAAAACAGAGCGCGTAGAGCGAAGGGCCAGGGTTGGCAAGCTGGCTTGCAGTGGCATGCCAGCAGCGCTTACCAGGATCAAGCGGTCAACCAGTTCGGGAGCAAGAGCCGTGAGATGTAGCGCAATGGCTCCTCCCATAGATTGTCCTATGAGCGAGATCGGAGGCAACTGCATATCTCTGAGCCAGCAAGCCAGTAAAGGAGCCATCTCGCGCAGCCTCCAGGGTCCGGCCAGACGGCTGTTTCCATGCCCTGGCAAGTCAACGAGAAAGACCTTGTGGCGCTGGGCAAGAGCAGGCAGCACGCGCAGCCAGAGAGCTCCTGAGGTCCCATAGCCATGCACCAGGACCAGTGGACTCCCTGCGCCTGCCGTCCGATAGAAGAGATGGTGCCCCGCGACAGTGGTGTGATGAACCGTCTCCATCATCCGGGGCTGGCCTTTTGGCATTATGGCCTCCTTCATCAGGTTCAACTTCAATGAGAGGAAATATAACACAAAGAAGAGCAAAAGGCACGGGGTAAATGACCCATTACAGGTGCCTCTCCTGTTTCAACTGCCTGTGGGCCTTGCTTTGAGCTGCTACACTGCCTCAGCAGTTCTAGTAGGGTTCATCATCGCCTGCGTCATTTTCCTGCCTCAAAAAGCAGAGAAGTTTTCTGATACTAGATAAATGCCCGTATTGCCAAACCTGAACGCTTCAAAATAGCTTTGTCCTTGCAGGGACGGGTGAGACTGAAGGTAGTCTTTCCAGAATTGATCGAGTATTGCATTCTGTTTCATATGACTACCTGCTGAATCCGCAAGATTCGAGAAGTTTTTTCCAACCCAATCAAGTATACTCATAAGAGCAAATCAGTAATCAACAAGGTAAGGAGACATACACATGTTCACAAAAGTCGGAACTATCACCGTTGGTGTTAGCAACCAGAACAAAGCCCTTGACTTCTATATCAACAAACTGGGTTTTGAGAAGATCGACGATCAGCCCATGAGCGAAACTGAGCGCTGGATCGAAGTAGCCCCTCCAGGAGCACAGACCCACATCATGCTCGGCCTGCGCGGCCAGAGCGGTGGTGACAAAACCGGCATGACCGGCTTTGTCCTGCACACCGACAACATTGAAGCAACCTGCGAAACGCTCAAAGCCCGTGGAGTCAAGATTACCCAGGAGTTGGAAACTCAACCCTGGGGCAAATGGGCGCAATTCGCCGATCCCGACGGCAACGAATTCGGCATCTGGGCACCAGCCTGGTAACCATCCCCAAAAAATAACTTCATGCAAAATCTGCCAGAGGCAGATTTTGCATGAAGTTATTTTACCTACGCCTCGCTTTGCTGAGTTGGAGGCACTGCCACATAGGAGAGCAACCAACCAAACATCGCACAGATCGCCACAACCCCAAACGTCAGATGAATCGTCCAGATCAGCGGCCCCGCAACCAGCCGTACCACCAGCAAATATACCAGTGACATGGTGCAGCATAGAAGCACACAGAACAGGCGAAACTGGGGAAGCCTCTGTGGACCAGGTTGCAGGAGCCGATAACTACCATCTAGCAGCAATCCAGAAACCGCACCCACCAGGATATCAATCAAATACAAACTCTGCATGAAACTCATGCCAATAGCAACGATTGTCAGAGCGCACGTAAAGAAGCCTATCGGCAGTCGCCAGCGCCGCAGCGTCACGAGCGCTACGCCCGTTAACAGCAATCCCTGCAGAATAAAAGAGACAACCGCCAGAAGTTGTCCATCCACATAGCTCGTAGGCACCGTGAGAGGCCAGAGCCGCGTATAGACACCTGCCTGCTGAGTGATCAATGTCAACAGTGCCAGAAAGCTGGTAATAGTTAATGTGAGAATAAGCTGATCTATCCTGCTCAAATCGCCCTTACGGCTGGAGAGCGCTCGATAGGGGCCAAGGATAATGATACCGGTACAAAGCATCGCGGCAATATGCGTCGGGCTCAGCACTCCATCAATATTCTTCTCAATGCCAAAGAGCGTATGCCAGGCGCCATCACCTACCCCTACAAAGAACATCATAAAGACAAAGAACGCCGAAAGCTCGTAACCCCTGGGGATCGCCGTCAACCAGCTAGCGCCGCGCTGTCGATTAATCACAACAGTAATAGTCAGCAGGACAGCAATTGCCAGCACACCGCTATAGAGCACGCCATGCCAGGGAGTAAAAAACGTTTCCAGACTCGGTATATTGTTATGTGCCCAGGCATCAAGATAACTACCGGTCATAAACCACACAACCCCTCCCAAAAAAAGAAAATCAAAGGCTGGACCACCAATGAGCGCTTTTTCAGCACTTTTGTCCGCCAAACGGAGTGGACGACTCAGATCGCTGGATTGTACAGTCACAAACGTTTCCCTTCCCGCCTCTCACGAGACGTGGCGCGCTATCCATACTCTACCTACAGGGAACAGAAAATATACAACCTATGAATGTTCTTTGTCATCTGGCAAAGAACTACAAAAATACATGACTAGTGTACCATATATCTCTCTCTATTTTAAGTTGTAAATGATACAGGTGCAAGTTGGGCATATGTGCATTTCTGCACAAATTGTGGCTCTTGACGACTCTTGATACTGCTGGCGAACCCCTTCTTCAAGCTCGTCTTGAACGAGAAATTGTGCTCACTTCATGCTCGGTTGGAGGGTTCGCCAGCAGTATCACTCTTAGGGCATACAATTCGCTTGCTCTGAGATTTTCTTCATCTCATTGCTGTCGTCAGAACCTCCGCAATCAGGATCAATCCTGACCGCATAGGCGAGTATACTGGGCAAACAACATCATTCTTTAGGAGGAAAGACTCATGTCTGGAGCAGACGATTTCGATTTTCTTCTTGGCTCCTGGAATATTCGCAACAGGCGGCGTACAAACCCATTCTCCCCTGAGAAAGATGGGGTTTGGGAAGAATTCTCCGCTACTTCCACGAGCGCAAAACAGCTTGATGGTCGGGTCCGCATTGAGCAGTATGAGGCTACGTGTCCCAATGGACAGCTTGTGTTAGGATTAACTATTCGCGCCTTTGATCGTGTCACGCAGCAATGGTCAATTGTATGGCTAGATAACCGAAATCCACCGGATTTCAGGCCGCTAGTGGGCAAATTCGAGGATGGTGTTGGGCTCTTTTATCAAGTGATAGAAGCACCAGCGGATGGGAAGCCAGTGCACGTTCGCTTTACCTGGGATAATATTACTCAGGATGCCGCTCGCTGGCAGCAAGCCTTTTCGTTTGATGGAGGCGATACATGGGATACAAACTGGATTATGGAACATAGTAGACGGGAGTAACTCACCATATCTCAGAGCAGAAATCCTCACATAGACTTCTAAAAGGCAATCAGCAGCACTAATTCTGAGGAACGTCCTGAGGGTTTTGTTGTCGTGCATCGATGAAAGCTGCATACCAGCGCCCACTTTCCTTGATGATTCGCCGCTGCGTTGCATAATCAACATACACCAGGCCAAAGCGCTTGCTGTAGCCGTCTATCCATTCAAAGTTGTCGAGCAACGACCAGGCGAAGTAACCTTTTATGGGAACGCCGCGCTGGAGTGCGGCTTCAAGGACAGAGAGATGGTCGCGCAAATACTGAAGCCGCTTTTTATCGGGAACATAGCTTTTTCCATCCCACTGTTCCTCAAAAGCAGCTCCATTCTCTGTGATCAAAATGCTTGGAGGCCCATATTCCCGGTGGACGCGCAGTAGCATCTCTTCTAGACCCTTTGGATAGATTTCCCAGGCCATTGCGGTATAGCTTGCTTCAGGCACAGGAACGACCTGTTCATACGCCTGAGATGGATTACGTCCACGCTGTGCACGCAGAAGGATTCGTGAATAGTAGTTGATGCCTAAAAAGTCTATCGGGGTCGCAATACAAGCCATATCCGATGGCTCGATGGTAGGAGGCTCGACCTGAAGTTCGGCGAACACACGCTCTGGATAGGCACCAGTAAATAATGGATCAAGGAACCATCGATTGTAGACTATATCTGTGGCTTCTACTCCCTGTTGCGTCTCATCCTGCCTATCTGCGGCAGAAACAGGGGTCAGATTGAGCGTAATGCCAACCTGGACCGGGATTCGAGTAGATTGCCGCAGACGAGCAACCGCCAATCCATGCGAGAGGAGCAGGTGATGGGCCGCATCGACGGCGGCTTGCATATTTTTGATACCTGGCGCGTGGGTCCCAACCCCATAGCCATAGTAGGCAGCGCACCAGGGCTCATTGTGTGTGATCCACCACGAGACGCGATCCCCTAGCCGCCACGCAACGATCTCAGCGTAGTCAGCGAAGGCAAAGGCAGTTTCTCTCCGCTCCCAGCCGCCTTGCTCCTGTAGCGCAACTGGCAGGTCCCAATGATAAAGTGTTACCACCGGACAAATCTGGTGTGCGAGCAGTTCATCGACCAGTTGATCATAGAAATCGAGGCCACGCTCATTCACTTTGCCTTGACCTTGAGGAAGGATGCGCGACCAGGAAACCGAGAAACGATAGGCATTCAACTTCATACTGGCCATCAGCGCGACATCTTCTCGCATATGATGGTAGTGATCTGCGGCGATATCGCCAGTTGCTCCCTGATCAATCGCTCCTGGTTCTCTTGCGAAGGTGTCCCAGATGCAGGGACCGCGCCCATCCTCACTTGTTGCGCCTTCTATTTGATAAGCCGAGGTAGCGGTCCCCCAGAGAAAATCTGCAGGGAAAGCTGGATACGCGAGAGCTTTTTTGCTTGAGCGACCATTGGCCAGTTGTATCGCCGAGGGATCGGGCACAAAGCCGTATGCATCGATGACCTGCAAGATACGCCTTCTCGTAACCTCGTCCACATCTGGCTTGTTATTGAGCACACGTGAAACCGTGGCCCGCGAAACACCCACCAATTGAGCAATATCAGCAATCGTAAGCTTTCTGGCCATTGTCTTCCTTCCCATCGTTAGATAGCCAGTACTAAACACTTCTATTTTACCCGATTGAACTGCCGCTGTCTAACCTCCGTAAGAGGTGTATCATAAAACTCCGCCCTAACAGCTCCATTATCGCATACCCATCTCCCTCAACAGAAAACAAACTATCCTGGTAAGTTCCTACGCAACATCCCGTCACAACCGTCACAAATCCCTCTGCATTTCTCGTCCCGCGAACAAAGAAGTCACATTCCAGCCATTTTCCTTCATTCGCACACTTACCTTGACATCTGGCATGGCTCCATCATACAATCTGATATGTCCATATGGATATATGCTGGCGTCACAGAGTTGTCCATTCCAAGGAGAAGTCTCATGTCTGCTACAACGCCGACCTTGCAGAGCGAAGAGGCTCTGCTTCAACGCATACGTAAGCAACAGCTCATCGAGTCTGTTGAGCATATGAGCCCTATCTATCTGGAGGGGATGAAGCGCATCCTCACCGTTTCCGCCGATACCGAATTGATCAGTTCCCCAGCTTACTATCACGCTGCCATACACGCCCCATCGCTCAATGCGTTTGGCTCCGCCATTTCGATTATCCAGGATGAATTAGGCCACGCGCACATTGCCTACCGTTTGATGCGTGATCTGGGTGTCGATACGGAAAAACTGATTTTCGAGCGTGATCCGCGCCAGTTCAAATATCCCTATGCCTTTGACGTGCCACTGGACAACTGGGTCGAACTGGTGGTTGCCAACGCATTTTATGATCGCGCCGGTTATACACTGCTCGGCGATGTCTATCAGAGCACGACATTTGGTCCCTGGAAGCGCGCCCTCGTCAAGGTGGACAAAGAAGAGACCTTCCACTTGCGACATGGTGAGCAGTGGATGCGCCGCCTCAATAAGGATCGCAGCGGGCACGAGGCGCTACAAAAAGCCGTCGATTGGATGTTCCTGCTTACCGTCGAGTGGTTTGGCCTGCCCGACAGCAAAAAGACGCATACCGAGCAGCTCGAATATGGCTTTAAGGGGCATAGCAACGACGAATTGCGTCAGATCTGGATGTCAACCGCCGTACCACTTTGTAACGAACTGCAACTCCAGGTTCCCGCCCATTATGACGAAGAGCAGCAGAAATACGTCATTGATTGCGCCTTCCCGGCTCATTTCGATGCGCAGGCGAAGCGCTGGCTGCTTGAGGATGGTTCCTGCACCTGGGACGATGTGATGAAGCGCTGGAAGGCTCGTGGCCCCAAGAACGAAGAATTTGTTGCGATGATCCAGCGCGGCAAGAAAGATATGCTGCGTCTGTTGGAGCAGGAAGCATGACTACCACCTACCCATCGCTCAAAACGCTGCCGCCCGACCATGCTTCCTGTCCCGCCTTATGGGATGCGCTGCGCGAGATAACGGACCCGGAATTGCCTATCAGCATCGTCGATATGGGCCTGATCGTCGATCTCAAGCAACATGCTGGCACCGTCGATCTCAAGCTCACTTTCACGGCTATGGGCTGCCCAGCGATGGATTTTATCATGGATGACATCCGCGAGCGCTTGTTACAAGAGCCAGGAGTACAACACGTCAACATCGAGATTGTGTGGGACCCAGTATGGACAAAGGCGCGTCTCACCGAAGAAGGCATTGAAATTATGCGCACCTGGGGAGTCTCAGCATGAACGACAATAATAATACCGCTAACAACACATCCCGACGCGAGGCGCTCAACGAGAGTCGCGTCTGGCTCGTCTATGCACGGCGCAAATTTGAGGAACCGCTTTACGAAATCGGCAACGTCATGGCTGACGACGTAGAGCTAGCCAAAGTCTATGCTCGCAGCATCTACGACGAGTTCTCATGGATCGAAATGGTCATCATCCCCCGTGAGAGCGTCGTCTCCGTCCTTAGCACATAATATGCGCCGAAGGCGCGTAGGGGCCGATTTATCGACCACGCTTCTATTCATAAATGTCCCATTTAAACAGCGTTATCGCCGATTTATCGTAAATACAACAAAACGTCATCCATATCACAAAGCAGGAAATTATTATGACAAGCACACGTACCGATCACGCGGCACTCTTCGCGATCCTCTCATCGCTGGCCGACAACAAACAGGCCATTGGACGCCGCTACGCCTATTGGTGCAACGGGGCTCCCGCCTTAGAGGCCGCAGTGGCCGCCGCCGCTATGACCCAGGACGAACTGGGTCATGCCCGCACGCTCTACCCTCTGCTCGACAATTTCATCCAGGCCGAGGCCGAGCCGAGCCAGGTTGAGCCAGAGACGCGCACACTGCATTATCACCTTGCCTTTCTCGACAACGACTTCCAGGTCTGGACAGATTTCGTCGCCACCAATTTCTTGCTTGATACCGCCCTGACCACCTTCTTTGAGGACGCCCAGAACTCCAGTTACGAGCCATTGCGCCAGCGTGCACGCAAGATCGTACAAGAAGAGCGCGTCCACGAGATGCATGGCGACGGCTGGGTACGTCGCCTTGCCAAAGCAGGTGGAGCAGTACGCGCAGCGCTTGTCCATTCACTAGAACGCCTGTGGGACGAAACACTCTGCTGGTTTGGCCCCAACGACGACCCCATCATGCAGCGTCTCTATCGCGAAGACATTCTCGATACTACTCCTGACGAGCTGCGCAGCCGCTACCTGCAAAAAATCATGCCCACACTCAGCGCACTGGACATACCCGTTCCCGCAACCTTCAACCCCACCACAAAACACTGGGAACCCAGCCAGCAATTCCCCTGGCAGCACTGGGACCCAAACGCAAGAAGGCTTTTTCGTCATGAGTCATCCCAAATTCTTCGAACGCCCGTTTCAGAGCGGGAAACATAACATCTTTCAAAAACTGCCTCCGGCAGTTTTTGAAAGATGTTATGTTTCCCGTGAGTGCCCGCCGCAGGCGGGGATTCAGCTCGATTGAACAGACGATCGGAAATTCGAGATGACCTATGGCAAGGAAACTCAGGTGAAGCGTATGGACACAGAATATAATGGCAATGAGTCAGAGAAAAAGGAAAAGGCAAACGTTGTTTGCCCCTACTGTGGCTCGACCAATACCGAAATCTTTTCCTTGTTCGGCCAGCAACTGCTGACTGTACAATATTATTGTAATTCCTGTCATACACCTTTTGAACGCGTCAAAGACGACGATGTTCTACATGACTATGCCGCACGAAAGGAAGGCTAACCATGACAACTACGACCCAACAAACGCTTGTACATTACACTGTCACCGATGGCATTGCCGTGATCGAGCTTGTCAATCCTCCCGTCAACGCCTATAGTTACGAGATGATGAGTCAGTTGGACAGTGCTATTTTGCAGGCGCGTTTCGACGAGAGCGTACACGTGATCGTCATTCGGGGAGCGGGTGAGCGCTTTTTCTGCGCTGGTGCAGACATCGCCATGCTCAACTCCGTCAGCCCAACCTACAAATACTATTTCTGCCTCCACGCCAATGAAACGCTGACGCGCCTTGAGCAGACGCCCAAGATCGTCATTGCCTCACTCAACGGTCACACGGTTGGTGGAGGTCTGGAGATCGCGCTAGCCTGCGACATTCGCATTGCCCGACGCAACGGCGGTCAAATCGGCCTGCCAGAAGTCAACCTTGGCGTGCTGCCCGGCACCGGAGGAACGCAGCGTCTGGCCCGTGCCCTGCCCAAAAACAAGGCCATCGAAATGATGACCGAAGGCAAACTCATCAGCTTCGAGCAGGCCCTTGACCTGGGTCTCATCAACTACATCTATGAGTCAGAGAACTTCTGGGACCAGGTAATGGAATACGCGAAGCAATTCTGCCCACCTAATCGTGCTTCTCGCACCGTTGGCCGCATCAAGCGCTCCGTGCAATCCGGTGCCGAAGTCTCGCTCTCAGAAGGGCTAGCCCTCGAACGCGAACTCCAACAGCTCTGTTTCCAGAGCGAAGACGCCAAAGAAGGCATCGCCGCCTACGCCCAGAAGCGCAAAGGCAACTTCACCGGACGCTAATTGACTGCACTCGCAGAGCGTGGTACAGTTAAGAAAGAGCCACCAGTGGTGCCGGTACAGAGAGATTATTTTCATTTAGCATTTTGCGCTCCGCGCAAAATGCTAAATGAAAATAATCTCTCTGTACCGGCACCACTGGTGCGGAGCAAGAAGGAGGTAAGAGCATGCTCCTGACGATAGCCCTTGAACCAAGCGATGAGGCAGGCTATACGGTCTATGTTCCGTCACTCCCAGGCTGTATTAGCAAAGGCGATACCAAAGAAGAGGCTCTTGCCAATATCAAGGAGGCCATACAGTTGTACCTCGAACTTGTTAGTGACGATTTGCTGGTGGATGAAGGTACGACGGTGTAGGAGATCGAGGTTTGAAGGAACTCGCTATGTCGGATATTCACATCCGTCAACACAAAGACATTCTCTGGCTTGTTCTCGATAGACATCCTCTGAATCCGTTAACTACAGGGATGTTCGACAAGTTGACCGCAACCATGCAAAAGGCGCTTCAGCGTCCTCCACGCCTGATAGTCATCACGGGCATGGGTGAGCAAGCCTTCTGCTCAGGCGTCGATCTCCCCGATGACACAGAGGCTCACCGCCTCGCCTTGCTCGACGCAGCGAAAAACGCCAGCGATGCTCTGGAGGAGTTACGCCAACGAGGTATCTCCACCGTAGCGCTCGTCAAGGGCCTGGCCTACGGAGCCGGGTGTGAACTGGTCTCGATGTGTGACACTGTGATTGCCCGCGAAGACGCGCTTTTTCGCCTGCCAGCCGTTAATGCCAAAGTCTTCCCCAACGCCGTTTCTGTCTATCTCCCTGCAGCAATCGGGCAGGCCATGACTACCCGCCTTCTACAAAGCGGCGAGACCCTCAGTGCCCGAGAAGCCTTTCACCTGGGATTGGTCCACCAGGTCCTCTCCGCCCGCCGCTTCCTGCCAGACGCCGAAGAACTCCTGGTCATGCTGGCCTCTGTACATACTACCTCTGAGCAAAGTACCACACCGAGTTGACAATACACCACGCCTTATCTATCATAGCCACACACAGGAAGAGATATATGGCACTTGAGCTTACCAAACACAACATCGAGTATTGGTCGCAGCGGTATCAGTATCCAGGCACAGAAACCGTTAGGGAAATCCAGCAATGGTTTGCAGTACATCGGTATCTTGACCGTGACATGTTTTTGAAATTGGCTCTCTGGAAGTCTACACGCCCGAAAAAGCATTTTGAAAGCCCAATCAATTCAGATGAGCGGATACGGATGGTTACTACACTGGCTCTCGCATCAGATGATGAGTATTTTAAGATACACGTCTTGCAGCTAATGTCAGGAGTTTCCTGGCCTGTTGCCTCAACTATCCTTCATTTTGCCGAGCCGGATAAGTACATCATTATGGATTTTAGAACAATCTGGTCGCTTGGTTGGGAACACCCGAAACAGTACACCTTTGATTTTTGGGAACAATACCTACAAGAAACACGCAGTCTCGCAGAAAAATATCATGTGAGCTTACGTACGCTGGATAAAGCACTTTGGCAGTATTCAAAGGAACATCAAACAAAATAGCAACAAATATAATCTGGTTCCTACGCGTTTCTCGTGATTTGAAGGGTATTGAGATATGCAGTTGAGCAGTAAACAATGGCAATAAAAAACCTCTACTACTACTTAAAAAAACATCGCCTGCTGACTCTGGCACTCATCAGCGGCCTGCTATTCTTTACAACCTCGCTGGTCTATGTAGAGGTGGGCGCTTACCCCTCCGGCGACGAACCACACTATTTGGTCATCAGCCAGACGCTCCTGAAGTACCACTCTCTCTCCGTGATGCTTGACTATAAGAATGGCGATTATCGCTCTTTTTATCCAATAAACCTGGACCCCCATATTACGATTAACGTTCGCGGTCAGGTCATGCCTCTGCACAGCATTGGCGGTCCCATCTTATGGCTCATCCCCTTCTTTCTGCTGGGCAGATTGGGTGCGGTCGAGTTTATGTCGCTCGTGACTGTGTTGATTGTGCTCAATATCTACAAGTTTTTGCGCTCAATGGGCATTAGCGAAGGGACTGCCTTCATCGTCAGCCTCGGTTATGCCGTTGCCTCCCCTCTCTACATCTATTCATACAGAACATTTATTGAGCCAATTGGCACGCTGGTATGTATTTACGTCTTGCGGCAAATCTTTAAGCCAGAAATTTCTGCCTCCTCACTCGCCATTAGTTCGACGTTATTGGGTATTCTCCCCTGGGTACATTCGCGTTTCATCATCCTGGAGCTGCCACTATTTCTCGTCTTACTCGTCAGAATTTATCAGAAAAATGGCTTGCGCAACCTCAAAGATTACCTGTATTTCCTGCTTCCGCTCGCTCTCCTCTCGATCGCGTTAGAGGTCTACACCTATACTGCCTGGGGCACGCTCAATCCCGCCGCTAACCAGATCAACGGTAACAGCAAACCATTCGAGGTATCGCCCTTCAGTGGCATGCTGGGCGTCTTTTTTGACCAGAAGCACGGCTTATTGCTCTGTTTTCCCATCGGCATATTCGGGCTTACCGGCCTGATCTTAAGCCTGAAAAAGCGATACCTGCCCTACAATATGCTGATGTTAGTGCTATCGGTGCCCTACATCATCGCATTCACCTCATTCAGGCATTGGGGTGGGGGCTGGTCGCCGCCCGCCAGATTTGTGCTGGTCTTGCTGCCCCTCTACTCCTTCTATATAGCATATGCCCTGCAGCGCCTGAACAATCTATTTTCACGAATTATTCTCATCGCCGCACTCTGCTGGGGTTTTCTCTTCAACATCCTCGTTATGCTCCCCCCTCACAACGGTTTCCTCCAGGAGAGCGGACCAAACGACATTATCCTCCCTATCCATGTACTCAACTTTCGCCTGACCGATTACTTGCCAACCGTGTACCAGCCCAACCAGACCGGACTCTTTGTGGGGTGGATCAGCCTCTACGTTGCAATTACGCTATTGATGCTTTATTCTGTACATAGAAAGACACAAAGGAAATAAAGGGAAGCTCTGATGAATAACGGAAAAATACATTCACACTGCAAATCCTGTCGGCGGCAGGATTTGCAGTGTGAATGTATTTTTCCGTTATTCATCAGAGCAGAATTTCACCCATTAGGTGGCATATAACCTGCTGGTGCTTTGCTGAAGGGCTCGACGTGCATCATATCCGCACTCTCTACACCGGCATCCAGTTGAAACGATACAATGCTAGCATACATCTCCTGGGCCAGAGCCGCTACCTGACGTGCCATTGTCATCATCTCTTTAGTGTAGGCACTGAGCCGAACGCTATCCACCACAACCTCAGTGGGTATATCTGCCGGAGAAGACTTTGGCTTGAACATACGCAGGGCTGTCGCGAATTGCGCCAGATCTATATCCAGTTCTTGCAATCCCTGTACCGTGCTCATATGTGTGCTGCGCAATTCTGTACCCAGGCGTTGCAGCAATACGTCCAGCATACGCAGCTCCTGCGCGGGGATCTGCACACGGTTCTTTGCGACGAGATTGCCTGTATTGGGAGCGTTGAACGACGTTTCTGCTTCTGGCTGCATCGCTTTGTTCAGCCGGTTGAGCACTACTACGATCTGGTCAACCATGACCTGGAGTGTACGCATGCGCTGTGTCACGTTTTCGTCGGAGATACGTTGCACATATTCGCGTACCCGCTTTATCTGCTCGACGAACTCGGCGTTTTCTTTATCTTGCCCATCCCGTTGTTCCGCCAGATCGTCCGTATTGACACGCTTATTCGCTATCCGAGCAACATTTTGTGGCGATCTGCCAGGTGCATGCTGCTTGCGATTCCCCTGGGCCTGCGCGAAGGCTTCTGAGCGTTCAAG
>Ga0070741_10009639_pt1 | contig 18625 bp, 16 predicted proteins | sample Coa_R1_4_FD_66440 | JGI IMG/M metagenome (GOLD analysis project Ga0070741, IMG submission 66440) | Surface soil microbial communities from Centralia Pennsylvania, which are recovering from an underground coalmine fire - Coalmine... | ecosystem: Environmental > Terrestrial > Soil > Unclassified ...
GCAAAATTGCTCTGACGCGTCCATCGGCTCTGTTGTGCTTTTCATCATTCACAGCATGCCAATGGGCGCTTGCTTTTTCAAGCTTTCCTGACCTTTTCACCAGTTAGCGAGGCGCTACCTGCGAAGTTATTGAATGATTTTTTATATGTTTCTTATCCTTTCAGGCCTGTGCCTGCTATGCCCTGCACGATTTGACGCTGGAAGAAGAGGAATACGATCAAGACGGGCACGCCTCCAAGCACTGCCGATGCCATGATCTGGGCGTAGTGGATGCCGAAGGAGGTCTGCACTGTTGCCAGGCCAACCGGGATCGTCATCATATTGTTGCCGGTGAGCATGATAAACGGCAAGATGAAGTTATTCCACGAGAATACAAAGGTGAAGATTGCCACCGCTGCAATAGCCGGTCCCGACAGTGGCATCCAGATCTGCCAGTAGACGCGCAATCGGCTCGCGCCATCCATCAGTGCCGATTCCTCCAACTCGCGTGGAATGCCATCAAAGAACTGCTTGAAAACGAACATCATGACCGGTGATGCAATCTGTGGCAGGATAATTGACCAGTAGGTGTCTACCAGCCCAAGCGATTGCATCTCTGTAAACAATGGCACAATCAGAATTTGTCCGGGGATCATAATACCTGCCAGGATGATCCAGAACAGGACATTGCGGCCCCGGAAGGGGATGCGCGAGAATGAGAAGGCGGCCAGGCTCGACACCAGAACTGTTGCGGCGGTAATGATCGCTGATGTCAGTATACTATTGAAGTACCAGCGCAACATGTTGCTGGTGGCAAGCGTCGTCACATACGACTGGAAGGTGAAGTGCGAGGAGAACCAGGTTACGGGAATGAGCGTGGTTTCGCTCTCAGGTTTGAGCGATGTGTCGAGCGCCCATAAGATCGGCATAAGCCAGAGCAGCGCGAGGATGATGAGCACCACGAGGGTAACGCCTTTGACGATGTTTCTCTTCAGTCGTGGGTCTGCTGCTCTCGTTTGAGTGCGTCCCTGTAGCCCTACACTGTGTGTTGACATCAGGCATCCCTCCTCTGGCGCGAAACTAACAAAAATTGTCCTATTGAGATGATCAGGATCAATATAAAGAAGACAAACGATATAGCGGACGCGAAGCCTACACGGAACGAAGTAAAGCCTGATTGGTAGATATACTGAATCATGGGGCGCGTGGAAAAGTTGGGACCGCCACTCGTCAGCAGGTAGATCTGGCCGAAGACCTGTAACGACGCTATCACTTGCAGGATGAGAATCAAGGTACTGATTCTTCCTAGCTGGGGGATCGTAATCCAGCGCGTTTGAGCCATTGTGCCCGCCCCATCAATAGAGGCAGCTTCGTATAACTCCGAGGGAATCTGTTGCATACCAGCCAGGTAGAGAACGAAATTGAAGCCAACGGTCCACCACGCGGTCAGCAGCACGACGGCAAGCATCGCGACGTGGGTGTCGGTCAGCCAGTTCACCTCTTTCAGACCAATAGCTGTCAGCGTGCCATTGATCAAGCCAAAGCCAGGTTCGTAGAGCCAGCTCCAGATCAAGACGACGACAGATACTGAGAGTACAAATGGTGCAAAGAAGATGGCGCGGAACAGCCATTGCGCGGGGATGGCGCGATTAACCAGCCATGCCAGTAAGAAGGCAAGAATGATCAGTACAGGTGTACTCAGCACGGTGAAATAGAGAGTATTCACCAGAGAACTCGAGAAGGCGGGATCGCTGAAGAGTTCCTGATAGTTGGCGAGGCCCAGGAACTCTAGCTCGCCTTTTCCCAGGCTCCAGTTGAAAAAACTCATGCGTAAACCCAGGATCACTGGCCAGATCAGGAAAAGTGCGTAGAGAATCAGGAATGGTAGTACAAAACCCAGCCCTGTAAGATCTGTACGCCATCGACTGGTTCTAGATTGTTGCCGGGTCTGTGCTGCTGCTCGCGGTGCCTGTTCTTGTATCGATAGATCAGACATAGAAACTCCTCCCGTTGTCATTGACTACATTGTCACTGCATTTGCTGTCCAATACCATCACCATTAGAGCGGGGGTGGAATCTTGAGCAGTTTCTGCAAGGCGGCGCTAAATTGTGCTATAGCCTGCTGTGGAGTGAATTGCCCTACCAGCACGGTCTGGAAGGCTTGTCCTGCCTGATTCTCCAGTTCAGAGCCAGAGCCACTAAACCAGGCGACAGGATCGAAGACGACGTTCGATGCCACACTCGCGTAATGTGACTGGGGGCTCATATTCTTATAGTCATTGCCTGTGGCGACGGGGAGATAGGCAGGAACGTGACCACCGCCTGCCCACACAAGGCTGTCTTTAAGCATGAAGCTAATGAATTCTAGAGATGCCGCTCTACGTGTCGGGTCTACGGTTGCCTGATGTGGCAGTACAAAAGAGTGAGAATCTGCCTGGGCGTAATAGGTTTGACCAAAGAAATTCGGGATGGGAAGCATATCGAAGTGCAGGTTTTGACCCTGGAAGGTGGGAAGTTCCCAATCCCCGTTCCAATGGAAGCCTGCTTTCCCACTGCCAAAGGTGGCGACAGCTCCGCCATAGTCCATAGTGGAGGAAGCCACTTTGTTTGTGATGGTGAGGTCGCGCATGAAAGACAGCGCTTGCTCCGCTTTGCCCTCGTCGATCACCAGTGTTCTGCCGTCTGAAGAGAGAATCTGGCCGCCTAACTGGTTATAGAGCGTGTAGAATAAGCGCCAGGGCTGCACATCCCGAGTATCGAGCGCCAATCCTAGATTGCCGGTAACTGCCTGGGCCTTTTTGAGCGCGTCCATCACAGCGGCAGTTCCATCTAGTGGCTTTAATTTGCCGTCTGGTCCGAGCAATCCAGCTTTCTGGCAGACATCAATGTTGTAGTACATGACGAAGGGGTGAGTATCTAATGGTATGGCATAGAGCTTGCCATTGTACTGCGCCTTCTGCCAGAGGGAGGGGAGAAATTTGTCTTCGCTAATGTCGTACTTTGCCAACTCGTTCAGATCAAACGGGTCCAGCATGTTGGAAGCAGCAAAGGCGGGTACGCGTGACAGGTGTGAGATGCCCACATCTGGCGGGCGTCCACCAGCTGATGCCATCGCCAGTTTCGTGTAGTATGGATCTCCCCAGGTCAGCGTATCGGCCTCAAAGTTGATGTTGGGGTGACTTTTGGTAAAGTCCTTTTGCATTTGTACCATGCGCACGCCATCGCCACCGGTAAAGAGATTCCAGTACGTGAGGTCTGTGGTGGGCGAACTGCCGCACGCGTTTAGCAGTGTAAGCGCCGCTCCACTTCCTATTCCTAAAGCGATGCTGCGCTCTAGAAATGCCCGACGCGTCAACCGGCCATTGCTTGCAGTAGTGGTCAGTTGCTCAGGAATGCTGTCATGTTCAGAAATCATTTGCAATCGCCTCCTGCGTTGATTGCCATAACAGTGCTACAATGGACTGCTACTCACAAAAATGATTCTAGTCAGATGTGCCTATAGGCGCACCAACACGTCTGATCGTTTTATTCCTCCTTTTCTTATATTCCTGTTCTGGTATGTGCTAGAGGGACAGCTTAATGCATTACCACTCTCTTGTTGACCTCTTCAGTTTTCGTCGGTAGACTTCTCTCATATAGAGAAGGGAAAAGGTTCCACGATTCCCGGTTATAGGGATTGAAACTGCAAACGCAATACAGTGAGTGAATGTGCTGGAAATGAATATTGGAGGCTCTGACCTGTGAGATCTGGGTGAGATTCTCGTACTGTCACAGCCAGGGGTTGCTCGAAAGAGTTTGTCATATCTGGATCAGTTGCGTTTACTTCATATGCCACAACGTTAGCTACAGTAGCGGCATCTGCCAGCTGAATAGTCGTGGAATGTGCCTGTTTGCGATCACGATTGACCACGGCAAGCGTGACCTCTTTTGCTGCTGCATCGCAGGTCGCAGCGACATCTAACAGCTTAAAAGGTCCCATGTCGGCAACGCGATGAGGCCACGAAGAAGTTTCTTTTTTGGCCTGGAACGTATATGTTTCACAGTCAACATGCACATCCAATGCTATTTCTTGCATATGTTCGCTGTACAGGCGCAGTGGGTGGTAGATCGTCTGGAGGAAGAGACCTTCCTTATTGGTGAATATTGGTGCAATGACATTGACAAGCTGGGCCAGGTTGGCGATTTTTACGGTCTGGCTGTGGCGAATAAAAATATTTAAATAGGTTGCAACGGCAAGGGCATCAGCGAGCGTATAGCGTTCCTCCAGACTGCTTTCGTAGCTGCGTGCCCTGAACCAAACATTCCATTCATCATAGGCGATGTAGATAGGGTGAGAAATATTTTGATTATAGCGTACAAGATCGATCATCGTCTGACTGCTGTGCAATGCTCGTTCGGCCTGGTGGGGGGCCAGCACATTGCTATAGTAATCATCGCTGCCGGTGTAGAGGTGGATGCTGTGATAGTCTACGTAAGGGGCAAGACCTTCCAGTACAATGCGATCCCAGTCAGTCCAGCCGGTTTGGCCGCAGCTTACCAGTTGAATGCTCGGATCTGTCCATTTCATGACCTTGGCGAATTCCTGTGCCTTTTTGACATATTCTTCCGGGCTTAACATACCGATCTGCCAGCGACCGTACATTTCGTTGCCCAGACCCCAGTACTTCACCCGATAGGGTTCCTCGTGCCCGTGTTGACGACGCAGATTCGCCCAGTAGGTATTACCAGTGCCGTTGCAGTATTCGACCCATGCCCGTGCCTCATCCATTGTTCCGGTTCCCATGTTGACGCAGATATATGGCTCAGTACCCAGGACGCGGCAGTAGTGCATGAATTCGTCGGTGCCAAAGCGATTGGATTCCTCGGCGTGCCAGGCCAGTTCCATGCGGCGGGGGCGTTTTTCTACAGGACCAATACCATCGGTCCAATGATAACCACTGACAAAGTTTCCTCCTGGCCAGCGCAGCAGAGGAAGGCACAAAGGCCGTACCGCCTCCAGTACGTCCTGACGGAAGCCAGAGGCATCACTGAGAGGTGATCCCTCATCAAAGATGCCACCATAAATACAGCGGCCTAGATGTTCAATAAAGCCACCATAAATTCTGCGATCTACACTGCCGATCTTACGCTCCAGGTCGATTTTAATCTTCGCCACCAATAATCTCCTTTTCTGGTGAGAAGCCGTCTAGGGTCGAAGTGTTGTTGTGGCAGCCGCTCGAACGTCGGTTGACCAAATAAACCGGTAGCAAGGTCCGTTCGGGTGGATCTGCAATCCGCTGGGTGATGATATCGAGTAGGAGGCGCATCGCAACTTCACCTGTTTCATAGAAAGGGAGATGTACTGTTGTCAAGGATGGGATCGTATGCGTTGCAATTGGAATATCATCGCATCCCACGACAGCACAGTCCTGCGGAACACGTTGGCCTCGCTCATGCAATGCACTCAGCACGCCGACGGCCATTGTATCATTTTGCGCAAAAATTGCAGTAATATCGGGAACGCGTTCCAGTAGTCTTTGAGCAGCCTCGTATCCACCTTCTACCTGCCAATTCCCCTCCTCTACCAGTTCAGGTGTATACATGATTCCTGCCTCGTGAAGCGCTCGTTGGTAGCCATGCAGGCGGCTCTGGGCAGCGCGTCGATGGATGGGGCCGCTAATCGTGCCGATACGTCGGTGTCCAAGTTCCAGCAGGTGTTGTGTTGCCAGGTAGCCCGTCTGTGAATGGCTTGAACCTACAACCGGGAAATTTGCCCCCGGAACACGATAGAAACTCACCACCGGCAACTGCCCCTGGAGCATCTCCCCTATGCGTGCATTCAGTTCTAGCTGGGGAGCGGCCAGTAGAATGCCATCCACGCGGCGCTCCATCAGCAGGCGCAGGTAACGCTCGCTATCGTGCCCTTCCTGGTCGATGCTGCCGACGATCACGCATTGATCTTGTCGACGTGCCTCACGTTCTGCTCCGACGACAAACTGTGCCAGTACATAATCGTTAAAATCGCTCGCGACAATGCCAATGGTCGAAGTACGCTGGCTGACAAGACTACGAGCCACTGCATTGGGCACATATCCCAATTCTTCTGCTACCTGTAAGATCCAGGTCCTCGTTTCAGGCGAGACATTGCCTTTCCCTTTCAAGACTTTGCTCACCGTTTGAAAACTGACGCCAGCACGAGCGGCAACATCTTTCAACGAAACGTGGGTCACAGCTTGTTACTCCTCATAGGCGAACGTTCGGCTAAAGCAAGCGTAACATATCGTAAGAAAGAATGTCAATGCCCAATTCTCTATCGTCGTTCTGCTGAAGATGCGTGTGAGTCGCAAAGGCTTGAAGCTGTAGACCGAGACCATTAGTGCTTTGCTCATACTGTTGGTGGACTTCCATCCTCCGTTCTGTCCTCCTTCGTTGCCTGTAAGGTGTCTTTCGTGATAGCAAAAAAATTAGACCTGCTGAAGCGACGCTTTTCGTAGGTCCATCTTGTTGCGCAATCGGGGAACTTATGTTATATAGGATCAAGGAATGATGCAAGAGCTATTGCCAATGGAGGATGTATGACATGCGACAGGTTTGGATTACGAAAGCTGGCCCACCCGACGTTTTGCAGGTACGCGAGGCACCTGATCCCACTCCAGGAGCGGGAGAGGTACGTATTCGCGTAGAAGCCTGCGGTATCAACTTTGCTGATCTGATGGCGCGTATGGGCGTCTATCCCGATGCCCCCAAGATCCCTTGTGTCGTCGGCTATGAGGTGGCTGGCAGGATTGATGCGCTGGGTGAAGGGGTCACCACGTTCCAGGTAGGCCAGGCAGTTCTGGCCCTCACGCGCTTCGGGGGATACTCTGATATCGTCTGTGTGCCTACTATCTCTGTCTTTCCGCGTCCCCCGCAGATGAGTGCGCAAGTAGGGGCTGGTATGCTCGTCAACTATGTTACAGCCTATCAACTGCTAATTGTGATGGGCTCACTCAAGCAGGGGGACCGCGTAGTGATCCAGAGTGCGGCTGGCGGCGTCGGACTGGCCGCACTGGATCTTTGCCGTCTCTATGGCGCAGAGACCATCGGGATCGCGTCTGCGGCCAAGCATGCCTTTTTGCAATCCCGTGGGCTTGATCACGCCATCGACTCTCGCGGCACTGATGGTGCCGGGCAGATCCGACAGATCAGCAAGGACGAGGGCGTGCAGATTATCTTAGATTCACAGGGTGGGCCGTCCTGGCGGCAGAGCTATAGCCTGCTTGCTCCCACAGGACGATTGGTAGTCTTTGGAGCGAGCAGTCTTGCCTCAGGAGATCGCCGATCCTTGCGGTCGTTGCTCAGCCTTGTCCTGACGATGCCGCGCTTCACCCCACTGCGCTTGATGGACGACAACCGGGGAATCCTTGGGGTGAATGTGGGACATCTCTGGCACAGGCCTGACCTGGTTCGAGGGTGGGCTGAGCAACTCCTGACCTGGTATGCTGAGGGGAAAATTACGCCTCAGATCGATTGCGCCTTTCCTTTCGTCCAGGCACCTGCCGCCCATCAATACTTGCATGATCGCAAGGCGATTGGCAAGGTCCTCCTGGAGCCCTAACGTTCTGTGGATGTGTAACTACTTTGTTTTATTGCTTTTCCTTTTAAAATACGGTACAGTCTATTCTAGTAGCTGATGGTGGAGTGCTCTATATATTCAGCATAAAATAGAGATGGCTAGAAGAGAATGAAACAGCAGAAGCAGGCAGGCATCACCGTTTTTTTCTCATATGCGCAGGCAGATCAAGCCGTGCGTGATCAACTTGCACTCCATTTAGCTCAACTCAAGCGTGATGAGCTTATCAAGGAGTGGTCAGATCAACAGATCCTCGCCGGTTCAAATCGTGTCCAGGAAATCGATCAAGCTATTCGCACTGCCAACATTGTTCTCCTATTTATCAGTGCCGATTTCCTGGCCTCCGATACCTGTTACCAGGTCGAGATGCAGCAAGTCCTGGCGCGTCATAGACGAGGAGAAGTTCGTGTTATTCCCATCATTGTACGCCCTTGTGACTGGCAATACTCACCCTTTGCTCATCTGCAATATTTGCCGCGCAACAGCAAGCCCATTACGACTTGGGATAATCAGGATGAGGCCTTTCTTGAGATTGTGCAAGAACTACGCCGATCCATCACAGAGCAGCCTGAGACAAAAGATGTCTTCCATACCTATCTGAGCGAGCTTAGCCAGGGAATTGAGTTGTATCTTGAACGAACGGTTCGCCCTGACTTACCAACTCAGCATACTATCAAGCTGCATGGTAAGGCCACACCAGATGCTGTGAGTCCACCTGGTGGAAGCGCAATACATGCACTCCAATGGCTTTTTTTGATATGAGAGGTATCAACGAGGTAGAAGCAATATTCAGCAATTTTCATTCTGCTTTTGAGAAGTATAAAGGGCGATTGTTATTGTTAGGAGATTCTGGTGCAGGTAAAACAACAACCCTTATGACTTTCGCTCGTGATGCTGTTCTAAAGCGAGTAGAAGATCCATCCTCTCCTCTGCCTATACTTGCACCAATTGCAACCTGGGATGCAGAAAAGCAATATTCAATCTCTGAATGGCTAGCGGGCATTACCTCTCTCAGAGAAGAGGATATATCGCAGATCCTGGAGAAAGGGAATGCGCTATTGCTCTTTGATGGTTTGGATGAATTAGGAAGGGAGCGAACCAATCAAGAGACGAAGGAACATTACGACCCACGTCAACGGTTCATACAGAAGGTTCCACGAAATAACCAAATTGTCATTACTTGTCGTATCAGAGACTATAAGGAAATTGGCACAAAGTTAGCTTTCTATGGAGCAGTCACACTACGGTCCCTGGATGATGTCCAGGTAAGAGAGTATTTGCATGACCTACCTGAACTCTGGAATGTGTTGCAAGGAGATAAGGAATTACGCGAAATGGCTCGTGTGCCACTCATTCTTAGTCTCTTTACATTTGCTTTTGCGGGGTTAAGTAAAGAAGCTCAGAAATTGCACAGTTTGAACCAGGGAGAGTTACGGGATACTCTCTTTGAGACTTACTTAAAGCGTAGATATGAATTTGAAGAAAATAAACGCAAAGCGCGATTGCCATTTGCACAAAATCTCCCATTTACTTTAAAGCAGATAAATGCTACTTTAGGAAGAATAGCTATGGAAGATGCAGGAGGTGGTGGTAATCAAAATATATTTTCTCTTCGTAACTTTGTAAGAATTTTGGGAAAAGACACAGCTCGGTCCTTTGTTGACTTTATGAGTCTATTAAATATCTTGACGTGGCAGAATGAAAATCTTCGTTTTCTTCACTTGAGGATACGTGACTTTTTTGCTTTCAAGTACGCCCAGGCAGCTTTACATGATGACGATCCAGAGATACGAGATCATGCAGCCTGGGCTTTATGGGAGATACCTGATGAGCGTGCTGTCCCACTGCTTATTGGGGCCCTGGATGATCCCGACGAATACGTGAGGTGCAGTGCAGTTGGAGCTCTAGGACGCATTGGCGATCGACGTGCCATAGAGCCTTTGAAAACGTTGCTCTCGGATAACACTCCTGTTGCCAGTATCTATGGCAATCGTATCTGTGAAGTAGTGGCAGCAGCACTAGATATGATTCAGCGGCACTAGAAAAGCATGTATTATGCTCTATAATGTTACTATCCGGTTTTACAAGATGAGGAAGCGCCCGACTCACTATTTTCAGGAGGTATTTGACGATGACGAATGTAACTTATCACAGCGAAGTCGTAGGTAGCCTGCTCAGACCCCCCTATCTCTTAGAAGCCCGGCGACAATTCGAGGCTGGTCAACTCAGTGCTCCAGACTTTAAGGCCATCGAAGACCGCGCGGTCAACGAAGCCATTGCCCTGCAAGAATCTGTTGGCGTTGACGTGATCACCGATGGTGAGATGCGTCGCTACGCTTTCTATGGGCACCTTATCGATGCATTGGAAGGTTTCGACAAGTTCGGCGGAATGGCTATTCCTTTTCGAGATGAGACAGGGGCGCAGATCCTTCACCAGCTTCATGTGGTCGTTGGGCGGCTCAAGTGGCGCAGGAACATGTGTGCTGAAGAATGGGTTTACCTGCGCTCGCGCAAAACGCTGCCCGCCAAAATGACGCTGCCAGATGTTTGGCAAACTGCTGCTAACTATGATCCGCAAAAGTCGAAAGCGGCCTATCCAACTCAGGATGAGTATCTGGCTGATCTTGTGGATATCACGCGTCGTGAAATCGAGGAACTGATACGCTTAGGCTGTACCTATATCCAATTTGACGCTCCTTACTATACGGCATTGCTCGATCCACTGTCGCGCGAGAGGTTTCGGCAGCAAGGTCTAGATCCCGACAGGCTCCTGGCTCAAGGTGCTGAGGTAGAGAACGCTGTCATTGCTGGCTATCCTGGCATTACCTTCGCCATCCATCTTTGCCGTGGCAACAACCAGAGTATGTTCATGGCCAGCGGTGATTATCATCCAATTGCCCAGCTCTTCAGCCAGACCCACTTTGATCGCTTCTTGCTCGAATATGACGACGAGCGTTCGGGAGGATTTGAGCCTTTACGGCATGTACCTGATGATCGTACGGTTGTGCTTGGGCTGGTGAGCACCAAAAAAGCCCAATTGGAACCAGCTGAGGAACTGCGCCAGCGCATCAAAGAGGCAACGCGCTACATTCCTCTAGAACGCCTCGCTCTCAGCCCGCAGTGCGGCTTCGCCTCCACAATGGAAGGAAACCACATCTCCTTCGAAGATCAGCGCCGCAAGCTCGAACTTGTAGTGAACGTTGCCAGAGAGGTCTGGGGCGGCTAGCGGGAAAAGTTTGCGCCGGGTCTAAAGGGAGCTTCTCAGGATACAAGAGGGATGGGTCTGGCAGATCCAGTCGTCCCTCGCCTTTCCTGAGAAGCTCCAACATTTAAATCATGAGCTATTTAGACTGTTTTAGCTACGAACGATGTAAATGTGGCAGTTCCGCCCTGAGTGAGAACACGCAGGCCGTCATAGCCGGAGGTGAAGGTGCTATCCGTCGCCGTCGCCATCCAGCCGCTGGACTCGCTGCCAGAGGTGGCCCAGGCGTTGGCAGTCAGGGTTGAGCCGACTACGCGGAAATGGATGGTGTACGAGGTACCAGCAGTGGCAGCAAAGGCTACGCTGATCAGCGTCGTCGTCGCGCCCGCAACTTTCTTCTGGATAATCAGGTGCGAACCATCAATGTAGGCTTTGTACCAGTTGTTGCCATCAGTCCAGCGCAGCACACTACCAAAGTTGGAATTGTTAAATGCGCTGAGTGAGCCGATCAGATAGACTTCAGAGTTCGTCGCCGTTGGTCCCAGCACCGCGCTATAGGAGTTGCTACCGGCGTTGGTCACCCGACCCGTATTCCCAGCGATCGAGAAGGCTGACAGCGTATTCGCATCGCCGCCCCAGATCTGGCCATCAGAGGCAGTACCCCATAGGCTCTGATTGGCTCGCTGGAATGTATCCGTTGCCAGCGCTGTACCCGATGTTGGAGTACCTGTTGCAGTAGGTGTAGGTGTAGGTGTAGGAGTGCTCGTCGCCGTCGGGGTGGGTGTAGGAGTGCTCGTTGCAGTAGGTGTAGGTGTAGGAGTACTCGTCGCTGTTGGAGTGGGAGTCAGCGTGTTGGTTGGCGTCGCAGTTGGTGTATTTGTGGCTGTGCTGGTTGGACCAGGGGTCAGCGTGACTGTAGGCGGATTGCTGAGATCCACGCTCATACGCGAACTGGCGTAAACGGGCACGCCATTCGACCAGTCAACTTCCAGATACTTTCTGGTGTTGCGCAGCGGGGCCAGGTAATACGCAACCTGCATTGTCGAAGTATCGATAATATCGCCGGAGTCGCCGACCAGGACATAGCGCCCATCATGGGTGTAGAGAATCCACCCTTCAAGACTACAGTCGTAGAGGCAGGGAGATTCCGAACCGGTGAAACCATCTGGCAGATGAATGTCGGCCACGTGTGTTGGAGCGGTGGATGGCAAACCGCTGACATCATAGACATGCACATAATCGTACACTTTATCGACGACATAGATCGTTTTTTCATCAGGTGAGAGGGTGATGCCATGACTGGGCGCGTTCGACCCCGAAGGAGCAGTAAAGCCAGGAACGTCAACCGTGTAGAGAACCTGCCCGGTAGTAATAGAACTGACCTGAAAGCCGATATAGCCAGACGCTGTGGTATAAGCCAGGGTATCCTCCCGATTGATCGTAAAGGGTCGAACGCCGGCCCGCAAAGGGCCGATATTCTGGATAATCTTATTGGTTGAGGTGTCAACCTCGGTGAGATAATGGTAATTCAAGCCGCCCAGATAGGCGTGAGTACCCGTGGCATTGACCAGGGTATTATGTGCAGCGTCTGCCCCTGCCACGAAGATCGAACCTGTTACCTTGCCTGAAGAGGCATCAATGGTATGCCAGGTGCCATCATAAGCCAGCTCCCCATCAGGCATATAAATGGTTTTACCATCGGGAGTGATATCCATGCTGTCAATGCCAAAGCTGTAATTAACATTCCACACAATAGTATTGGTGAGCAAATTATATTCCAGCATGGAGCCAGTTCCATGCGAGCCGCCATCGCCCCCATAGCTCACATAGAGCATGCCTGTATTGACATTCGCGGATAAGCCGCGCACGCCTGAAACAGGCAGGGGGAATTGGGTTACCAGAGCGAAGGCGTTATCTATATCGTAGACATACGCCTCGCTATCGGTAACCACATACTCATAATGTTGAATGGTACTTGCCGCATATGCCCACCTGCTCCCACTGTGGCTGGCAAAAAACCCAACTATACTGACGCTAATCAAGAACAGAGCTGCCACAAGCGCGTGTATTCGACGAAGGGACTTCATCGTGTTCCCCCTTTACCTATTGTACATCGTGTTGTTCCAAGGAAATAGACTCATCTGGAACGACTTTGCTCCATTATTTTAAAGTGCTAAAACATGCTTTTCTTGATGCAAAGACTTTCCGATGCTTTTCATGGTACTGATGGCAATGATTTGAATCAAGAACTGAAAGGCTCAGCTTTTGTATCTCTCGTATCTCTTTTTTTGGTTGGAAGGAGGAGCCGCTGATAGTGATTTGGAGGGTGACGGTTTGAGCTGGAAGGAGGAGCGTCGAAGAAAACTCTTCTCAAGTTATCTCATCTATGATACGATAGCGAATGCACAGAATAGCTATGATTTTTGATGATAGGTACTCTCAGGGAGAGAAAGTTGACAAAGTTCTATGCTCATATCGTCCTTTGGAGCCATTCTTAAAACCTTTCGCAAACGCCGACGCATCAGTCAAAGAGTATTAGCCGAGCTGCTGGGAGTGCATCGCAATACGATCTGGTCCTGGGAACAGGGAAACTACCTTCCCGACAGTAAAGGGATGATCCTGGAACTGGCACGCTTGTTGTATCTGGACGAATCAGAGACGGGTCAGCTCCTGCAGTCCAGCCTGACTGGACTTTCACCACTCTGGTCCGTTCCCTCGCGGCGCAATCCCTTCTTCACGGGACGCGAGCAGATTCTTCAACACCTGCATGAACAGCTTAGCACCAACACAGGGGAAGTCATGCTTCGTGCCGCAGCTTTACAAGGATTGGGTGGGATCGGCAAAACAGCAACGGCTCTTGAATATGCCTATCGTTTTGCCCAATATTACGCGGCAACCTTCTGGATTGAGGCCGAGACAACTGAGAGTATCAATGCAAGCTTCCTGAGGATCGCGGAACAGCTCTCTTTGCCCGAACTGGAGAAGGCGGATCTCTCTCAGATTATCACTGCTGTGCAGCGCTGGCTCAGCGACCATCGCGACTGGCTACTGATCTGGGATAATGTGGAAGACCTGGAAGTGCTTACACGTGCCCTCCCGCCGACACGAGAAGGATCACTACTCTTGACCACGCGCCGACAGGCTCTTGGGACATTGGCTCAGGGAATCGAACTGTCCAGCATGACGCCAGAGGAAGGGCTGTTCTTTTTGCTGCGCCGGGCCAAAGTGCTTCCAAAGGAGGCAAGCTGCGGGGACCTGTACGAGCTTCGAGAGAAAATGCCTGAGGAGTCTATGGCAGCACAAGAGCTGGTTGCTGTTCTGGGGGGATTGCCTCTGGCGCTTGATCAGGCTGGAGCCTATGTCGAGGAGACACCTTGCAGCCTACAAGACTATCTGGCGCTCTATCAAGTGAGGCGAGCGGAACTGCTGAGTCGGCGAGGGGAGCCAGCCATCGATCATCCGGCTTCGGTAGTCACCACATGGTCTCTCTCGTTTGAGCAGGTGGAACGTGCCAATGGGACAGCGGCTGATCTGCTACGGCTCTGTGCGTTTCTGCATCCCGATGTGATCCCCGAGGAACTCTTGAGACAGGGAACAGAGTTTCTGGGCGAACGACTGGCAGCGGGTGAGGCCGATGCTTTTCAGTTTCACGAGGCATTGAGGGTGCTTTCTACCTATTCGCTGCTCAAGCACCAGGTCCAGGAGTGTACACTTTCTATCCATCGGCTTGTGCAGGCAGTATTAATAGAGGGGATGAGCGAAGAGGAGCGAGAAATGTGGCAGTGGCGAGCCATCCACTTACTCAATGCGGCCTTTCCTGATATCTCTCCCTGGAACTGGAAGCTGTGTGAGCGACTTTTGCCGCATATGCTCACGTGTGCGGCAGGAATCTCAGAGAGCGTCGTGGCCCTGGATCTGGCAGAAATCTTGAGAAAAGCCGCAGATTATATGCGCGGGCGTGCACGCTTCGAGCAGGCTGAACCGTTGTATCAGCGAGCCTTACGTATCGAAGAGCAGGCAGTGGGACCATATCATCTCCGCATGGCGGCTCCGTTATATGGGTTATCCCTGCTCTACTGGGAGCAGGGTAAATACGCGCAGGCAGAGCTGCTAGGACTGCGAGCACTCTCAATTTGGGAGCATGCGTTGGACCCGGAGCACCCTGATCTGGCTCGTCCGTTGATCGGGTTGGGATTGGTGTACTTCAACCAGGGCAAGTATGCGCAGGCAGAGCACCTCTATCGCCGGGCCTGGCATCTGAGAGAACGGACATTCGGACCCATGCATTCCAAACTGATTTCTCCACTCATTAACATGGCCGACGTGTACAATGAGCAAGGCAAGTACGATCTGGCGGAGCCATTGTATCGGCGCGCCATAGAGATCTATGAACAGGCCCAGGATGCAGAACGCCCCCTGATAGCGTATGCTCTCTGTGGGTTGGCGCGCCTCTACTCCAGGCAGGGGAAGGATGAGCAGGCACAAGCATTGTATCAGCGGGCATTGCTTGTTCGGGAACAGGAGTTGGGGGTGGAGCATCCTTATGTGGCTGAGCCGCTGACGGGGTTGGGAATCATCTCTTTCAACCAGAGGAAATACGAGCAGGCGAAGCGCCTGTATCAACGTGCCATACGCATTGCTAAACAGGCACTGGGAGAGTCGCATCCTGATGTAGCCACGCCGCTCACCCATCTGGCCGACCTCTTTGTGCGGCAGGGGAAATACGAGCAGGCGGAAGCGTTGTATCGACGTGCTCTGCGCATCCGGCAGCTGGCATTAGGAGAGTCGCATCCCCTGGTAATCACGGTGCTGAGCAGTCTGGCGACGCTCTCGCAGAGACAGAAGAACTATCTAGAGGCAGAATTACTCTCCCAATGAAGCCTGTCTCTTTGAAGTAGAGGGCACCGCATCTCCTATCTTTCAAGTGGGTAATGCGGTTCCATTCTCAGAGCGAAAGGGGGTAAACATGTACGCTACAGCACTTCACTGCTTTTCTTGCGGTGCTGACTACCCTTTGACGAATCTCGGCTCCTGTCCGGTATGTGCCAGGCTGGGTGAAGAGAGTGCTCTCAACGAGACACTTGGTGTGAAGTATGATCTGACGGCACTCAAAGGTGAACTGGATCGCGATGAACTGGTTTGTCGTCCCATAGGGATCTGGCGCTATCATGAACTGCTGCCGGTGGATGATGCTGATTTTCGTATTGACCTGGGGGCCGGGGGCACACGCCTCGCGCGTATCACGCGTCTGCCCGAGAATGATGTCTATTTGAAAATAGAGGGATCGAATCCTACGGGTTCCTTTAAGGATCGCCCTATCGGCGTTGCAGCGTGTGTTGCTCTGGAACATGGGACTCGTGGGCTGGCCTGTCTGACCTCCGGTAACATCGGCTCGGCGATGGCTGCATTAGCTGCGAAGGCTGGCGTTGCCTCTCTTGTATTTTTGCTCGGGTCTGCCGCTATGGCCGCTCAGGATGCGGCCGTCAGTGTGGAAAAATATGTGCAGATCAGCGCATATGGCGGCAGGATTATCACACCGATCGGGGACCTGGGCCAACTCTACGCCCTGGCTGATCGTATAGAGGCCGAACTCGGCTGGACCTTTATGCACAATATGCAGGCGTATCAGCCTGATGGTGACAAGACCACGGCCTTTGAGATTTGTGAGCAATTGAACTGGCAAGCGCCGGCTGCTGTTTTTGTGCCGACTGGTACAGGTACAAATCTGTTTGGTCTCTGGCAAGGTTTTACTCTCTTTAAAGAGTTGGGCTTTATTGACAGGGTACCACGCATGTTTGCTGTGCAGCCGATTGGTGCGGCATCGCTGGCAGCCTCCTGGGAGTCTCGTCAGAAAATTCCGCTCGTGTTGGAGCGTGTGACGTTAAATGTAGCGCCGCCGATCAGCCATCGTGTCAGCGGTTACCACGCCTACAAAGCGATTCTGGAGTCAAATGGTGGAGCGGTAGGCGTTTCCGATGATGAAATGCTCACTGCTGTCAAAGATCTTGCAGCCTACGAGGGCATTTATTGTGAAGCAGCCAGTGCATCTGCGTTGGCTGGTATACGGCGGGCCATTGCTGCTGGCCTGCTTGATCGGGAGGAAGTCAGGCAAAACGGGGTTGTCGGCGTGCTGACCAGTCACGGGCTGAAGAATAGTCTGGCTCTGAGTAAGATGTTTAGCCCTCCACCACGCGTTGTTGGAACATGGGAAGCGGTGCAGCCATATCTGGAAACAGTGTGATGCCCATCTTTTGAGCTTGACTTTGAGGTAGTGTTGGAGTACCATAACTATGGTCAGTAACTCGTGTTACTACGATTTTCTTATAGTCGGGAGTGGATATTCATGCAAGAGCGCGAGGCAATGCGCTGGTTGCAATTAACCTACAAGGTTCCTAGCGAACCCTCACAGAAGCGTGTCTGGGTCTGGCGGCGTTTACAAAACCTCGGTGCCTATGCGCTCCAGAATTCGGTCTATTTACTGCCTTTCTCGGATGAGGTTGAGAGACATTTCCGCCAACTCGCTCACGAGATCCACGAGATGGGTGGAGAAGCGAGTATTTTCTCGGTTGTTGCGCTCGACGTTGCCGATGAACGCCGCATCCTAAACACTCTGCTGGATGCACGTAACAGAGAGTACAATACCGTCGTCAATGTCTGTAGTCGCTTTCTGACAAAAGCTGCTAGCGTGATTGAGCAGCAGAACTGGAACGAAGCGATCCATGCCGAGTTCTCTGAGGTATTAGAGAAGGTCCATGTCTTGTTCCGTACCGCGAAGCGCCATGATTTGCTGGGGGCATTGACGGCGACCTCGCGTGCTACTGCAGCCGAAGCGTTAGCTGTTTGTGAACAGATATTTCGTGTGTTGCTGGATAAAGAATATGTAAAGGCGCGCCGCCTTCTGGAGATGCATACTGAACTGCTCTATTATCCCGAACGAGTCGAAACGCCCGGCGATAATGTCTCGTCGATTGGCGAGCAGGTTGCAGTGGTGGAACACAGAAGGCGGAATCCAGATGAAAGCCACCAGCCTGATCAGACGTGATGAAACGCCATTGTTTTGCTTTGATTGTAGATATTGTGAACAGCTTCATAGATTTTTTGCTTTCCATCGTGTATATTTATAGTAAGATATAACAAAAAGTAACCCTGAAACGTATCATAGATAGGTGTCAATAATAAAGAGTAGGTGACCCGCCTACTGAATAAAACAAGGGGGAAAGTTCCAATGCAACAACAAAATCGACGGTCTAGTGGCGCTAAAGCTATTGCTCTTGATAAACGTATAACACTTGCACGTTATCGCCTCTATCTACTTTTGAGCTTGATACTTTCTGCTGCATTTGCTCTTGGCCTCCATATTCTCTTTGGGCGTTAGAGCACTATATAACAGCAGAACTATTATAGATAGGCACCCCTTCATGGGGTGCCTTTTTGATGTGTTTGTGATGATATTATTTCATAAATGTCCGTTGTGGATGTGAATAGCCGGTCGTTTCGCTATTCCACAAATCTGAAAAGTGTACCCAGTTGTGCAGGCAACGCAGCGTCACGTGTTGGTCAGAGGAAACGTCGAGCGTATAGCCGGTATGCAGATCCCAGTTGCGTAAGTCGTTGAGCAGGAATAGGCGTCGCTGGTTGCGTTCGCTGGCTATCGCCCTGCTGTTGCGTAGCGAAGCATAGTAGCTGATAGCACGGCGGCACAGGCGTTCGCTCAGACGTATGGCATAATGCAACACTTGCGTAATAGTGGTCTCTCCTGCGTTCTGTTGATGGCTATTGATAGTGAGGATGATGGGATCATTTGTGTGCCTGCGTATTCGCGCCCGGAGTGCAAACCAATGAAAAGCTCCCCG
>Ga0070741_10009640_pt1 | contig 18625 bp, 13 predicted proteins | sample Coa_R1_4_FD_66440 | JGI IMG/M metagenome (GOLD analysis project Ga0070741, IMG submission 66440) | Surface soil microbial communities from Centralia Pennsylvania, which are recovering from an underground coalmine fire - Coalmine... | ecosystem: Environmental > Terrestrial > Soil > Unclassified ...
GCTCTCGCCGTCCGCTACGAACAGGCCGCGGCCTTTGTGCGCGGTGACCCGGCCGGAGGCCGACAAGATCTTGACCGCGTCACGCACGACGGTACGGCTGGTGCCCAGCCGTGCGGCCAGGTCGTTCTCGGTGGGCAGCCGGTCGCCGGGCTGCAGCCCGAGCTCGGCGATGAACCGCAGGATCTGCTCCGCCGCCAGCTCATACCGGGGCTGGTAGCCGCCCGGCTCCGGGCCAGCCGAACCGTCCGGCTTCACCGCGTCGCTCGTCACGGTGCTGATCGTATCAATTTCAAGCGAGACAAGATCTAATAAGTACTACTTATAGTAAAAAAAGTTATCAAAATGGGCGCCTACAGTCTTGACTGCACCTTCGCCATCAGGTCTACATTGAGAGCTAGCGATGGCCAGGCCTGGACAAGCTGCGTACGCCGCGACTTTAACGGCTTATAAGTCCTACTAATCAATTCGTTGTCCCGCCGTCATGAGGCGGATCGGGCGACTGCACGACGTGGTGGAGGTAGCCATGACCCGGATCGCTAGCGTCGCCCGTGCGCGACGCCAGCTCAGACATTTCCTAGTGACCGCTGGTACGGTCGCGCTAGTGGCGACGGCGGCGGCCTGCAGCAGCAGTGGCAGCAGCGCGCCTGGAACGAACCAGACCGGCAGTGCGGCGGCAACTGGCACCGTCGGCGGCTCGCTGACGGTGTGGGTGGACTCGGTGCGCTTGCCGGTGGCGCAGGCTTACGCCAAGGCGCACCCCAACGTGAAGCTGCACATCGTCACCTTTGACGGCGACGCCAACGGCGCGACCACGCTGCAGACCAAGATCCAGCTCTGGAACCGGACCGGCAACGGCTGGCCGGACATCATCTTCAGCGAGCAGGTGCAGGACCCGGTGTGGATGGCGCAGAAGCCGTTCGACTATGCCGAGCCGGTCACCAGCCTCTTCCCGGCCAGCATGCTCAGCCAGTGGCCCGCCCCGTCCACCGCCCAGTGCACCGTCAACGGCACCCAGGTCTGCGTCCAGGACAATCTCGCCCAGGTGGTGCTCTGGTACAACAAGAAGCTGATGGACCAGTTCGGCTACCAGGTGCCGACCACCTGGCAGCAGTGGGCGGCCATCGGCCAGAAGGTCGCCACCGAGCACCCCGGCTACGTCGTCGGGAGCATCGGCGACTCGTTCAGCCACTGGATCTACCTGTGGGGCAACCAGTGCCCGCTGCAGCAGGTGCAGGGCACCACGGTCACCATCAACCCGACCGACTCGCACTGCACCGAGATGGCCAGCCTGCTCGACCCGCTGATCAAGAACGGGTCCCTCCCGCCGCTGAGCGTATTCAGCCCGGACTTCGCCAAGAAGTACGGCGGCCCCAACAGCAAGGTGCTGATGATGCCGGGACCGAGCTGGTACGGCCACGACCTGTTCCTGTCCACGCTGAAAACGGCGCCGGGCCAGATCGCCGCCTCGATGCCGCTGCAGTGGAACAGCGACCCGGTGACCACCGGCCAGGTTGGCGGCGGCCCGTGGATCATCTCCCGGCACTCGAAGAACCTGGCCACCGCGGCCGATTTCGTCAAGTGGGCCACCACGGTGTTCAATCCGACCGGGGCGAACGCCCGGCCTGGTTACCCTGCCTACGCACCGTTGGCCGCCGTGTGGGTGTCCCGCTTGGCCGCCAACCCGTTCTTCGCCGCCGACCCGAGCCCGGCGCTCAAGGCGGCCGCCTCGGAGATCTGGAAGGGGTGGAACCTGGTCACCTACCCGGACCAGCCGGTGTGGGCTAACACCGTCGTGACCGGGCTGGTGGCGGGCAAATCGCTCAGCTCGCTGCTGCAGCCGTTCGGCACCGCGCTCGGCCAGGCGGCCCAGGCGGCCGGGTACCAGGTCAGCCAGTGAGTTCAACGGCCGTCACCCCGGCGCCCGCGGCGGCCACGCGACAGCGTGGCCGCCGCGGCGGCGGGGGGCCGCGGAAGATACGGCTTCCGCGCGGGCTGCCGTTCATCGTGCCGTATCTGCCGTTCCTGATCGCGTTCGGCGTCGCGCCGATGCTGTACGCGCTGGACCTCGCGTTCACCAGCAGCGGCGGCGGGTGGGTCGGCTTCCACAACTTCATCCGCACGTTTGACGACTACCGGTTCCGTCCGGCGTTCGAGCACATCCTCTGGTACACCGGTATCTGGCTCGGATCCCTGATCGTCCTGGTGGTGGGGCTGACGCTGCTGCTGCACGGCCGCGCGAACCGGGTTTCCACCGCGTTCCGGTTCCTGTTCTACCTGCCCGGGGCGCTGGCGGGCGCGGCGTCGGTGCTGGTCTGGCTGTTCATGCTGGACCCCGCGGTCAGTCCGGCGTCGTTCCTGATGCATCACCTGTTCGGCGTGCAACTGTTCGTCCAGGCGATCGCACCGGGAAAGCTGCCCGGCGTCTTCGCGATGATCGCGTTCTGGACCGGCGCCGGCGGCTGGATCGTGGTCATGTACGGCGCGCTGAACACGATCCCGCCCGACCTCGAGGAGGCGGCGCGCATCGACGGCGCCGGCCCGGTCACCATCGCGCTGCGGCTGAAGCTGCCGCTGATCCGCAAGTGGATCGCGTACATGGCCATCTTGTCGTTCGCGACCGGCACGCAGCTTTTCGTCGAACCGCAGCTCGTCGACCAGGCGAGCCTGGGCATGGTCCCGGACACCTGGTCCTCGAACCAGCTCGCCTATCAGTTCGCCTTCCGGTACGCGGACTTCAACGCGGCCGCCGCCATCGCCGTCGACCTGCTGGTCATCGGGGTGGTCGCCGCGGTGCTGATCGTCACGCGTACCGGGCTGTTCCGGAGGGAGGACTGATGCGGTTCGCCGCCCGTGGCATCAGGCTGCTGATCCTTGCCGCTTTCGCCGTCTTCTTCGTCGTGCCGGTCCTGTGGCTGCTCCTCGCCCCGACCAAGCCCGACGGCGCGCTGGTCACGAGGAACCCACTGGCGTTCGGCAGTTTCGGGCAGATCGTCAAGGCATGGGATCACCTTGACGGGTTCAGCGATCACATCTTCCGCATCTGGATCGGCAATTCGCTGCTGTACGCGTTCAGCGCCACCGCGATCGTACTGCTGACCGCGGTGCCCGCCGGCTACGGACTCGCCCTGGGCAGGTTCCGTGGCCGCAAGCTGGTGCTGACCGTCACGCTCGTGGTGATGATCATGCCGTCCGCGGCGCTGGTGCTGCCGATCTTCCTGGAGCTCAACGCGCTGCACCTGATCGGGAACGTGCTCTCGGTGATCCTGCCGTTCGCGTTCTTCCCGTTCGGGGTGTACCTGGCCTACATCTACTACGCCACCGCGGTCCCGCGGGACCTGCTCGACGCGGCCCGGGTGGACGGCGCGGGGGAGTGGCAGACGTTCCGGCGCGTCGCGCTGCCGCTGGCCAAGCCGATCGTCGCCCTCGTGTTCTTCTTCAGCTTCGTGGCCGACTGGAACAACTTCTTCCTCCCGTACGCCCTCCTGGCGGACTCGTCGCAGTACCCGATTCAGGTCGGCCTGTCCGACTTGCTGTCGTCGACTCCCTCGTTCAACCCGGCGGCGGGCGGCGGCGGGCAGCAGGTGAACATCTTCCGGCCCGAGCTGGCGCTTGCCACCTTGATCGCGGTCATCCCGGTCGCGATCGTGTTCCTGTTGTCCCAGCGGGCGCTGGTGCGCGGGATGCTCGGTGGCGCGGTGAAGCAGTGATCCATGGCTGAGCTGACCACGATCACCGCGTCTGTGCCGCTGCTTGAGCCGCCGGGCTGGGCCCTGGCCCAGCGGGAACTGCTGGATCTGCTCGACTACGCCTGGCGCCAGTTCGCGCGGGACTTCACTGGCCCGGACGGACGGCTGAATTACCGGCACCGGCTGACCAGCCGCGACGGCGGCGACGACTTCTACGAGGTGTTCTTCAACTGGCCGCAGCTGTACCTGCTCGGCGGCGCCGACGACCTGCTGCCACGGGCGGAACAGCACTGGGAAGGCGTAACCGCGCAGCTCACCGAGCTGGGCATGCTGAAGGACGAGTACGAGCGCGGCTACGACTGGTTCCACCAGGGCGAGAGCCTGCTGCTGCTGTACTTCCTCGCCATGGCGAACCCGGCCCGGTGGGCAGAGCGGGCGGTCCGGTTCGCCGAGCTGTACGTCGATCCGGCGGCAGGCAACTACGATCCGGTCCACCGCATCATCCGCCGCCCGCACAACGGTGCCGATCCGGGACGCACCGGGCTGTTCGACGAGACGCACTACCCGTGGCTGAAGCTGGAGGAACACAGCTACGGATTCCCGCTGGACTGGCTGGTACCCGACGGGGCGCCCGTGCCGGAACGCCGCCTCGATCCCCGGCTGACTACCGAGATGACCGCCCGGATGGGCACCGGGGATACCGCGGTGAACCTCGCGGCCACCGGACTCGTGCTGAACGCGTGGATCCTTACCGGGGACGCGCGTTACCGCGACTGGATCCAGACGTACGTGGGCGCGTGGCTGGAGCGCGCCGCGGCGAACCACGGCATCATCCCGGACAACACCGGCCCGGACGGGGTCGTCGGCAGCCTGCTCGGCGGCCGCTGGTACGGCGGCCACTACGGCTGGACCTGGCCGCACGGCTGGTACAGCGTCGGCTCCGCCGCCACCGTGGCCGCGCTGGCCGCCGCCACCGCCACGGGCGACGACGGCTACCTCGACCTGGTACGCCCCGCCCTGGACACCATCACCGCGCAGGGCAAAGTGATGGCGTTCGCCGACGCCGACTCCTCACTGCCCTCTCGCTGGGTGCCTCAGCTCGGCGAGGCGATCGCCGCGCCGACCCTGCTGGTGCCGTTCCGGCGCAGTGACCGCGGCTGGTTCGATTACAACCCGATGCTCACCGCCATCCCCATGGCACTCTGGCACCACAGCGCCAGCGCGGCTGACCAGCGCAGGCTCGCGGAGCTGCGGGGACGAGCCGGCTACGACTGGCGGAACGTGCGGCCCTTTCGCAGCAAGGAGGAAGCCGGCCACGAGGAACCCTGGTACACGTTCCTGTCCGGCGAGCATCCTGGCTATCCGGAACAGATCCTGGCCGCGGCGCAGGCTCAGGTCCGGCATCGGCTCGCCCGCGGCCGGGCCTACCGGGACACCGACGTCGGCGAGCCGGACATTCACTTGTGGCAGCAGTGCAACCCGGTCGCCACCGAGGCGCTGGTGCAGCTCACCTGGGGTGGGCCGCAGGTCATCTACAACGGCGGCCTCCAGCAGGCCCGGGTCCGCTACTTCGACGCGGTACGACGGCGTCCTGGCCTGCCCCCGTCGGTCGCGGCGCTGGTCACCAGCATTGACCCGGACGCCACCGTGGTGGAGCTGGTCAACCTGGACCCGGCGCGGGACAGCAGCCTGATCGTGCAGGCTGGGGCATTCGGCGAGCACGCCATCACCAGCGTCCGGTACACCACCTGCCGGGACTCGTCCTGGCTAGGCGGGCTCTACGACTACGGCCACAAGGAACCGGTGACGGCGGAGGAGCGCGTCGACGCACGCGGGCGCTGGCTGGCCGTGCACCTGCCCGCCTCTACCCGCATCCGGCTGACGCTGGCCATGACCCTGCGCAGCCGCACTCCCACCTACCAGCCTCCGCCTTGGCCATGAGGCAGGACCACGAACAGCGCCGTCGGCGCCGCCCGCGGCTGACGCCGGTGCGCTCGGTTCCCGTCGAGTTCACCGGGGACCGGGCCGGCGAGGGACCGCTTACGTTGAGCCAGCTCAACATCTACAACTGGCTGAGCGGGGCCCCAGACCACTTCTACGCGATCTTGTGCGTCGAGCTTCCGGTCCCGGCCATGGTGCCGGTCGACGACGTGGCCGCGGCGGTCGCGGTGCTGATCGCGCGGCACGAGAGCCTGCGCACCACCTATCTGCCGGGCGAACCGCCGCGCCAGCGGGTCGCGGCGGCCGGCGTCCAGTTGCTGGAAGTGTGTTCGCTCGGCGAGGGACAGTGGGGACCGCGGGACCGCCCCGCGGTGGCCGAGGCGCTCGTCCGGTGGCTGCGCGAATCACCCGATCCGGCGAGGTGCCCGGTCCGCGTGGCGGTGGCCACCGACACGGACGCGAGTGACCGGGTCATCGCGTGCGCCGCCGCATTCTCGCACCTGGCGGTGGACCACGACGCGATCGCGATACTCAAGCGGGACTTCGCTGACCTGCTGGCCGATCCCGGTCAACGGCAGGCCGAGCGGGGCGCGGCCGGCCGGCGCCCGGTCGGCCGGCTCGGGCACCAGCCGCTCGACCAGGCCCAGCTGGAGGCGACGCCTGCCGAGCGGCACCGAACCGACGCGGCACTGGACTACCTGCGGGAACAGTCGCGGCGGATCCCTCGCTGCCTGTACGCCGTGCCCGGCGCCCAGACCAGCGCCGAGTCAATGGTGATGGAGCTGTCGTCGGTGGCCGCCGCGATGGCCGTGCGGCGGGTGGCGGCGCGCACCCGCACCAGCCGGTCCAGCATCGTCCTCGCCGCCATCTGCGCCGTGATCGGCCGCCGCGCCGGCTACCCGGAGCTGGTGTTCCCCGTGATGACCAGCAACCGTTTCGAACGGCACCTGGCGAACTACGTCGGCTCCCTGATCCAGAGCACCATCGTGACGGTCGAGGTCGACGGGAAAGGTTTCGACGAGCTGGCCCGCCACACCTGGATGAGGGTGGTGGAGGCCAGCCGGCATGGCAGGTACGACACCGCCAAGCAGGCCGCCATGGACGAACTGACCGAGCACGAACGTGGCCTGCGCTTCAACTACGATCCGTTGTTCAACAGCCTCGTCGCCGAGTCGTGGTCCGGGCTCACCGCGGGCGTCGGGTTCGGGCCCGAGGAGATCGGCGCCGCGCTCACCCAGACCGCGCTGCGGTGGCGCCCCGCGCCGGTCAGCGGGAATCCGATCCAGTTCCGCCTCAACCAGATCGATGGCTGCCTTCGGCTGGATGTGTGGAACGCCGACACGGGCCTGATGCCTCGCGCCGAACTGGAGTCGGTGCTGCTGGCCGCCGAACGCCTGCTGGTGGCCGCCGCGCACGGTGACGTGCCCGGCAGCCGGATGCCCGAGATCATCGGGCTCGACCCCCTCACCGGCATCTCGGACCGGATCCTGACCGACTCCTGCTGGGTCGAGGTCGCCGACGTGCAACGCCTGGTGGACGACGCCGTCACCCATGGCGTGGCCCGCGTCTTCGCGTCGGCCGGCGGCCGCCCGCTGGTCGCTTGCCTGGCCGCCACCGAGGACATCCGCACCCCGGAACAGGCGCACGCCCGCTGCATGGCAGTCCTCGCGAAGCATCCTACGGCTATCACTCCGCGCCACTACGTCATCTGCCGCACCGCGCCGTCCGACCCGTCAGACCCCGCCGCGTGGTCGGCGCCCCTGGTAACTGGCACCGGTCGCGGCTGACGCCGGATGGATGTCCGACCATATCTCGATGCGCTGTCCGCCCGTCATGCGGTCATCGTAACGGCGGCGGCTCACGCGGCGGCGGCGCGGTGCGCGGCGAGCACCGCCGCGAAGCGAGCCAGCCGGGCGCCCTGGTAGCGGGCGCAGTCCAGGGTGACCGCGTCGGGCATGGCCGACGGGAAGCCGGCCGGCCAGGACGTGCCGTAGGGGTTGCCGCCCGCCGCGTACACGACGTCGTCGGTGTAGCCGAGCGGGACGATGACCGATCCCCAGTGATAGAAGACGTTGTTCAGTGACAGGATCGTCGCTTCCTGGCCGCCGTGCTGCTCGGCGGACGAGACGAACGTGGTGACCGGCTTGTCCGCGAGCTTGCCCTCGTGCCACAGGCTGCTCGCCGTGTCGAGGAACTGCTTGAGCTGCGCCGCGGGAGCGCCGTACCGCGTGGGGGTGCCGAACGCGTACCCGTCCGCCCAGTCCAGGTCGGTGAGGGCCGCCGTCTGGACCGTGCCGTCGGTTTCCTCGCGGTGCCTGGCCCAGTCCGGGTTCGACGCGATGGCCTCGTCCGGGGCCAGCTCCGCGACGCGGCGCAGCCGCACGTCGGCGCCGGCCGACTCGGCGCCCTCCCGCACCGCCTCGGCGAGACGGTGCACCGAGCCGGTAGCACTGTAATAGGCGACAAGGATGCGGGTGGTCATGCGGTTGCCTCTCAGAGGATGATCGTGATGGTCTTCTCTTCGGTATTCGACTCAATGCCAGGCCAGCCCAGCTCACGCCCGTGGCCACTGAGCCTGGTGCCGCCCCAGGGCAGGGCCGGGTCGAGGGGGGACCAGCCGTTGACCGCGACCGCTCCTGCCCGGATCCGGCGGGCCACGGTGTGGGCGCGGCTGACATCGGCGGTCCACAGCGTCGCGGCGAGCGCGTAGTCACTGTCGTTCGCGATCGCCACGGCCTCGTCTTCGTCGCCGAAGGCGATGATCGTGCCGACCGGGCCGAAGATCTCTTCCCTGGCGATGGTCATCGCATTGGATGCCCCGGTGAACAGGGCCGGCTGGATAAAGTAGCCGCTGCGCCGCGGGCGTTCGCCGCCGGTGAGCAGCCGGGCGCCCTCGTCCTTGCCGAGCTGGACGTACCGCGACACCCGGGCGAGCTGGGCCGGATTGATCAGCGGCCCCATCGTGGTGCCCTCGTCGAAGGGGTCGCCGAGCACGACCTGGCCGGCTCGCGCCAGCAGGCGGCTGGTCAGCTCGTCGCGGATCGCGCGGTCGACCAGGATCCGGCTGCCGGCCGCGCAAACCTCCCCCTGGTTGGCGAAGATGCCGGCCGCTATACCGTCGGCCGCCGCGTCGAGGTCAGCGTCGGCGAACACGACCTGCGGGCTCTTGCCGCCCAGTTCGAGTGTGGTGCGGCGGAAACCCTTCGTGGCCGCGATCGCGACTGCTTGCCCGGCCCGCGGGCTGCCGGTGAACGAGATCTTGTCCACGCCCGGATGCTCGGCCAGCTGCCGGCCCGTGGTCTCGCCGCGGCCCGGCAGGACGCTGACCGCACCGGGCGGGAATCCCGCCTCGTGGCAGAGCCCGGCCAGCAGCAGCGCGGTCAGCGGTGCGTCCTCGGGCGGCTTGAGGACGACGGCGCACCCCGCGGCGAGCGCGGGTGCCAGCTTCCAGGCGGCGATCATCGTGGGGGAGTTCCACGGGGTGATCGCCGCGACGACCCCGGCCGGCTCGCGGACCGTGTAGCTGAGCGTCGGCCGCCCGAAGTATCCGGGTGTGGGAATCGTCCGGCCGGTTATCTTGTCGGCCCAGCCGGCGAAGTGGCGGAACGTGCGCACGGCCTGCGGGAGGTCGATCATGCGGGGCTCGAAGCCAGGCTTGCCCACCTCCAGTGACTCCAGGACGGCGAACTCCTCGCGGCGATCATCGAGCAGGTCGGCGAGCCTGCCGAGCAGCGTGCCGCGCGCCGCGCCGTCCGTGCGCCCCCAGCCGCCGTCCGCGAGCGCGTCGCGGGCGGCGGACACCGCCGCGTCGACGGTGTCCGATCCGGCTTCGGCGACGGACGCGATCGGGCGCTCGGTCACCGGATCGATGACAGCGAACGTGCGGAGCCCGCGGCCGCTGTACCAGCTTCCCGCCAGGTACGGCACCGCGGGCACCCTGGCGGCCATCGCCTCAGCATCCACCCGCGTCAGCATCGTCGTCCTGTCCGATTATCGTGCGATAGGTTCGATAATTGAACGTAGACTATCGGCTAGCCGAGGTCAAGATGGCCGGCTGCTAATCCAGGCATGGCATGATCGAGGCGTGCCAGGTACGCGGACGACAGGCGAGGAGAGCGGCGTGGATATGCCGGGCGGCGGGGAGATCTCGCAGACGCTCGACCGCGGACTGACCGTCCTCGCACTGCTCGCCAGGCACGCGGACGGCCTGACCGTCGCGGAGATCGCGGAGCAGCTCGGCGCGGCGCGCGCGATCGTGTACCGGCTGCTGCGTACTCTGGAGGCCCACGACCTGGCTGGGCGTGCCGGTTCCCGGTACGTGCTCGGATTCGGCGTGGCGGAGCTTGCGAGCCACCTGCGGCCCCGGCTCCAGTCGGTGGTGTTCCCGATCCTGCGGCGGCTGAGCCAGCAGACCAGCAATACGGCGCTGCTCAGCGTCGCGGACGGTGACCAGGCGCTTATCCTGCTCACCGCCGAACCGCTGGACAGTACGATGCACCTGGCCATGCGCGAGGGTGCCCGGCACCTCCTCACGGTGGGCGCGGACGGTCTGGCGATTCTCGCCGGGCGCCCGGCCAGCAGCACCGACACCCCGGACGTCCGGCTGGCACGCGAGCGCGGCTACGCCGTCAGCGTCGGCGCCTTGCAGGAAGGCGCCGTCGGTGTCGCCGCGCCGATACGCGTGTCGGACTGGGCGACGGCCAGCCTCGGCGTGGTTCAGCTGGGGGTAACCGTATCCGGCGCCGGCGTTCCGGAGGCGGTCATGGCGGCCGCGGCCGAGGCCTCCGCCCTGCTGTCCGCATCGCAGCCCCAGTCAGCCGCCCGTCAAGGGTCACCCCCGCGCTCGTCCTAGGTTTCGAGGTGGCACCGAACAACGTGGCGGATTATCCCTTTGTGGTAACCTGATCCCCCGTTTGGGGGGTTGATCTACCACGATGGGGCAGCCTTCCACATTAATGCGGGGTCGGCGGACACCGCAGGCACATGTGGCACGCCCGCCTCAGCCGTTACAGCCCGAACGCTCCGCCTCTTGACATGCCGCTTTTCGCCGCCCATCATCTGTTCAATAACCGTACGACATGTACGAATACCGGACACACTGGCAACCCGAGCCCGCACGGGAGCTGATCAGATGACTACTCTCCAGCACGACAAGGCCCTCGGCCGTGCCCGGCTCTCGCTGAGCGGAGTCCTCGCCCAGTCGGTCGGCTTCATGGGCCCGGTGTTCTCGCTCGCCGCGCTGCTGCCGCTGATCGTGGGACAGTCGGCGACCGGGCGCGGCGCCGGCGTCGCCACACCGCTGGCGATCCTCGTCGCCGGGGCCGGCGTGTTCGGTGCCGGATGGATCATCGCGCAGTACGCCAAGCGGATTCACCTGTGCGGGTCGCTCTACGAGTACATATGCGACGCCGCCGGCCCGCGAGCCGGAATAGTGGCCGGCTGGCTCTACTACGGCGCGATGCTCATCCTGGGCGTGGCGAATTTCCTCGTGCTCGGCGGCCAGACCCAGGGCTTCCTGCAGTCCGCGTTCAAGACCGACGTCCCGTGGTGGCCGCTGTCACTCGGCTTCGTGGCGCTGGTCACCGCGATCGTCGTCGTCGGCGTGCGGTTCTCGGTGCGGTCGCAGCTGATCCTGGTGCTCATCTCCGCCGCGGTCGTCCTCGGCTTCTCCCTCTACGTCATCGGCCGCGGTGGCCTCGGCGGGCATTCGCTGTCGCTGCGGCCGTTCAACCCGGGTGCGGTCGGCCGCCTCGACCTGCTGTACGGGGTGCTCTACGGCATCAACATGTTCATCGGGTTCGAGACCGCCGCCAACCTTGCCGAGGAGACCGACAACCCCAAGCGCCACGTGCCCAGGGCCGTGCTGTTGTCCCTGACCATTGTCGGCGCCTACTTCCTGCTGACCGCCTACGCGCAGGACGCGGGGTTCGGCATGAACGCCGCCACCTGGAAGAACAGCGGGTTCCCGCTTCAGGCGCTCGCCTCGGGCACCTTCGGTTCGGCCGGGTTCGGCAACTTCATGTACGTCCTGATCATCCTCGACATTCTCGCCGTCGCTATCGGCACGGGCGTCGCCGCCACGCGCGGCATGCTGGCCATGGCCCGTGCGGGCCGGCTGCCAGCCGTGCTCGCCACCGTGCACCGCCGGTACCAGACGCCCGTCGCCGGCGCGCTGGTGCTGGCCGGGCTGAGCGCGGTGATCATCATCGTGGTGCGGGCCACCAACGGGTTCTTCGCCCTGAACGGGCAGCCGCAGTGGCTGCCCATGTTCAGCTGGATGGCCGGCATCGGCGGCACCGGTCTTGCGGTGATGTATTTCGCCATCAGCGTGACCGGCATCCGCGGCCTGTGGCAGCACGTCAGCCGGCCCAAGCTCGTCGTCGCGGGCGCCGCCGGCATCATGGTCGCGGCCGGCGCCGTGTTCGGCGCCGTCTACAAGGCGCCGAGCCCGCTGAACAGCGTGCCCTGGGTGATCGGCAGCTGGATCGTGCTCGGCCTGCTCTGGTCGTACTACGCGATGCGCCGCGAGCCTGTTCCGGCCAGCGCCGCCGCCCCGGTCGTCACATCCGCGGAGGAGACCAGGTGACCGCACACCCGTACGACCCGCTGACCGCGCGGGAAACCGAGCGGGCGGTCGCCGCCGTCCGCCTAGCCCGCCCGGAACTCACCTCTCCGCGCTTTCCGCTGATCCGCACCGCCCCGCCGCCGAAGGCGGCCGTGCGTGACTACGACCCGGCGAACCCGCCCGCCCGGCGGGCGTTCCTGGTCGTCTATGACCGCGCGACCGCGGCCACCTTCGAGGCCGTCGTCGACCTGCGGGCAGGCCAGGTCACCTCGTGGCGGCACGTCCCGGGTGTCCAGCCGGCCATCATGATCGAGGAGATCATGGCGCTGGACGACATCGTCAGGAACGACCCGGACGCTGTCGCCGCGCTGCGGCGGCACGGCGTGGCGGACCTCGAACTCCTCCAGATCGACCCCTGGTCGACCGGCACCCTGCCCGTCGAGGGCATCGACGCGCGCCGCCGGATCATCAGGGCCAGCGCATACGTGCGCCGGTTCAAACAGGACAACGGCTACGCCAGGCCGGTCGGCAACCTGGTGTTCGTCATCGACTGCGACGAGCGGAAGGTCGCCGCGATCATCGACGGCGACCCGGTCCCGCTGCCCCCGGAGGACGGCAACTACGTCGGCGTCGGCGCCCTCCGGACCGACCTACGGCCGCTGGAGATCACCCAGCCCGAAGGGCCCTCATTCACCGTCGCCGGGAACGTGATCGAGTGGCAGCGGTGGCGGCTGCACGCGCACGTGGGCGTCGTCGAGGGGCTCGTCGTCAGCGACGTGTCCTACCTCGACGGCGGCCGGCGTCGCCCGGTGCTGCACCAGGCGGGCATCGGCGAGATGGTGGTCCCGTACGGCGACACCAGCGAGGACTTCTACTTCCGCAACGTCTTCGACGCCGGCGAGTACAACCTCGGCAAGACCGTCGCCCCGCTCACCCTCGGCTGCGACTGCCTCGGCGAGATCCGCTACCTCGACGCGGTGCTCGCCGACGAGGAAGGCACCCCGCACACGATCCCGCACGCGATCTGCATCCACGAGGAAGACTACGGAATCTTGTGGAAGCACTGGGACTTCCGCTACGTCGAACACGCCGAGGTGCGGCGGTCCCGGCGGCTGGTCGTCTCGTCCGTCCACACGATCGGCAACTACGAGTACGGCTTCTTCTGGTACTTCTACCTCGACGGCACGATGCAGTTCGAGGCGAAGCTCACCGGAATCGTGCAGACCCGGGCGATCGCGCCCGGCGCCGACCCCGGGCACGGCACGCTGGTCGCGCCGGGGCTCACCGCGCCCAACCATCAGCACCTGTTCTGCATGCGCCTGGACATGGAGGTCGACGGCCCGCGGAACTCCGTCATCGAGCAGGACGTGACCGGGCAGCCGATCGGTCCGGGAAACGAGCACGGCAACGCCATCGCCGCCCGTGGCACGCTGATCGCGAACGAGCGGGACGGCCGCCGCATGTGCGACCCGCTGGCCGCGCGGACCTGGAAGATCGTCAACCCGGACGTGCGCAACCGCCTCGGCGAGCCGGTCGGCTACAAGCTGATCCCGCACCCGAGCCCGCTGCTGCTCGCCGCACCGGACAGCGATCTGGCCCGCCGGGCCGAGTTCGCCCGCGCCCACCTGTGGGTCACCCGCTACGACCCGGCGGAGCTGCACCCGGCCGGCGACTACCCGAACCAGCACCCCGGCGACGGCATCGGCCGCTGGGTCCAGGCAGAACGCGACCTGGCGAACACCGACGTCGTGCTGTGGCACACGTTCGGCACCTCGCACGTGCCCAGGCCGGAGGACTGGCCGGTGATGCCCTGTGACTACACCGGATTCTGGCTGAAGCCGTCCGGCTTCTTCGACCGCAACCCCGCGCTCGACGTCCCATGACCACACTGACCGGCGCCGAGGCGATCGTCCAGGCCGCCGTCGCGCACGGCGCCGAGATCTGCTTCGCCAACCCCGGTACCACGGAAATGCCGCTGGTCGCCGCCCTGGACACGGTGCCCGGCGTCCGCGCGGTGCTCGGCTTGCAGGAAAACGTGTGCACGGGTGCCGCGGACGGCTACGCCCGGATCGCCGGGAAGGCCGCGCTGACGCTGCTGCACCTCGGGCCTGGCCTGGCGAACGGGCTGGCCAACCTGCACAACGCCCGGCGCGCGCACACCCCGGTGGTCAACGTCGTCGGCGACCACGCCAGCTGGCACCTGCGCTACGACGCGCCGCTGACCTCGGACATCGCCGCGCTGGCCGGCACGGTGGGGACGGTCTACCCGGTGACCGGCCGGGCCGAGGCCGCCGCGGCCATGCGCGCCGCCTTCGCCGGGCGCTGCGTCTCGACCGTGGTGGTGCCCGCCGACTTCCAGCGCGCGGTCGCCCCCGAGATTTATCCCGAACGACGTGTCCCGCCAGTTCCAGGACCGTCGCACGTCCCGGAGGCGCAGGTCGAGACGGCCGCGGCTGCGCTGCGGCAAGCGGGAACGCACGCCGTGCTCATCCTCGGCGGCAACGGGCTCGGCCGGGCCGGCCAGGCCGCGGCGGGCCGGATCGCCGCCGCGACCGGGGCCCGGCTGTACAGCGAGACGTTTCCCGCGCGCGCCGAACGCGGCGGTGGCCTGCCGGCCATCGGGCGGCTGCCGTACTTTCCCGAGACCGCCACGGCGGCGCTTCAGGACGCCAGTGTGGTGATCACCGCTGGCGCTGCCGAACCGGTCGCGTACTTCGGCTACGACGGAATGCCCAGTGTCCTGGCCCCGCCCGGGACCGTGCGGCGGCTCGCCGGCCCAGCCGAGGACGCGGAGCGGGCCCTGGAAGCGCTCGCTGAGATGGTGGCCGACGCCGGCCCCGCCGGCCCCGCCGGCGCGAGGCCGGCCAGTGCCGAGGCTCCGCCACCAGGCACGCCGCTGTCCGGCGAGGTCGCGGGCGCGGTGCTCGCCGCCGCGCTGCCGGAGCACGCGATCGTCTCGGTCGAGGGCGGCACCTGCGGCTATCCGTTTTACGACGCGGCGGCCGGCGCGCCCCGGCACACCGTGCTCACCAACACCGGCGGCGCCATCGGGCAGGGCCTGCCCGTCGCGCTGGGCGCGGCCATCGCCGCACCCGACCGGCCGGTGATCGCGCTCCAGTCGGACGGCAGCGGGCTCTACACGCCGCAGGCGCTGTGGACGATGGGCAGGGAACGCTGCGACATCGTGGTGCTCATCGCCGCGAACAGGGCCTACCAGGTGCTGCGTACCGAGCTGGCCCGGCACGGCGCTGTGCAGCCCGGCACTGGCCGGCCAGGACCGCAGGCAGCGGGCCTGACCAGCCTGGACGGCCCGCGCATCGACTGGGTCGCGCTGGCCGGCGGGTTCGGCGTCGCGGCGGCCCGGGTCGCCACGGCCGGCGAGCTGGGGCAGGCGATCAAGCACGGCGTCGCCGAGGGCGGCCCGCACCTCGTCGAGATGACGCTATGACCAGCGCGTTCCTCGCCCGGGAACACGGGCACCTGATCGGCGGGCAATGGCGGCCCAGCGTCTGCGGCCGCACGCTCACCTCGGTCAACCCGGCCACCGGGCGGCCGCTGGCCACGTTCGCCCGCGGCGGGGCAGCGGACGTGGACGTCGCGGTCGACGCGGCCCGCGCCGCGCTCGCCGACCCGGCCTGGCGCGACCTCACCCCGCTCCAGCGCGGCGACCTGCTGTACCGGCTCGCCCAGCTCGTCGACGAGCACGTCGAGGAGCTGGCCACGATCGAGTCGCTGGACAACGGGAAGCCGGTCGCGATCGCCCGGGCCGTCGACTGCGGGACCACCAGCAAGCTGTTCCGGTACTTCGCCGGGTGGCCGAGCAAGTTCGAGGGAAGCACGATCCCGGTGTCGCCGCGCAATGCGCTGCGCATCCTCAACTACACCGTGCACGAGCCGATCGGCGTGGTGGGCGCCATCGTGCCGTGGAACTTCCCCATGTCGATGGCGTCGTGGAAGCTCGCCCCGGCGCTGGCCATGGGCAACACCGTCGTGCTCAAGCCCGCCGAGGAAACCCCGCTGTCCACGCTGCGCCTGGCCGAGCTGGCCATCGAGGCCGGGTTTCCCCGCGGCGTCGTCAACGTGATCACCGGGACCGGCGCCGAAGCCGGCGCGGCGATCGCGGCGCATCCCGGTATCGACAAGGTCGCCTTCACCGGCTCCACCGAGACCGGCCGCCAGATCGTGCGGGCCGCGGCCGGCAACATGAAGAAGGTGTCGCTGGAACTCGGCGGCAAGTCGCCGCACATCGTGCTGCCCGACGCCGACATCGCCGCGGTCGCCGCCGCGGCGGCCGACGGGATCTTCTTCAACGCCGGCCAGGTGTGCACGGCCGGCTCCCGCCTGTACGTGCACAGCGCGGTGCACGACGAGGTCACCGCCGCCGTCGCGGAGCGCGCCCGCGTCATCGTCGTCGGCCCCGGCACCGAACCCGCAACCCAGATGGGCCCGCTGGTCTCGGCCAGGCAGCTCGGCGCCGTCAGCTCCTACATCGAGGCCGGGCTGGCAGCGGGCGCCACGCTAGTGGCCGGCGGTGGCAGGCCGCCCGGCCTGGCGCCGGAGTACCGGGACGGCTTCTTCCTCGAGCCCACCGTGTTCACCGGCACCGATAACTCCATGCGCGTCGTCCGGGAGGAGATCTTCGGGCCGGTGCTGACCGTCCAGCGCTGGGAACAGGTCGATGACCTGGTGGCCAAGGCGAACGACTCGCCGTTCGGGCTGTCCGCAGGGGTGTGGACCCGTGACGTCACCCGGGCGCACCAGATCGCGGCCGCGGTCAAGGCCGGCACGGTGTGGGTCAACTGCTACAACCTCACCGACCCGGCATCGCCGTTCGGCGGCTACAAGCAGTCCGGGTGGGGCCGCGAGATGGGCCGCGGCGTCCTTGAGCAGTACACGGAGACCAAGAGCATATGGGTGAACCTGACATGACCTCCGGGCAGGTGGCGATCGTCACCGGCGGCGGGGCCGGCCTCGGCAAGGCGATCGCCGCCGAGCTGGCCAGCCGCGGCGTCACGGTCGTAATCGCGGCGCGCCGGGTGCCGGTCCTGGCGGCGACGGCCGTCGGCCTCAGCGAGCGGACCGGCGGGAAGGTGATCCCGGTACGGGCTGACACCACCGACACCGCGTCGGTGCGCGCGCTCGCCGAGGCGGCCGCCGGCCACGGCGACCTCGCCATCTTGATGAATTGTGCCGCCGCGCCCGGCGGGGTGGTCCGCGACGACGTGGCGGACGCCGACCCGGATGCGCTGCTCGCCGACCTGAACACGAAGGTCATCGGGTATTTCAGGTGTGCCCAGGCGGTCGCTCCGCACATGAAGCGGCACGGGTACGGCCGGATCGTCAACATCGGCGGGCTGACCGGCCGGGCCAGCCATGCCCTGTCCGGCATGCGCAACGTCGCCGTCGTGCACATGACCAAGGTGCTGTCCGATCAGCTAGGGCCGTTCGGAATCACGGTGAACACCCTTCATCCCGGCGTCGTGGAGACCGAGCATATTCACGAGCTGTACCAGCGGATCGCGGCCAGCCGGGGCACCACCGCCGCCGAAGTGGAACAGGATTTCATCGACCGCACGCCGATCCGCCGCGTGCTGACCGCGAGCGAGGTCGCGCAGGCGGCATGCTTCCTCGCCGCGCCGGGCGCGGGCGGCATCACCGGTGAATCGCTCGGCATCGACGGCGGCCTCAGCCGCGGCATCTTCCTCTGACAGAACCAGGAGCAGCGCTGTGCACGGAACCGTTCTCGTCGCGACCGCCGGGCAAGGGGTGCTGCGCAGCTCAGATGACGGCGTCACCTGGTACCGGATCCCGCTCGGCCAGGACGTCGAGTTCGACGCCGTGGTCCGCTGCCTCGCCGTCCACCCGGCGGACCCGGGCGTCGTGTTCGCGGGCGCGGACATCGGGCTGGCCCGCAGCGGCGACGCCGGCGTCACCTGGTCCCGGGTCAGCTCGCCGTTCGACGGCATGCAGGTATGGTCGATCGCCATCGACCCGGCCGACCCGGACAGCATGCTGGCCGGCACCGGTGCGCCGTCCCGCGCCGCGGTGTTCCGCACCGTCGATGGCGGCATCTCCTGGGACCGGCTGCCGCCCGAGATACCGGAACGCTGCGCGGGCGTCAGCAGACCGCGGATCCTCACCATCGCGTGGGACCAGGCCGACGGCACCTCCGCGTGGTTCGGCATCGAGGAAGGCGGCCTGTGGCGCAGCCGCGACCGCGGCACGACCTGGGAACGGACCGACGGCACGCCGAAAAGCCTGCCGGAGGGCGTGACCAACTCCGACATCCACTGCGTCACCATCCTCGACGGGCCACCGAAGACAATTGTGTGCGCCGTCGTGAACGCGCTGTTCGTCAGCCAGGACGACGGCGTCACCTGGACCCGGACCGACACCAGGGCCGTCTGGGGCATCTACTACACCCGGCTCGTGA